>Ga0209251_1000053_pt1 | contig 103773 bp, 88 predicted proteins | sample SaaInlV_100m_DNA_6_FD_184665 | JGI IMG/M metagenome (GOLD analysis project Ga0209251, IMG submission 184665) | Marine microbial communities from expanding oxygen minimum zones in the Saanich Inlet - Saanich Inlet SI073_LV_10m_DNA (SPAdes) (version 2) | ecosystem: Environmental > Aquatic >...
CCCGGCGTCTCTAAGGGCCTTGTAGTGCGAATATCTAGGGTCGCGCCTATACCACCTGAAGGTACATCGGCTTTACCACTCTTGTAGACTCGCACTGAATTGACACCTTCAGATGCTAAATTAGCAAAATCAAATGAGCGCCCGGGATTATTGGTATAATTACCAGCGGTCGGCATTTGTCTACCGTTGAGCAACACAAGGTTAAAGTCAGGACCAAAGCCTCGAACGGTTACGCGAGAACCTTCACCTCGTTCGCGATCAATTGATACGCCTGTAATGCGCTGTAATGATTCAGCAAGATTACTGTCCGGGAAGTCGCCGATATCCTCGGCGGAAATTGCATCTACAACCCCAGCGCTGGAGCGCTTAATGTCTGAAGACTTTTTCAGACTTTCCCTAATGCCATAAACAACTTGCTGCTCTTCTATTGAGCCAATCTCTTCAGCCATTGCTAGCCCACCCGAAAAGGGCAAACCAAGCGCTAATGAAATAGCGGTAGCAAGAGGTGCTTTCTTAAACGTAGTAACTTTCATAATTCTCCCGAGAAATAAGTGACATCTAAACTTCCTGACCTAAAAGAATCAGCTGCATCTAAACATCTAAGGTTCTATCACTGGAAACCCGCGTGCGTGCCACTTACAAACTTACAAAAGTGAACGCACAACAATACATTTCCTTCTCCGATTTTCAGGCTCTTACAAAAGGTTGCATACCTCACCAAATATGCGACAGGGAGGATTCGCTATGAGATAAAGTGGTTAAGCAGTAATTTTCTTTGTGACTTCACGAAAATTGCGGCTAACCTTCAGCGACACATTGTTTGGCAATAGCAGCAAACTCTCGCCTCTGGCTAACGACTCAAAGCCCTGCACTTTCGTGACATTAACAATTGTGGAACGGTGAATTCGAGAAAACTTGTTCGCCGGTAATTTACCCGCCAATTCTTTCATCGTACTGCGCATAACATGGGTTTTGGGGCCCACGTGTATACACATATAGTCCCCTGCGGCGTCGATCCAATCAATATCGTCGAACTGCACCAAGTCCGTATGCGCGCCGTCGCGGATCACCAGTTTGTTTGGGTTACCGGAAATGCCGTCAAACTCAAAGTTGTAGGTTTGTTGCTGCGCACCGTCATTAATTGTAGCCAGCGCGTTGAGTAACATAGATTTACCAGACGCCACGTCCTTCACCTGATAGCGCTGCCTAGCCCGCTCAACAGCCAAACTTAGACGATCAGGATCAATTGGCTTGAGGATGTAATCTACAGCGTGTAGGTCGAAGGCTTGCAGCGCATATTTATCATATGCGGTTACAAAAACGATCATTGGCAGCACATCCGCCTGTAATTTTTTCACAACATCAAAGCCGCTTAAAACGGGCATATGGATGTCTAAAAACAATAAATCCGGCGGCCTAAACTGGATTTTTTTCACCGCCTCCTTGGGACTACGACACTGAGCGACCACCTCAATGTCTGGATACTCGGCCAACATTGAGTTTAATAATTTCAACGCCAAAGGCTCGTCATCTATCAGCATGGTAGAAAGCTTTACCACGTTAGACGCCCGCCACACGCAGAGGCAGCAACAAATTTGCCTGTAGACCACCTATGTCTGCGGCGCCTATATCTAAACTTGATAAGCCGCCATATAGGGCTTTTAAACGCTGACGGATGTTCATAAGACCCACACCTGTGCCTTGTAAAACCTCAAAGTCAGGCACCTCGCTGCCACAACCTGAATCTGCCACAGACATCAGTAAACTTTCCGCCTCAATACGGGCTGTTATTCTTATGACACCACCCGCCTCGGAGCGTGCGATGGCATATTTAATGGCGTTTTCAATAAGCGGCTGCAAAAGCAAACTGGGCACCATTGAAGCATTCGCCTCTTCAGAAATTTCAAAAATCACCTTCAACCGATCTTCAAATCGAGCTTGCTCAATTTCTAAGTACAAGTTCACCGCTTCAATTTCTTTCTTCAGCGGCACCTCGCTGATCCCGCCGTTGTCTAAGGAATAACGCAGAAACCTGCTCAATTGCACAATCATGTTATTGGCACGAACCGACTCGGCAGAATTCACTAGCGAGGAAATAGCATTTAGCGTGTTAAACAAAAAGTGTGGATTGAGTTGATAGCGCAGCAGTTTCAGCTGTGCCTCTTTAGCTTGGGACTCCGCTTGAGTACGCCTTAGAATTTCTTCTTTTTGCGCTGTAGCCAGCTCGTGGAGGTTTTTCGTTTCCTGCTGCAATAGGCTGTAGTACTTAAAGCCATGATAAAAAGCCGTCCAACAACCAAAAATAAAAATTGAGGAAAACAACCAGCCGCCAAAATCTGACCAAAGATTAGATTCGTCAGTCATAACGAGAAAGAGGAATAAGCGCGACGCTGACCAGAAAAAGGAAAACAGCAACGTTGCAGCAACCACAACAACAATTCTTTGCAAATTGTCTTTATGCCAAACCGCCCTAAACACGCTCCGTAACGGCCAAGAGATCACTATTCCAAGTACGGACTGAAGCAGATTGTGCGCGAGGTAACTGATTTCTGGCTGGTTATACCAAAGGTTCAAACTGAAATAACTCACCAGTGATATGCCCATCCAACCGCTGATATGGAACCACCAAAACAGACGCTGATTGTCATCGCGCACTAACAACTCAAGATTCAGTAGGTCCTTTTGCATTTCTCTCCCCAGAGGGACACTGAAGGTTAATCTTCAATATGTTGGCGCATACTAGCACCACCCATTGGGGAAAAATTGCAAAGTACTGTTTAACGACTATTAATGTACCGTTAGTGTGAACTAACTCACATATAACAAAATGTTTACGCTAAATTTTAAGCTAAAGCCGCACAGGCACACGGGCAAACAGGCACACACCCAGGAGAGATACGCTTCAATCAAACACTGTCTAATTGAAGCGCAAGAGCTCCGAGAGAAAGGTATTGGTGAAATGAGAGGACACTGAGTGCGTTCGCACTAGTGCTGAACTGTGACATACCCGCAACGATAAGTTTACAAAGTTCAGAGGGTATTTGGTCGAAAGACAAAGCAAAGTATCTGCAACCTAGTCAGTACAGTTGCCTGCGTAAACTCTTACGTAGTCAACCAGCAGTTCTCCCGGCAGCGCCTTCTTATCTATTTCTTTGCCCAAAGTGCCGCCCAGGGCAAGATTCAAGATCAGAAAAAATGCTTTATCTTCGAACACCCAAGGGTGAGGTAATATTTCTTCTGGGGTTACTGAGCCATATTGCTTGTCGTCAACATACCAGCGAATTTCACCAGGCACCCACTCAACCGCGTATGTGTGAAAATCTTCGCCCCAAATCACAGGGGTCAAAATTGATTCACTGTAATGGACATTGTCTGGCCAAGTATCGCCAAAATGAATTGCGCCCAATACTCTGTGGGGTTCGTGGCCGCTATTTTCGAGGATATCTATCTCCCCTTCCAAAGGCCATTTCTTACGCGCATCTGCGGGCATTAGCCAAAACGCAGGCCAATAACCTTTGCCTAAGGGAAGTTGCATACGGGCTTCGAAGCGACCGTATTTTTGCGCAAAATGATTTTCAGTAGTGATCTTCGCGGAGGTATAGGCACGCTCACCCTTACGCTGTTGCTTGGCCACAATATGCAGCACACCGTCTTTAATGAACGCATTGTCAGGCGAGTACCACTGTTCCTCGTCATTGCCCCAGCCACAGATTCCTTGGGCGCAGCCATCGCCTTGAGCATGTGACCAGCGAGTGCCGTCTAATTCAGTGCCGGAAAACTCATCCTGCCAGACTGGCGTATCACAAATACCTGCCAGCGCCGAGCCAGGCGCAATAGACACCACCCAACCCAGCACTAATGCGGCAAGCCCCTTATTCAAAGCGCTACCACCAAGTGACATAGAAGGCCGCCAAAATAAGTGCCACTAAAACTGATGCGAAATTAAACCCGGTAGAAGTAGCAAAGTTGACTTCCGATAATTCCACTGCACCGCTTTGTGGTTGAGGGCGAAGCGCGGAGACCACCAACGCGAGCGCTGCGCAAATCACAAAGACCAAGCCAACTCTGTCAATAAAGGGTAATTCTGGCCACAGAATCTTAAACAAGAAAGAGAACACCGCAGAGCCAATTGCCGCTGTTAGGGCCGCGTCAGCAGTCGTCTTTTTGTAAAAAATACCAAGCACGAAGATCACCACAATGCCCGGCGTGAAGAAGCCGGTGAACTCTTGTATGTATTGGAAGGCTTGGTCGAAGTTACCCAGCAATGGTTGCGCGGTGATCATTGCTATAACCATAGCGATTGCAGCAACCCAACGCCCGACAAGGACAGGGTTGGTATCAGGGTTACCGCCAAAATGCGGGTACACGTCTAGGGTAAAGATTGTCGAAATACTATTCGTCATAGACGCAAGGCTAGAGACAATTGCAGCAAGCAGTGCGGCGAATACCAGTCCTTTTATGCCTTCAGGCAGCAATGTCATGGCATTGGGATAGGCTTGGTCTGGAGACGATCCACCGCCATCTAAGACGAACATGGCGATACCTGGCAGTACCACGATAACCGGCATAAGCAGCTTTAAAAATGCGGCGAAAGCGATGCCCTTTTGTGCCTCGTCTAGGCTCTTAGCCGCCAAGGCTCGCTGGATTATGTATTGGTTGAACCCCCAATAGGAAAGGTTCATAACCCACATGCCGCCTATCAGCACTGAGAGTCCTGGCAGACTGGCATAATGCGGGCTGTCTGTGCTTAAAATCATGTCGAATTTTTCAGGCGCGCGATCCATCAAAATGCTCATGCCGCTGATTATGCCCTCTCCGCCGGAGACCTCCTGCAACAAGATCCACGCAATTAGCAAGCCGCCAAACACCAACAGCGTCACCTGAATAATGTCGGTAAACGCCACTGCTTTCAGGCCACCGTAAAGCGAATAGGCTATTGAAAATACACCAAGGAAGATCAAGCCATAAATTAAATCTACGCCAGCGACCGTATTAATGGCCAGCGCACCTAGCCAGAGAATTGCGGTCAAGTTTACAAATACGTACACACCCAGCCAAAAGAACGCCATAACGGTTCGCACTCTGCCGTCGAAGCGCTGTTCAAGAAACTGCGGCATGGTGTAAATGCCTGACTTAAGAAACACCGGCAGCAAATACTTGCCCACTAGAATAAGCGTAATGGCGGCCATCCATTCGTAGGATGCAATCGCCAGCCCTATGGCGTAACCAGACCCAGACATACCAATAATCTGTTCAGCCGAAATGTTTGCGGCGATCAGCGACGCACCAATGGCCCACCACGGCAGCGCATTACCCGCAAGAAAGTAGTCGTTGGAATTTTTGGCTTGACCAGCGCTTTCTCTGGAAATCCACTGAGCCAACAAAAATAGGGCCACCGCGTAAACGGCAACTATGGTGAAATCAATTGATGAAAGCATTTTGTATTCCTAGATTTAATTCGCCGAGGTTTAGCTCTAAGCGCTCTATTCGGGACAGATCAATAAGGCATCACTGGGCGCTGTCTGCAAAACAGCCACCTCAGCGATTTTCAATCCAAATGTGGATGATGCAGAAATCACCAATGGCGTTATCACCTTGCCAAGGTCCGCACCGGCAGCTTCAAAACAAGCTAAGGGAACAGCCACTTGCTGCCAGCCTTGAGCCGAAACTTGAGAGAACGCTGCGGTCATATCTAGTTCGCCGGTACACGGAAAACCACAATCCATGCGCATAGCGACCGCAGACTTGGGAGCTGTAGCCACTTGATAAGTTAACGAGAGCACACCCCCTAGTTCGCGCAGTTCGGTAAAATCTACTGGCGAATCGGACTGCCAGTAAACTTGGCTTGCATCGTCTGCACCTTCTGCACTTTCCCGCCATTGAAGCAATCGAGCGTCCTCTTGCACAAAGCGGTCAATCGACGATAGCGCTAAGCCACCTTTGCGCGTTGCGGCGTTAGCGCCAGTAACTGGCACGCTCCAATTTTCTGCGTCGCCAAGAAACAGCTGCCATGGCGCTTTGGTGTTGCCAGAAAAAATAATTCGATCCAACCCAACCACTTCCCCTAAGGGCTCTTCAATTAGGTCTGCGGCCAAATTCTGCGCTTGCTGATAATCTAAACCATACCCGTACGGAAAAAGAACATCGGTCACTGGCAGGCCAGCGTCAGCCTCGTTGATGTCACGGTTAGGCCAGTCAAAAGATAAACGGCCAGTAAAGTCATAGCGCGCATTACCGCTGGCATCAGACAGCAATACATCGGCAACGCCGCCGCCTTCCGAGCCGGGTAACCAAGCCACTACAAACGCATCAGAAGCATTTATGTGTGCGTTCACCCATAAAGGTCGCCCTGTCAGTAATACACTGACCACCGGAATTCCGTCTGCTTGCAACTTTTGCAAAACACTTAAGTCGCGGTCATAACCTTGCTGCCAAGAGAGCGAGCCAACATCACCTTGACCTTCGGCATAGGGCGACTCTCCAAACACGACAATAGCCACATCTGGGCGTGCTTTATAATCAGCAGAGGCTGCTAACTCGACATTGCCACCCGCAGCGTCAGCCGCGGCTTTGATCCCTGCATAAACTGATGTTGCACCGGGGAAATCGGAATTTGCGTTACCCGTGCCCTGCCAAGAAATGGTCCAACCACCGGTTTGCATCTGAATACTGTCAGCGCCAGATCCAGCGACTAAAATTTTGCTATCCGCTTTCACCGGCAGAATCCCGGCATTATTTTTCAGCATCACGAGGGACTTTCGCACAGCTTCCTGAGAAATTTGACGGTGCGCATCTGAACCTATTTCGACCCTGTGGTCGAGCGCACGGATTGAAGGTTTAACCCCATCAAACAAACCGATCTTGTATTTCACCAACAAAATGCGGCGCACGGCATCGTCAATCCGAGCCATGGCAATCTCGCCGCTATTCACTTGCTCAACGGTGTTAAAGAGCAAGGCTTTCCAATCTTCTGGCGCCATAATCATGTCAATGCCAGCGTTAATGGCCTGAGCACAGCGATCAACAGTACAGCCTTCCACTTGTCCTACGCCGTTCCAATCACTCACAACGAAACCTTGGAACCCCAATCGACCTTTCAACACATCGGTGATGAGCGCTTTGTTGCCGTGGATTTTGTCGCCATTCCAGCTATTGAACGAAGCCATGACCGACAAAACACCGGCATCCAATGCGCGGTAATAGCCCTGACCATGAACTTTAAGCAACGTTTCTAGGTCTAGTCGCGTATCCCCTTGGTCAACGCCCCGGTAAGTACCGCCATCACCAATAAAGTGTTTTGCCGTCGCCGCCATGCCCTGCTCTTGGATGGCCGCCACCACTTCATAAGCATAATCGGCAACAATGGCCGGTCGGTCGCTGTACGCTTCGTAGGTACGGCCCCAGCGATCGTCTTCCGCGACCGCTAAAGTGGGCGCAAAAATCCAATCTATGCCTGTGGCTTTTACTTCTACCGCTGTCGCTGCGCCAATACGCCCGATGAGTTTAGGGTCATTAGCAGCGCCTAGCCCAATGTTGTGTGGAAACAGCGTCGCGCCGATAACGTTATTGTGTCCATGTACGGCATCAGTGCCCCAAATGGTGGGGATGCCTGCATTTGCGGCAGAAACCTCTCGCGACGCATCGTAATAGGCATCGGCCAAATCAACCCACGCCTGAATAGAGGCATATTTTTCGTTATTGGGAAACGACCCGCCGCCATTTAAAACACTGCCAAGCCCGTAGGTGCGCATGTCATCAGGGGTAACATGCTTTATTTCGCCCTGAATCATCTGGGCTACTTTCTGCTGTAGTGTCATTGATTGCAGCAATTGTTCAACAGCCGCTGTGTCTTCTGCGTTATATAGACTGGTGTCTGAACTGATGTTTTGGGCTGCCTCTTGACCTTGCGTATCGCCGCTCATAGGTATGTCCTCATTGGCACTACATGCGCCCAGCAATGTCCCGAGCAAAACCAACCATCCAGCAAAAAAACATCTATAAGAAATCTGCAAAGTCATCTGTTATCCGAAACGAATTGGGCTTACAAAAGCCAAAATAGAGGCGAACTAAACCGCCTACTCCCTCACCCTTAACTGTAGGCAATGGGCACCCAATACAGAATCCCGAATGAGACGAGTAGGCTTTGGCACGCGCCAAAGCGGATGTTATGTAGGCGTAATTGAGCCGCGTTTAGGTTGGCATTGCTTTGCAGTAGTGATCAATGAAGCGCTGATGGCTGGGCAACTGTCGAACCAAGTTACCCACCGAACCATGAATGCCTGACAAGAACACTTTCAGCTCGTCGTCACTCATCATATTAACAATTGGGTGATACTGCTCTGGCATCAAACCCTGACCCAACATGACTTGCGTCCATGAGTTTTCGCCAAACAACTCTGTGGGCACCTTAAAGACGCGACCCGCTTGCTTAAACAACTCAATACGATGTTGCAGCGAATCTGGAATGGGCATGGAGCTACAGTGACGCCAAAAGGCCGTGTCTCGACGGTTGGTCACGTGGTAGTGCAACACAATGAAGTCGCGAATATTTTCAATTTCAAACTTCATTTGGTTGTTGAACTCTTCTACGTCCGGCTGTCTCACGCCATCATAAGGGAACATTTGCATTAGGCGAATAATCGCGCGTTGCGCCAAATGAATACTGGTGGACTCTAATGGCTCCATGAACCCACTGGCCAAGCCCATGGCTACAACGTTTTTATTCCAATGCTTGCGCCTAGATCCGGTTGTGAACTTAATAACCCGAGGATCAGTTACGGTGGGGCCTTCCACATTACCCAGCAACTTGCTTGTGGCCTCATCGTCAGACCAAAACTTGCTGCAAAAAACCATTCCGTTACCCACTCTGTGCTGTAGTGGAATGCGCCACTGCCAGCCCGCCTCGTGAGCTATTGATCGAGTATAAGGAATTGGCGGCGCGACACTTTCTGTCTGTACAGCCACTGCGCTGTCGGCTGGCAACCAGTGACTCCAGTCGTCATAGCCGGTGTGCAGTGTTTGTTCTATCAGCAGCCCGCGGAAACCTGTGCAATCAACAAAAAAGTCCCCTTCAATCAACTGACCCGATTCAAGCATCACCCCTGTGATGAAACCTGTTTCTGGGTGTTGCTCAACGGCCTTAATTTTGCCTTCCTGACGCACCGCCCCATTGTCTTCCGCAATACCGCGTAAAAATTTAGCGTATAAGCTGGCATCAAAATGATAGGCATAGTTCAGTGCGCTATTTGGCAGCACAGCAAAACGGTTATCTTTGGCTGCGGCCCACTCGGTGCAGTATTCACCATACTCTTCGCTGATGCCCATTTTGTGCCCTTTCAGCCAGAAATGCTGAAAGCCCGCCGCCCAACAATCTTTACCTGTGTAGCCAAAGGAGTGAATATAGTCCTCGCCAACATCACGCCAATTCTCAAATGAAATGCCTAGCTTGAAGGTACCCTGCACTGCAGAAACAAAATCCTGCTCTTTGATTTGCAGCAACTCATGCAGCGTAATGAGTGTTGGAATAGTCGCCTCGCCTACACCCACTGTGCCGATTTCATCGGACTCAATCAGCGTTATGTCTAGGGTTTTACCCAGTAACTTAGAAAGTGCTGCGGCTGCCATCCAACCAGCGGTGCCGCCACCTGCAACCACAACCTTATGGATTTTAGGAGTTTCCATATTGTTCACCTTTATTTTTGCAATTTGTTATTGATTCAATTTATTCAGTAGATTTGCCCGCAAGCGTCTCGCTGCGGTGTCGTCCAATGGACTAAGGCTGCCCCGGCCCACTTCGGGGATGTGCGCGTAAGTTTCTTCATCAGCAGAAAAAACATAATGCTCAAACATGTGCTTCCACCCCTCGCGCTGCCGCTTAGGTAAATCGCGGATAGACAGCATGGCATTCATCAAGGCCGCCGACGGCGACCCCAGTGCAGGTAGAGAGTTGCACCACCAGTAGTTAACGAGCAGGTTAAACTGGCTATAAGCCTCCACCTGATGCCACCACATACTGGGTATAAACAGCGCATCGCCAGCCTTCATTTCAGCAATCTGGGCGTGCTCTAACGCTTGCGCAAATTTTGGGAACTTGTGCAAATCTGGGTTACGGAAATCTACCATGCTGATGGCCTGACCCGACGGAGTCTGATCTACAGGCCCCACATACAGGTTGCTCACCTGTTCTGGCGGAAAAAGCGTAAATCTGCGTTCACCAGACACCACGCAGGCCATGTTGTCTGGAAAATCATAATGAGCAGAAATACTGGTCTGATTGCCCAACCAAAAACTCACCAACGGATCTGGAAATGGAATGGGTATGTCGTTGTTGTCACGAAACCCAGGCAACCAGCGATCAATCATGGTTGAGCCAACGTAGATAGCCTGTGCTTTGTCTGGCGCTACTTGCTGCTCAGCAAGCCGCAGTAACACCTGCTCAAGAGGCGCTGAACCGCTGCGAAAATTGAAACCAGTGAATTCATCGTTATAAAAAAAGCGCCCGCCAATTGATGGCGGCCCGATGTACGCCGTAACAGGGTGCTCGGTAAAATAGGGCTTTAGGTATTGGCCCGCCTCAGCAAGCCCGCCACAACCGCGCACTGCGGGCCAGTCGCCCACCAATCCCTCAAGCAGTACCGGTTCACTGGCGTCAAATACCTCAGGGGGTATTGTGCTAGGTGTGCAGTTTGCTATGCGCTTGACTGATTTTGCGACGTCAGTCATAGCTTAGTCTAGCGACAAATTTTTGCGATCAACAAGTTTTTCCATACTTGCCATCGAAGCGATCACCATAAACAACGGCGCGAGAAAGCCCTTTTCGCTGAACATTTTCAAAGTTTCTCCTGCTAAATCTTTCAACTTATCTTCGTTGACGGTTTGAAAGCCAAGCAACTGATTTTGCGAGCCGTCTTTCAGCTCTATCTCCAAGGTAACGGTTTCAAGTAACTCATGCGCTTGTAACGCGCGGACGAAATCGATGCCGTGCGCATAGCCTTCGTGCATGCTTTCAAGCAGGTTGGCCATTCTTTCAAGGTAAGGGGTTGTGCCACCCAACGGCTCAAACAGGCGCTCGCCCCGCTCCGTACTCAACTTAGGACTTTGCGTATCAATGGACACCATCCGTTGATGCTCACCGTTAGGGTCGTCCTTCTTTTTCTGCGTGCCTATTAAAAAAGGCTCGCGCTGGACGCTTGCGGGAATATAGCTTGCGTCCCAACCACGGTCAGTAAGAAACAAATTCTCTTTTTGCTGAAAGCCAAATAACGCAACGGGGTATATTTCTTCGTTGTTCTGATCTGCAAAAAATAAAATAGGGTAATGCGCTTGGACATTACGAAACTCCGCAGGAAACGTTACTGCGTACATTAAGTCATCGCCAAGCTCTGCGGAATGATCAGTAATCACGCGCATATCTTGGTGATCGACATTATTCAGTAAGGCGTAATTTTTCAAAATACTAAGTCCCTTTAAAGTAAAGTTATTGAGCCGCGCTGAGCATAGACGTTATTAGCGCTCTATTGGTGGGTAACAGTGCACTCATTTGCTCAATTTTGTCTCGATTCACCGACAACAACTGCTCCGCACGCCCTTTCAGCTGCGCGTAGCTTGCGCGATTAGATTCTGTGTATTTGGGCGAAAAACCCATGCCGTACAACACGTACTGATAACTCGCTGAAGGAAAGAGTTCATCAATCCGCGGCGCGTCATCATGCCAAGGTGGTTGCTGCTGCCACAGTTGGATTTTTTCCTGCAGCCTTTGCGGACACCCTTGCATGCTACGAGCCTCGCGCCAGTAGTCGCTGTCGTCGCGCTGGCTAATGACGTAATGCAGTTTCAAAAACTCAATTATACTCTGCCAATGGTAACTTAACTTTTCGTTAAAACGCTTAGCGACGACATTCATCACCTCGGCGTTGCGCGGAAAGTGCTCACACAAAATATTTGCTGACTGCTCAACAAGCGCCAACGCAGAGGCTTCCAGTGGCTCGATAAAACCAGCGGACAAACCCACGGCTAAGCAGTTATTGACCCAAAACTTTTCCCGGTATCCTGGCACGAAATCTATTTCGCGAAAGGTTAAAGATGCCCTATCTGCATGAGGCGCTGCGTCTTTAAGGTAGGCATACAGGCTTTCATGGGCTGCGGCTGAATCTACGTGCGCTGATGAGTGGACATAGCCTATGCCGCGCCTGGTTTGCAATCCAATGTCCCACACCCAACCCGCTGATTGCGCAGTAGCTCTGGTTGTCGAGGCAATGGGGGAGGACTTTTCCTCGTAAGGTACTTGAACCGCAATGGCTCTGTCGTTAAACAACGTGTCCTTTACGCTCACCAGATCAACGCCGAACGCTCCTGAAATCAGCAGTCCTTTTTGCCCCGTACAGTCGACAAATAGGTCGCCAGCAATGCGGGCACCATCCGCCAAAATCAGCTCTGCAATATCGCCGTTCTCAGCGCGCTCCACGCAGCTCAGATCGCCAATTTGATGCATAACACCCAACCGGGTTGTTACGTGGCGCTGTAAAAATGTTGCGAATTTTCCGGCGTCAAAGTGATAGCCGTAGTTAACATTAAATGCGAACTCCGGTGTGCCTGTTTGTTTTGGCCCTTTACCCGCTGAAGCAATGGCTGCTTGAGGCGTTACGAAATCCGCAAAACTGGCGTTTCTACCGTGACTCAACCAATAATTTGCTAGGTTAATACTGGAATATTCAGCTGGCAGACTAAATGGGTGGAAGTAGCGGTCGTCCTTGCTGGCGTTGCGCCAACCGTCAAACTGAGTGCCTTGCTTAAAACTTGCATCGCACTCACGTAAAAAATCTGTCTCTGCAACGCCAATTTTTTGCAACGTTGTGCGCATCGATGGCCAAGTGCCTTCGCCCACGCCTATGATCGGGATATTCGCAGACTCTAGTAACGTGATGTGTAAACCGGCATTTGTGCCCTGACCGTGTTCGGCAGCCAGCAACCCAGCGGTAATCCAACCGGCACTACCACCCCCTACTATCACTACACGCTTTACGCCTTGATCCATCGTTATCTTTCTCTTTCTCTTTCTCTGTCTCTGTCTCTGTCTCTGTCTCTGTCTGTCATCTCGACTCTTTTTCATTGGGCAATAATCACTGCCCTCGTTAGTCATTTCAAACACTTTTCCTTGAACAAAAAAAGGCCACCAAAATGGCAGCCTCTTTTCACTTTGACCTAAGTCAAAGTTAATCTAACCCGATACCGAAAAGCCTAGAAAGTATATCTAAGACCTAACTTGTATCGTGTTCCAGACTGTCCAGCAAACAGAGTTTGCTGCTTTGTACGACCATATACATGAGTCGTTTCATTGGTCAGGTTGATCACGTCCATGTAAACCACTGCCTGATCATTGAGGTCATAGCTCGCGCTAATATCCCACTGACCATAAGCCGCAACATAAGTTGGTGGCCCAGCGCCTACATTGGCTTGACCTGTTCCGGCCAAGAAATCATCACGCCAGTTATAGGCGATTCTCGCTTGGATACCGTTCTTGTCGTAAAAACCAATTAGGTTGGCAGAATCACCAAAGCCGTTCAGTACAAACTGCTGCGCTAGGTTCATGTTGTCGTAACCTACATCCGCATCAACCAATGTCGCGTTGGCAATTACACCGAAGCCGCTGGTACCAAAGTTGTGCTGAACGTTAAGTTCCCAACCGTCCATTGTTGCCTCTTGAATATTCACCGGCACCGTTAGATTGAACTCTGCCACAGTATCACGACCTGCAACACCAGTAATGGTGCCCGCAGCTGCGTCTACACCTGGTGAGGTCGCTCTATTGGCCAATATCCATTCGCGCACCTCACCAGTTGTAGGACTTCCACCAATGGCGGTAACCGCTTCCTGGTACAAAGCACCCTGAGCTGGGTGAGGTAGATTAAACAGAGGCTCGCTTACAGACGATGAACCAATGAAGTTCTTCACATCTTTGTGGAAGTAACCCGCTGAAACATAGCTGCCTTCGCCATAATAATATTCAAAAGATAAGTCGATATTTTCAGATTCGAAAGGCAACAACCCTGGATTACCTCGGCTACCTGTACCACCGTCTACGCGAACGAGTTGGTCAATGGTTATGCCGCCTTGGATATCGCCATAGTTCGGGCGTGTCATCGTCTTACTGAAAGACGCACGGCCCACTATGTTATCTGTAATGTCCATCTTAAAGTCTAAGTTAGGCAACCAGTTATCATAACTACCGGATAGTTGAGTAAAGTCTCCGCTACCTTGAACCGCGCTGAATTCATTACCACCCACCCAGTCTATGCGACTGTAGTTAGGCGCTAACGCACGCGAGTCCACATCAGTATCTTCGTATCGAGTACCAAAGCGAACACCAATCGGCTTGCCAAACAACACACCAGACATATTCAATTGAAAATATGCTGAGGTAGATTCTTCGTCGGTGTAGCGGTCAGAAGTATAGACGCTTGATGCGCTAAGCCCTGTGCCACTGTCGCCTGCTGTGCTGAAGGTTGTTGCGTCGCCAGATGCCTGAAGCGCTTCTGTACGAGCAATCAATGCTGGCATGTCGAACTTAAAGTAGTCAGTGATCAGACGAGGATCATTGCCACCAGAGAATTCGTCAAACGCACCGGCTGAGGAAGCTGGTGTCAACAAGTCAGCAATAGCGCCGCGTTCGGATACGCCACCCCATGCATCACGTTGCACAACAGAACCCGCAGAGCGGTTGTTTACTTCAGTGACTTGAACACCGAAGTCAATGCTGTCAATAAAGCGATCGCCAGCAAACTCAAAAGTACCGGACAACTTAGTTTGATCTAGATCCATTCTTGAGAAATCGTTAGCAAATACACTACCAGTAACAATCATATCGTCCGCAGACAACGGATCAGACAAATCTAATTCTAGAATGGGTAACTCACCGCCAAAGTGTGTGGTGGTCTTGTTTCTGCTAAATGCTGAAATCGCCAACTGTGATGCACTACCAAAAGGACTGTTTGGTGATTTTATCGCGCTAGAGTTGTGATGGTCTAAAGCCAAGGTCAAGCTATCGGTCGCATCCCAAACAATATTTAGACCAGTAGATCTATTTTCCGACACTGTACCGTCAGCACCTGCCGCCATAGCATAGTCGCCAGCGCCGCCATTGTTTTCTGCATAGAATACAGGCGAAGCGTTAGGACCGTCTGTCCATGCACTTTCTTGTCCGCCAAAGTTGAACCACGCAGAATAGTTGTTAAACGTACGCTCAAGTTCTAACTCTGAATAGGTGTAGTCCAATGTTGTGGTAACACGTTCCATGGGCTTCCACTGCATAGTCAATTGACCATTAGTACGAGTAGAACTCCATTCCGCTAATTCATAACCGGTATTCTGCGGTACTGAGTAACGCTCGGTTTCTTCAGTTGGGCGATTGGCTTGGTCGTCGCCATAAGGAATGCCACCCCACTCAGATGGTCCAGCCGCACACCAACAGTTACTCACATTACCGTTGAAAGTTCTCCACCCGCCAACGCTGGCTGTATTTGCGCCGTTGTCGCGCTCTTGGCGAACTGCGCTCAATGCAACACCAAAAGTATCGTCTTCGAATGTGTTAGAGAAAAGTGCTGAAACTTCTGGCGTTAAATTTTTACCAGTAGAAGTTGACTCATCGTGTGCGCCAGAAACGCTCACTGTGGCCTTGAGACCAGGAGACTCCAAAGGACGGGCAGTACGAATGTCTAAGGTAGAACCGATACCACCTGAAGGTACATCTGCTTTACCACTCTTGAGTACGCGTACTGAACTGATACCTTCGGATGCTAAGTTACCAAAATCAAATGAGCGTCCTAGACCACTGGCTGTGGGCATTTGACGACCATTAAGTAACACGAGGTTAAAATCTGGACCGAAGCCACGAACGGTTACTTTTGAACCCTCGCCTCGATCACGATCAATGGCTACACCGGTAATACGCTGAAGAGACTCAGCTAGGTTACTATCCGGGAAATCGCCGATATCCTCAGCTGAAATCGCATCAACAACACCGGCACTTGAGCGTTTAATGTCAGCTGATTTCTTTAAACTTTCTCGAATACCGTAAACAATCTGCTCCTCTACGACGTTAGCTTCATCAGCAACCACAAATCCACCGGAAAACGGCAAACCTAGGGCTAATGAAATGCCAGCCGCAAGCGGTGCTTTTCTAAACTTAATAACTTTCATACTTCTCCCAAGACGCATGTACGACATCGATCTTTTGGCTCAACGGCCAATTCAATCTGAGTGTACTTTTTTATTTTTGGACATTCTTAATGGACTTTCATGGGGCCTCACTACAAACCAAGCGTTATCCCACAAATAACTTCTTCTCCAGAGCGTAGACTCAAACAAAAAGCTAGAGACTTCATCCCATATGCGGTGAGAGGGCTTAAAGACAAGACAAGATGGTTCAACAGGTGATTTTTGCGATCACTTTACGGAAATTGCGGCTGACCTTTAAAGTAACGTCATTTGAGAGCAGCAGTAAGCTTTCACCCCTCGGCAGGGACTCTAAGCCGATCACCTTTTTCACGTTGACCATGGTCGAGCGGTGGATACGAGCAAACATGCTTGGCGGCAACTTACCCACCAAATCTTTCATAGTACTGCGCATAACGTGGGTCACAGCGCCGACATGAACGCACATATAGTCCCCAGCTGCGTCGATCCAGTCGATGTCTTCAAAGCGCACCAGCACAGTATGCACGCCGTCGCGAATCGCTAGTCTGTCAGGCTGACCGGAAGTGCCATCAAGTTCCACCTCGTAGCTTTTTTTCTCTGCGCTATCGCTGTTGTTATCGCTGTTCGTATCTCTGTTCCTATCGCTGTTCCTGTCGCTGTTCGTATCGTTGATAGTAGCCAACGCGCTAAGGACCGTAGATTTATCCACACCAACGTCTTTTAGCTGATAGCGCGCCATCGCCCTATTAATGGCTAAGCCAAGGCGACTCGGGTCAATGGGTTTCAAAATGTAATCCACTGCATGCATGTCGAACGCACGCAGCGCGTATTGGTCAAAAGCGGTGACAAACACAACCATTGGAAGAACATCTGCCTGCAGTTTCTTGACCACATCGAAGCCGCTGAGCACCGGCATATGAATGTCTAAAAAAACCAGATCCGGCTGTAGCAGCTGGATTTGTTTCACTGCATCTTTGCTGCTGCGACACTCAGCAACCACCTCAATACCGTTGTACTGCGCCAGCATAGAACCCAGCAGTTTTAATGCTAAGGGTTCGTCATCAACCAGTATTGCTGTCAATGCACCCATGCTATGAGCCTGCTAAACGCAGTGGCAGTGACAGATTCGCCTGAAGGCCGCCTAAGTCTGCGGCGCCAATATCCAGGAACGACTCCTCGCCATACAGCGTCTTCAGACGCTGACGAATATTGGTTAACCCAACACCAACACCTTGGGGAGCAAGCACAGTGACCACCTCTTCATCCGCTCCAGAATCAGCTACAGAAATACTTAAACTCCCGCGTTCAACGGCCGCTGCAATTCTGATAACGCCGCCCGTCTCAGAGCGCGCAATGGCATATTTAATCGCATTCTCGATGAGCGGCTGCAGAAGAAGACTTGGCACTAGAGACGTTTGAGCCTCTTCAGAAATTTCGAAAATCACTTTCAGTCGATCTTCAAATCGCGCCTGCTCAATTTTCAAATACAAATTCACAGCTTCGATTTCTTTACTTAGTGGCACCTCACCCACACCACCATTGTCCAAGGAATAACGCAGAAAGCGGCTCAATTGCACAATCATATCGTTGGCGCGAACAGATTCTGCCGAATTAACCAACGAGGAAATCGCGTTCAACGTGTTAAAAAGAAAGTGTGGATTGAGTTGGTAGCGCAGCAACTTCAGCTGCGCCTCTTGAGCCGCAGACTCCGCTTGTGTGCGCTTGAGTATTTCCTCTTTTTGCGCTGAGGCCAGTTTTTGCAGATTTTTGGTTTCTTGCTGCAGCAGCCGGTAATACTTAATGCCATGATAAAAAGCAGTCCAGCAGCCGAAAATAAAAATTGACGAAAACAACCAACCACCAAAATCTGACCAAAGATCAGATTCGTTAGTCATCAAGAGAAAAAGCGAAAGGCGCGAAGCCGACCACAACGCCGACAAGAGTAGTGTTGCTACAATAATCACCGCTATTCTGGAAAAATTACTTATACCCCACACCGCTCTAAATATTTGCCGCAGCGGCCAAGAAATAATCATACCGAGCACTGATTGAAGCACGTTATGCGCTAGATAAGTGATTTCAGGCTGGTTGTACCAGAGGTTCAAACTGAAATAGCTGACAAGCGATATGCCCATCCAACCACTTATATGCAGCAACCAGAAAAGGCGATTGTCATATTCACCGTCGAACACATCCACTTTCAAAATGTCTTTTTGCATTTTTTCTCTCACCGCGGGCAAATTGTCCCACAACCATCGGGGCACCTGACCTCCACCTAAATCATGTTTCGCTCAATTAGCAGTGCTAAAAAACAGCACTTTATTGAACAATTCGGGATTTACTCTCACCCCAATAGCGGTCTCGCAACAATCGCTTATAGAGCTTGCCAGTGGGCAAACGAGGTAGCTCAGCTTCGTAGTCAATAGAACGAGGCACTTTCTGACGTGAGAGGTGTTCTGAAAGATAGCCAAGCAACTCATCCGTGAGACTCTCATCCCCTGCTACCCCAGGAATGGTTTGAATAACCGCCTTTACCTCTTCACCTAAATCTACATTAGGCACGCCAAATACCGCAGCATCCGCGACTTTAGGGTGTGCGATCAACAAGTCTTCACACTCTTGAGGGTAGATATTCACCCCACCAGAAATAATCATAAAAGTCTTACGATCAGTGAGGTACAAAAAACCGTCGTCATCTACATAGCCCACATCACCGACCGTGGTCATAGACCCGTCGGCGGACGTTGACTCGGCGGTCTTAGCCGCGTCATTGTGATAGCTAAATTCTGTTGCTGTTTTAAACCAAAGAGTGCCCGGCTCACCATTGGGTAACGGCTGCATCTCGTCGTCTAAAATCGTTAGGTCTCCTAACACCACTTTGCCGACAGTGCCCTGATGCGCTAACCACTCTTGAGAATTACATGCAGCAAACCCCAGGCCCTCTGTAGCGCCGTAATATTCATGAATAATAGGCCCCCACCACTCGATCATCTGTTGTTTGACCATCACTGGACAAGGTGCTGCTGCATGCACGGCGATTTCAAGCGAAGATAGATCTGCGCGGGTCCGCTCAGCTTCGGTAAGTTTCAACATGCGGCTAAACATAGTCGGCACCAATTGTGTGTGACTGATCTGATAACGCTCAATCAAATCCAGGTACTCAAGCGGGTCAAAGCGTTCCATGATCACCACAGTGCCGCCAATCCGCAGTGTCAAGCTGACCGCGGCCTGAGGTGCCGAGTGATACAACGGGGCTGGGGAGAGATAAATCATATCCTCGCGATAGCCCCACAAGGCCCCTAAAAACTGAAAAATGGGCAACGGCTCAGACGGTGGCTGCTTAGGCAACGGGCGAATAATGCCTTTAGGCTGCCCCGTCGTGCCAGATGAATAAAGCATTGAGGTACCCAAGAATTCCTCTGCCAAGGGCGCAGTTGAGCAAACCTCTACCGCTGCGGCAAAGTCCATCATGCCTTTAGGCAAATCAACGTCGCCGCCATCGGTGACGAGGACCATTTGAATATTTGGACAACTCGCTAAGGCATCTACTACGACGTCAATTTTGGACTTCGAAGTAATCAGCACTTTTGATTCCGAATTGTTAACTATGTAGGCCAGCTCATCGCCAGTCAGGTAGGAGTTGATGCACGTGTAATAAAGACCCGCTCGCTCTCCAGCAGCACAAGACTCCATATACCGTTCGTTATTTTCCATAAAAATAGAATAATGATCCTGGAACTGTAGATCCTGCGAACGTAAAAAATGTGCAAGCTGGTTCGAGCGCGCCTCGAATTGCGCATAGCTCACGGTCAAACCGCTGCCGGCCATTATAAATGCTGGCCGATCTGGATTGGTTAACGCATATTGTCCTGGATACATAAGACTCCCCTGTTCTTTTTAGTCGTTCTTTTTAATCGTTCTTTTTATTCGTTCTTTTTAGCTGATCTTGTTCTGCCTTTTTGATCTGTTTAATCCTTTTTTGTTTTTCTTCACGCCAGCTCTAATGCTGATTCAACCAACGAAGGCCGTTAGTTTGCCTTCCGTTTAACTTGTCTTAACTTTGCCTGATTTTGGCTTGCTCGAAGGCCGATAGAGCAAATATTGACACCGCGATAAATGTGAAGATCATGCCGGCGCCACCCCCTAAAAATGCAAGCGCTCCCGCCAAGTCTCCTTCGCCGTAGGGCGTTGTAGAAACCGACAACCCCCTGTTGGCTGCAAAGTTACCGGCCCAATAGAAAACCGTATTCGCCCAACCCGTAATAATCATACCCCAGCCCGCCCACTGCTCACGCCGCCCTGACAACGCTAAGGTTTGCATTAAGTAGGCGGCGCCGGCAATCATCACGCCATTGAGAATGCCACCCACGTGAGCCGCCTGCCAGCCCCTAGTGGACCCAGGAATTACAACCTTCCACTCTGGTAGCGGCCATAAGGTCACTGCGTCTAATAAGGAGAATATGAGCATTACGCCAGCTACCAGACCTATGAGTAGCACAACCATTGCGTTGCCTATAACGAGATATCTCAACCTTTCATATTGGTGCATTGTCAGCCTTAAACTTTAAGAATACCCGCCATCTTATTGTCATCTAACGTCAAAACGTCATTGTCTTGGCGATAAAATTCCCGCCATGCCACTGCAATGGGATTTTGCTCAGCGTTGCATATTGGATGATTGCGCGGGTGATAAGAACGAGAAAATACCGGCAACGCAGCATGTGCCAGATCCCACGCAAAGGAAGCAAAAAATTTCCAAGCGCGCACTTTATTTTTAAATCGCAGATACCGGCTCTCACCTTTAAGCATTAGCCGATAAGCTTTGAACGTTTCCCAGCATATATGCAAAAAAGCATAGAGCACCATGTAGCGGCGATAGCCCTCAGAATCTGGGTAATTGGCCTTAAAAAAATCAAATGCTACGCCGCCATGCTCCACTTCTTCGACTTGGTGCCAAACCCACAGAGCGCGAATGGTAGGGTCTGCTTCCTGCATGAGTTCTTCGTATCGGTTAAGAATAATCATGCCGCCGAGAAAGGTAAAAGTTTCGTAGCCAGCAGTAAATCCGATGTGAAATTTTTTGTCTTTTTTGGCAAAGGCGTTAGCGAAGTAATTTTGCGCCCCCGCATCTAACGCAGAGAGCCCAGGGTACTTCTCAGCCATCTTCGCGGTCCACTTAACAAAGTTAAAGGCGTGATGCGCCTCCTGACCGATCAAAGCCTGCACCTCGCCAAGCAGCTTCTCATCCTTAACCTCACCTCTATAGGCTCGCATAGTTTTCACTAAAAAACGTTCGAAGTGCGGAACATGAATGCCCAAAGCGTTGATGAACATTGAAAATTCTGGATTGGTGCGACTCCACAGCGGATCTGCTACTTGGTTTTGTGAAAAATCGAATTTCATTGGGCGGACCGGAATATGGTCCATTGGATGTACGTTCATTGCTTACTCCCTTAGCGCCAGCATAGCCGAAACATAAACGGCTGCAAGCCAAAACTCTGCGAGCTGTATCGACGCGGAACAGGCGCAGATAAATAGGCGTAAACCGCCTATTTGTAGTAGTTTCCTGGGTAATGTATTAAACCGCAATGCGGCCAACATGCCGCCGAGAAGCTCGCTGACACAACCGGAAGATAGTCTATGAACATATCGCGCCTCAATAAGATCGCTGCTGTTACTGCAACGTTTTTGCTCTTGATTGTGCAATTTGGACAACCGGCATACGCCGACAGCAAGGCGAACATCAGTACCGAGGCAAAGAGCGGTAAATGCGACTACCACCAAGTTGGACAAAAGCATTTGTATTGGGGCGACCTCCACGTGCACACGGCCTACTCCTTAGACGCCTATGCATTTGGCACTCTGAAAACACCCGCACAGGCCTACGCATTTGCCCGGGGCGAAGCAATGACCCTGCAAGATGGCTCCACCGCTCAGCTTGATCGCCCACTGGACTTCGCCGCTGTAACCGACCATGCGGAATGGTTTGATTTACTGCACATCTGCACGGACCCGCAGAATTTTGATGACCCCTATTGCGAGCGTTTAAGAAAAGACAGCTCCATGGAAAACGGCTCTAGCCTATTTGTCGATTACGTCATACCCACCATTACTCAAGAAGCACCCCAAGCCACACCCATATGTATTGCTGACCCAGCCAAATGTGTTGAAGCCAAAAAGTCTCAGTGGCAGCGCGTACAAGACCAAGCCAATGCCGCAAATGACCCGTGTAATTTCACCGCGCAAATTGGCTACGAATGGTCTTACACCAAATCCTTCAGCCACTCCCATAGAAATATTATTTTTGCCAACGACAAAGTCACCCAAGACGCCATTGATTACATCAGGCACCCGACTTTAAGTGACCTATGGCAGCAGTTAGAAAAACAATGTCGCGCTGAGGACGGCTGCGATGTGCTAGCCATTCCGCACAATACCAATATGGGCGACGGCATGACTTTCGACGTGGAAACCGAAGACGACAGAACACTGCAGCTGCGCAGCAAGTACGAACGGTTGGTAGAGATACACCAAGAAAAAGGCAACAGTGAATGTTTGTCGCCACTGAAATCAGATGAGTCTGGAGATTGCAGTTTTGAGAACTACATCACCAATCATTCTAGGCCAAAAGCCAAAGACCAATTCACCGATGAAGCATGGACAAAAATGCGCGGTACCTATGTACGCGGTTTATTGATGAGAGGCTTGGCCGCCTATCAAAACTCTGACGAAGCGCAACTGAACCCACTGCAAATGGGCATTATCGGCTCTACCGACAATCACGCGGGTACACCGGGCCATGTCAACGAGGCAGCTTGGCAAGGGGCCGTTTTCGGCCTTGGGAATTTAGATCGCACAATGGCGCGCAGCGTATTCAACCCTGGCGGTCTAGTGGCCGTTTGGGCTGAAGAAAATACACGAGAGAGCATTTTTGCCGCACTCAAACGCCGCGAAGTTTATGCCACAAGCGGACCAAGAATCAGTGTCAGGCTGAGTGCCAACACCCAAGGTGAAAACTTGAGCTGCGCAACAGAGAAAAATTCATTAGCGACAGTCAGCATGGGTGGCGATTTCAATAAGGCACTAGGCGCACCTACTTTTAAGATCCACGCTCAAGCAGACCAAACGCCATTGCAGGAAATGGAACTCATCAAAGGCCAGTACAAAAACGACAAATATGAGGAATCAGTAATGACAATATGGCAACGCTCAAGCGCGGGTAGTGATATCTGTCAGATATGGCAGGACCAAAACTTTGAGCCAGAGGCACCGGCATTTTGGTATGCCCGCATCAAAGAGACGCCAACCCCAAGATGGTCAGCGAACTTATGTCAGAAAGCGGGCAGATGCGAAGAGTTTCCTGGTGCAGATGTCATGATCCAAGAACGCGCTTGGACATCGCCCATATGGTACCTACCTGAACAGTAAAAAACTTTCAGGCTTTTGAGCTACTCGCCTGGACCCTGCCACTCGCTTTCGAGTAAACGAGCGCCACGCAAGATATTGCCCATGGCATAGTTGCCCTCATGACAAGCGTACTCGTAAACCTTGCCCTCGCTGGCTTGCCAAACATACTTACCACTCCACGGCTGCGTCCAAGCCGTTTCATCAACCACGGTGAAGTCGTAAATCAGGTTGCCTGTCTCAGCCATGCTGAAACGTTCTTCTACATACAAATTTTCGTCCGCCCCAACAAGTCCGTTAACCCTCTTAAAGTTCTTAGTTTTCACCACTAAAACATCGCCTTCCCAATAACCGATGGAATCACCCAACCACTTTCGGTTGAGATCCGGTGTATGTTCGGAGTCGATGCGAATAATCCGTGCGTCGTGGACCATTTCCTGCAAAATCATCACATGATCTTCCGTCTGCACAATGCGCTTGTAGTTGTTATACAGGCTAGAAATAGTCGGCACGGTAGAACCAAAACTGATTAGGCAGCGCTCTGAAGGCGCCAAACTCTCGGGGCCGTCGAACGGACCAGGACCCTCATTGGCCAGCCAAGAGGCTTTACCATCGTTTTCATAAAGAAAGCTTTTATAGCGCGCCGCAATACTTGCCTGAGCAGCCGGCACCATTTCAGGTTGGCGGCCATTTGGGGGATCATAAATAACTGAGGTTCGCACCTTGCCATCCATTTCAAACACTTCGCTACCGGGGTCGATCCAAAACGCGTTGTACCCGCCAACGCCGCCAGACCCAGCGGTATTGTCGCCATCACCGCCCTGTGGTGGCGCTTCGCGATCGGGGTCGCTTTCATTTTCAGAAGCCCACTCAATGGCAATTCCAGCGGCCCAGTTGAGCAAATCTGCGAACCACGGATATAAGTATTCTGTTTCACCGAGGAACTCCGGGCGCTCGAGGGGCGTCAGCGTGCCGGTATCATAAACCCCAGACAAATCCGGCTTACCGGAAGCCGTGCGTTTAATCTCGGCTTGAACAAACAACACACTTGTTAGCGCCAAAACGCCAACCGTTGCGACTAATGATTTTTTCATATCCCCCCCAACAAAAATTTAAGCAATATAATAAGCGCAATCAGAAAAGCGAAACTCAGGTAACGCTGCTCACGCCAACACCGAGCAGCGGAATGACTCGCCAAATTCTCGAAAAACTGCGCGTAAAGTTATTCGTAAGTACAGTGATAGGCAGTTGGTCGTAGTACCCGCACATCAAAGCTGGTATTTGCGGCGACCTCAAATTTTTCGCCGCTTTCAAAGCTTTGAAAATTATCGTGGCCAGGTAACTTCACTTCTAGCGCGCCATCAATCACCGTCATTCGCTCGTACTGACTAGTACCAAAGGTAAATTCACCAACGGACATCACGCCCACCGTGGTGGCCAACGACGCTCCTTGAAAGGCAATAGACATAACCTGATCTTCAAAATAGGCGTTTACGCTCAGCATTTGGGATACTTCCTTATTCTAATTATGCAAAATAGATTGAGATAATACCTCCTGGTTCTGGGGTTGGGTAGTTGAATAAAAGGCGTCAAAACTGTCCAATTTTCTCGGCCTTATGTCCATTTTAGTGCAGTGGTGTATCCCACTTAGTCGAGTTACAGCTCACTCCAAACTCTAGCTAGACAAAGCAAGCTTAACGGCGTGCGCGGCGTGAATGTCAGTTGTATCGTATAGGGGAACCTTGGTGTGATGTTGTTGAACTAAAAGTGCTATTTCAGTGCAGCCTAGAATCACTGCTTGCGCACCTTGGGCCTGCAACTGCTCTATAACTTCTAGATAGCGTTGCCTAGACTCATCTTTGACTTCACCCATAATGAGCTCGGCATAAATGATGTTATGCACAATTTCTTGTTGCGGTTTTTCCGGAACAATAACCTCAATGCCATATTTTTCGCTGACCCTATCTTTATAAAACGCTTCGCCCATTGTGAATTGTGTGCCCAACAGCCCCACCTTTGTCACACCGTCAGCAACAAGCGCATCGGCAGTCACGTCAGCGATATGCAGCAAGGGGATAGAAATTTCAGCCTGAACTTCTTCGGCTACTTTGTGCATCGTATTCGCGCAGATCATCAGAAAATCTGCACCTGCAGTTTCAATCTTTTGCGCAGCATCCGATAGAATTTTTGCGGCTTTCTGCCACTCGCCCTGATGTTGTAGGGTTTTGATCTCTTCAAAATCTAAGCTATAGAGCCAAATCTTTGCTGAATGCGATTCACCCAGCGCTTCTTTTACGCCGCGATTTAACGCTTTGTAGTAACTTACTGTTGACTCCCAGCTCATTCCACCAATCATGCCTATCGTTTTCATTCTAACTTTCTCAATTTCTACTGACTCAAACTAACTTCCGGCTATGGAACAAGAAGCAATTCACATTTAACAAAAAAAATCAGCTAACGCCGGAGGCATTTAGTCAACCGCATCGCCATTAAAATATCTGCGCCCACGGATACTTGCGTGGCGCTGCTCTTCCGTTTGCTCCTCTAGCTCAGGATACTTAGGGGCGGTCATAAAGCGCGCAAACCAATCCTCTATCAACTCATCATCATTGAGTAAGTCAAATAATTGCTTTTTAGCCTGGTCTATAAAAGCTGGGTGAATTTCTTGAGACGCCATGGCAGGGGTGAGTTCGGGGTCCCGGTAATGTTCGGTATGACCTTGAGTGATCATTTCTACGGCTAGGTCACCCAACATATCAGCCAAGGTTGGCGACCTAAAACCAATTGAGAAGGTTAGACATTCGCTTTCAGCAACGCCCCAATGCCCCACTCCGGGAGGCAAATAGAGCATATCGCCGGGATTCAGCAGCCACTCTTGCACAGGCTGAAAGTCTTCTATAATTCGCAGCTCAGTGCCCTCTAACAATGGCGTACCGGTGCCACATTCTTCACCAACCTGCCAACAACGCTGACCTTCAACTTGCAGTAAAAACACGTCGTATTGATCAAAATGCGGACCGACACTGCCGCCCTCGCAGGCGTAGCTGATCATTATGTCGTCCAGACGCCACGCTGGTAAAAAGTCAAACTGCTTTAGTAACTCTTTAACCTGGGGCACCCACAGGTCTACGCCTTGAACCAATAGCGTCCAATCTTTTTCGGGCATGCCTTGGTAGTCTTCCTCTTCAAATGGACCATGCCTAACAGACCACGGACCGTCTGCACCGTTCTCTTCAACAATTCTTGATTCCACTTCTGACTCTAACGAGAGCCCTGCCAATTCATCTGGACTTACGGGCGACTCATAGTCAGGCAAGGCATCACGAATGAGCAGCGGCTGCTTTTGCCAGTAGTGTTGAAGGAAGTCCTCGGCGGCTATTTCTCCCAAAATGCTTGAAGAACCTTGATCCATAGAGTTGCTCATTTGCGTGATCCGATAGAAAAACCGAACCCTATCGGAAAATAACCTACTGGCCTATTACAGATTTTAATAAATGGTGAGAGACGGCGAGCAACAAAACGCCGATGTTGCCACCAATGACGATTCTCTGCCCTTAAAAAGGTCGGAAATAGGCTTGTCAAACCGAGAAGACTAGAGCGCTCGAATAAGACCGCTCAAGTCTGGAGAAGGTTTCTTAAAAGTTGTCGCTAAGGCAAAGTTTCTTGCAGCAAGGTTGGTATATTTTTTTGACTCTTGGTTATCCACCTAGGTGTGCCTTTATCAGTACCCGCTGCCTGCAGCTTTGGATGCGCGGATATTAGTCTGGCCAACACTTCCTCTTGGTCATCAGTCAGATCAACAAAAAACACATGGCTGCCTGCATTCAACACCTCTTCAAATCGGGCAAACTTTTTGTTTGGTGTTTGAATGCCAAACAAGCCACCTTCCCAAGCGCTGAAACCAAAAATAATAATGGCAAGAAGTATAAAGGGCATCCAACCGGCTTTGGTCTCGGCCCAGCCAAATAGCGCGACTACTAACAATAATGATCCGGACAATGCCAGCCCAATGATAGTACCAATCACCCCAGACCTGATCACATCCTTTTTCATTATCGAACTAACATCACGAAGATGTTCGTAGCCGTCCAAATTTTGATCATCTAAACTCAAAACATGGGTTTGAGAGGCATCGACACCGCCCTCTTCTAACTGCTGCTCAAGCAGCGTCAAATCGTCTAAATCGTCGCTGATAAAATAATGTCTTAGTACTGTCATATTCATTTACTCGCTAGGTCATAAATTATTTACGAAGCCACACAAAACCAAACAAAGAAACATCACAAGCAGCAGACAGGCTAGCATATAAAACAATCATTATTTGCCGAATATGCGTCCCTTCTATATCTGCCAAAAAGCCAACAAAAACCACCAAAAGTTGACGATCGTTGCAATCCACACCGAACAAGCCAACTATTGCCATCAATAAATTCTACATAGACTCCAACTGTTCGTATAAGTTCATTAGGCTACTGTTCGACAACTGCTTTAAAGATATCCACACAACCCACTCTCTCGTAAGTCATGACCGCGACTGCTGACAACCTGTAGCCATTGACTCGCAGCCCATAATCACTAATAAATAGAGGCTCATTTAGTAGGAGTGGGAAGATGATCGATTTTGAAATACCAGAAGAAACCAAAGCAATTCGAGCCAAGGTAAGAACCTTTGTACAGAACGTCTGTTTACCTGCCGAGGAAATCTGCACCGCAGAGAACTTTGACGAAGTGCTCGCAGAACTGAGGCAAAAGGCCAGGGCAGAAGGACTTTGGTGCCCGTTCATACCCACTGAACACGGCGGCATGGGGCTAAAGCCATTGGCTAATGCGCTTGTGCAAATGGAGCTGGGTGAGAGTCACCTTGGCGCTTTGTCTATGAACACCCAAGGTCCAGATGATGCCACCATGCTGACGCTGCTAGAGCACGGTACTGACTTCCAAAAAGAAAAGTTCCTCAAGCCGCTATTGAACGGTGAAAAACGTATTTGCTATTCCATGACGGAAAAAGCTGCTGGCGCAGACGCCACAGGCATGCAAACCAGTGCGGTTTTGGAAGGCGACAACTGGGTACTTAACGGCGAGAAGTGGTTCAGCTCATCTGCCTCGGTGGCGGATATTGCTGTGGTGATGGCTAAAACCGATCCAGATGCCCCCCGCCACGAACAATACAGCACCTTTATTGTTGAATTGCCCAATCCCGGTTATGAGATTTTGCGCAACATAGAAACTATGCAACCGCACACCGACCTTGGATTAAAACTCGGTGGCTCCCACTCAGAAATCAAAATTGAAAACCTTGTGGTCCCGCGAGAGAACATTTTGGGCGGGCGTGGCCAAGGCTTTTCTATGGGTCAGCACCGTCTGGCTTATGGACGCCTACGCCACGGCATGCACAACGTGGCCATTGCCCAACGCGCCTTGGATTTGGCAGCAGGCCACGTGGTCAGCCGTAACACCTTTGGTAAGCGCTTGGCAGACCGCCAAGGCGTGCGCTGGATGCTGGCGGACTGCGCTGCTGAAATCTACAAAGCACGACTCATGTTGTTGCACATTGCCTACAAAGCAGAGCGTGGCGAAGACTTACGCCAAGAGAATGGCATCGCCAAGGTTTTCCTTGCGCACATGGTGCATCAAGTGGTCGACACCGCGTTACAGCTTCATGGCGCACTAGGCTACAGCCACGACACGCCACTGGCGCGCTGGTACACGGGCATTCGCAGTCAGCGATTGGTAGACGGTCCGGACGAAGTGCACCGCTGGCGTACTGGGGCAAATGTCATTAAGGCATTTGAAGAACATGGCACTACGGCTTCAGCGTGTGGCGGAGAGTTATTGTAAGTTAACGCACAATAACGTTAACCGCGCTTGGTTATTGGGAGTGGGTATCCAGCAGGATGCCCACGCCTGATTTCGACCTAGATTCTGGGTCAGTTCTTGGTCAGCTTTCACCCATTCTACCCTCGCGACCCCTTCCCCAAGCACAGCCCTAAATACGGCACTTTTTGAACTCTCAGGGCAGCGCTGAGGCGACGTCTTGTTCCAACCGACACTTTCTTCTTAAAAATTACTTAGCCACGCAGCTAAACAGGGCAATAACAGCCCAATACCGTCAATCCGCGCTGGCAATTTCCCGACAAATTTCTTAAATTCCATTGCAACAGAATTTCTTAAAAATGTCCCATAGGAGCCAGCAGTGCCCACACCCACTAATACCGAAGCGTTTGAGCAAGAAGTTAATGAATTCTTGGCCGCAAACCTCACACCTGATCTCGTCAAATCCGCATCTTTAGGCTTTGGTATTGGCCGTGAGGAAGGTACCCGATGGCACAAAGCACTTTTTAATAAGGGCTGGATTGCCCCAGACTGGCCCACCGAGTACGGTGGCTGCGATTGGTCACTGCGGCAAAAACACATCTTTTCCCAAGCAACGGCTTTTGCTGGCGCGCCCATGGTGATGCCTTTTGGTATTGGCATGGTCGGTCCGGTGATTTATACCTACGGCACCCAAGCTCAAAAAGACCAACACCTGCCGAGTATTTTGGACGGCAGCACTTGGTGGTGCCAAGGCTATTCAGAGCCAGGTAGCGGCTCGGACCTTGCCTCATTAAAGACTTCAGCAGTGCGCGATGGCGACGACTACATTGTCAACGGCCAAAAGATCTGGACCACCAACGCACACAAAGCAGATTGGATTTTTGCCTTAGTACGGACTCAAACTGAAGGTAAACCCCAACAGGGCATTAGTTTTTTACTCATAGACATGAACACACCAGGGCTAGAGGTAAAACCCATCGTCTCTATAGATGGCATGCATCACTTGAACGAGGTGTACTTTACAGACGTTCGAGTACCTGTGAGCAACAGAGTGGGCGAAGAAAATTCTGGCTGGACCTATGCGAAATTTTTACTCGGGCACGAAAGAACTGGCATTGCTGGCGTAGCCGCGTCCCAACGCAAAGTGCAAGCCATCAAGGAAGTAGCTGCCGTTGAGCACGACAACAATGGCCAAAAATTGGCTGACTCTCACGAATTCATGAGCGCGCTCAATGAAATTGAGGTAAGACTGAGCTCGCTAGAGGCTGTAGAAGCGAGGGTTATTGCCAACATGGAGGCAACCGGTGCGCCCGGAGACTCGGCTTCTATGCTGAAAATCATCGGCAGTGAAATTCAGCAAGCGCTACAGGCGCTAACTGTGGAGGCCGTGGCCTATTACGCCCTACCCTTTGATGTCGCCTTAATCAGAGGCGAGATCAACGAGCCTTCAATTGGCCCTAAATATGCCGAAAGCGCGGTATCAGACATGAACTTCGGTCGTGCAGCTTCCATTTATGGCGGCTCTAATGAAATTCAGCGAGGCGTGATTGCCAAAGGCGTATTGGGCTTATAAACCTAACGAGCGCACCTTTCTGCATTGCTACGGTGTATTTGGCAAAAAAAGCCGGCTCACGAAGCCGGCTTTATGGTTTTGCGATCAACCTTTCAGGTTAGCACCCCCTACCCAACTAGACCCTAGCGGAAACTTACTGCCTTTCAAAAGTCATACTTAACCGAAGCAGCCAAAGCCATACCCGGTTTCTCCGAAAATACCGGCACATCTGCCCTAGTTATTTCTATGTGTTCATCGAGTAAATTCTGCACCTTTAATTTCACTACAAACTGCTCTGCCGGGTACCAAGTGTAGGTTACATCCAAAGACTGAAATGGTTGCTCGTACAAATCAAAGCTCTCATTCCTGCCAGCAACATATAAGCGTTCACCAAATATGTTGTAGACTATCGAGGCGGCATGAATACCGCTTACAGAGTCATACCCCAACATAAAGTTCATAATATAATCCGATGCGCCACTGGCCGGACGAACATTGTTAGTTGGCGCGTCGGCATTGGCGCCTGCAACCGTTTCAGAGTCTTGAACGGTCAAGTTAGCTTTAACAAAAAGCGTCTCGCCCCAAGCACCCAAGCTGCCCAACTCCATCAAACCATCCAGCTCTACACCGCGAATTTTCGTACTTTCCGCATTAATAATTTCTCGCGCAGTGTTCGTATCACTGGAAGCCACTTCAAAAAATTCAATGGGGTCATCGATATTCTTACTGAATGCAGAGACAGTAAAACTATTACCATTAGCGAAAAACCAATCAGCGCGGATATCTAAGTTCAAAGAGCTTGCAGGCCGCACGCTTGTATTACCAAACACCAGCTCACCCGTTAATGGATCAAGATAACTGGCGTCCATCACTTCGCGAAGATCCGGGCGAATTGCTGTTTCACTAGCACCAAAGCGCAATTGAAAGGTTTTAGCAAGCCATTCACTGCGATACACCAGCGACGCCGCAGGAAAAACCCCATCATCCTCAAACGCATAGCTCTCCAAGTACTCCACAGATGGATTAATTTGTGGCTGATCTAGGGTGTAACCCAAAATATTCCATGGCAATGCGACCTGACGATAATACTCGTCGCGAACCCCCAACGAGAGAGTGACATTTTCCTTCCAAGTGAAATCCAACATAGCAAAATTAGCGTCTGTCATAGTCGCTGCTAAATAGCTACGCGTACCCGAGCCTTGTACGTTAAAGACAAAATCGTTGGCGCTATCTGCCAAGTTACTGTCAGACAACACCTCTGCAATGCCGCCGGTCAGAATAGCAGTAGAACCAACAGATTGTGGGCCAACGCCAAATTCTCGCTGGGCGTAAACCCGTGATTTGCGATCATGGCTATAGCCGAAACGAACTGCTAGCTCAGCATCCTGAAAACTAACAGGTATTGTAGATGTCCAACCGTAGCTGCTCACATCGTCACTCAGATCAGTGAAACGAAAATCCACTGCTGACGTATCCAGAGATAAAGTGGAACTCAGCACTGCACCGGTTACAGGATCTGTGTTGGTTATGTACGCACCACTGACCTCGTTAGGAATCACAGTCGCAGCAGTAGACTCTGACCAAAACCATGTCAGCTTTGACTCTTCCGGTAGCCAATCTAAAAGATTCGCAGGCACCCACTCTTTGGTTGAATACCCCATCACATGCTCTCCGCGAATTTGATTGACGGTCAACTCCCGCTCCTCAAACTTAATGCCATAAATACGGTTTCCAGAACCTCCAGATTTTTCGCTATCGGCATCAAAGCCGTCGCGAATGGAAGTCTCATCATCGGTATTCCGCAAAAACAGCGAGGTAAACGTAAGGTCATGCTCGTCGAATATACGCAGACCAAAGGTCGCGGTACCGGTAAGGCTTACTGAAAAAGTAGATTCATCTAACTTGGCAAAGCGCTCGTCAGGAAAACTCGCATCAAACGTTTTGCTCTCTCGCTCTCGCCACTCGTTATCGTAACCCGCGCTGATTTGAAACCCCGCCACTATATCGTCAGAAAAATCATAGGTGTTACCTAAACTAAATTTTCCCGACAAGTCTGGGCTGCTGCTTTTTTCTCGTACCGATACGTCTCTATTCAACGAGGATATAAGCGCAGTATTAACCTGGGATGCTAGCGCGGCAGTAGCCGTATCCGGGGAGGACTTCTGTAAACTTTGGAGTATAGCTGCGCTACTCAGGTTGCCTCGATATGTGGCAAGGCTGGCTAGAATGTCTATGGACAGATCCCTTGTACCATCGTCCGTACCCAACCTGTCGTTATCGCCACCCGTATAGGTATATACCTTGTTGCCAGTTCTTAGATTTTTACCCGAACCCAACTCCGCACTAAAGTTAAACCCTCCATCAGGAAATGGCGTAGTTCTAATATCAACAAGTCCGCCCGCAAAGTTGGCAGAGATATCCGCGGAAAAGGTTTTCTGAACGGATAGGCTGCTTACGATAGACGCGGGAAATAGATTCAGCGGTAAGACGTTACGCGAAAGATCAGGAGAAGGAATAGATGCCCCATTCAGCGTCGTCGTTGAATAACGCTCGCCAAGCCCGCGCACGTAAATAAATTTGTCGTTAACTAACGTTAAACCTGTAACTCTGCGTAGGGCCGCGGCAACTGTAGAGTCTCCCGTGCGACTAATAGACTCCGCATCAATTGTATCGACAATAGATTCGTCTTCTTGCCGCTCTAGTAAAAGCGCCTGAGCAGAGCCAATAAAGCGGCCTAGGACCACCTGCTCTTCGATAACACCGCCAGCCATGGCAACTGGGGACTCAATTTCTGGTGCTTGCGATACATCCTCTTGAGCGAGCGTAGTAATGGGGAGCGCTATAACTATTGCATATAGCATCAGAGCGCGTTTACTGAGTGAGAAATTCATACCATGCCTCTTTGTACAAACTATTTGGCCGGAGCCGTTGGATTAACATTTATATTTTGCTGGTCGAGTCTAGCTAACCTAATGGACATCGGAAGATTCCCACCGAGCAATAAACAGCAAACAACTTGAATCTGCAGAAGGAAGCACAGGTGCCCCCTTCAACAAACTGATTAAGACTTGCTTATTCGAACCAAAGTGCCTGACCACGGTTAGCGCTGTAGATCCCATATGTCCAACCAGCCGCCCAATCCGTAGCGCCGGTGCTTAAGGCCCCGGTATAAGAACGAGACCCTGCAGGTGTAATTATTGGCAGGCTTGACGCCGCTGCAATTGAATAAATCGGCGGGGTACCCTCAAGTAACTGCAAACCGGTATCTGTAGATGCTGTAGCATTCACGGCGCCAGTAATGTCCGCAAACACATTGCCGCCGTTAGCGGTAAGATATACATCCACATCTTGACCATTGATTTGCCTGCTTGATTTCTCCTCAGCAGCAAACAGAGAACCAGTGATACTCGCGTTACCGGCAACAAATGCATCAGCAACTGTGTCGTCCACTCGAATCGCCCAGTTATCCGAGCCCGCCTCAGCAACGGAAAAAGAACCAATAACTAAAGCGTTTTCAATGGTTGGCCACAGTCCCTCACGTAGACGCAAACCCGCACCTGGGTCATGTGTCCCAGTAGCTGCAGCGCCCGATACAGTTGTTCCGCCAACCTTTTGATTTGCAGAATATATGCAGGTCAAGTTTTTGATCGTTGGGCGGCTATTCAAATTACGTGTCTGGATATCGGTAATTGTCTCTGCGCTCTTACTTGAATAAGAACCAATACCATCCGCCTCAACACAACGATTACCATTGGTCGCACTTTGAATTACCAAAGCATTGGTAATCGTGCCGTTGTAACCCTCGTCAATATCAATTGAATCATCGTTTACATACAAAGCGACAAAGTTGGTGACGTTTACAGCGCCACCAAAAAACTCGTAACCATCATCGTAGGTGGCATAAACCTGCACGTTTTCAACGACAGTATTACTCCCTACGCCACCGAAGCTAATACCATTAAGCTCATCACCATTCGCAACTTGGGCTCCAGTGTGCTTAACAATGAAATACTCCAATCGCCCAGATGTGTCTGCATCGTTAGCGCCGCCGTAATAAGATTCATCTAAACCTTCAGCACCTTCCGCGGCAACATCACAGTCTCCAACTTGAGCAAACCCAGCTGCGCCTCGAGTACCGGTATAGGCACACTTGTTAGTCACGCCAAAACCATTGATGACCATTCCACCCCACTGCTGTACAGCTTCTGGAGATGGCAGCGTGCCGTTCACGTCTGAAAAAGAAGTAAACGTTATGGGTGCCGCAGCTGTACCTACTGCAGAGATCGTAGAACCACGCATGATGATCACAAACTTGGTGTTATCTAAAAAAGCGACCGTAGCCCCTGCTTCAACAGTAAGCTGAGGGCCATCGCCACCTTCAGAAATTCCTGCAGCTGCTAGCTCAGCCCCTTGATGCGCTTCGCCAATAAACAAGCTGCCACTGAAAAGATGAGCGCCGTCGTTGGCCAGATCAACCAAGGTAATATCGGTTGTTATGTTGTTACCAGAATCCGCAAAGGCAGTTGAGTAATTACAATTCGTTCCGTCATAAGTACCTTGAATAATGCCATTGGAAGCACAAGGGTTCTCAGCCGCTGCCGCAACATTATTACTATTATTCACTGAATTGTCGGTGGAAGTGTCGGTCGTTACAGGTGCAATCTTGATATCACCGCCGCCACCGCAGCCAACCAAAACACCTCCAACCACTAACCCGTAAAGTGCCAATTTAGGAATTGAACCACTAAAAATCATTATGAAACCCCTGAAGTTATACATTAGTTAAAGACCACAACAGATCTATGGGGAGCACAGTAATTTCCATTTATGAACAATTTATGAAGGCGGTATGAAGTTGAAGTGACAGTTAAAGAAAAGTAGTAAGGCAAGTTTTTCACCCACAGAGAGGATTTCACCGTTTTGCAATCAAACCGTAATAATCACTTTCAAGAATGAGAGGGAAAAATAGCAGGAGCGTACAGTGGGCTATAAAAGTTTGTTAAAGCGATACTTGTCGTACCTAGAGGCAGAACATGGAAATACGTTTTTTCAGCACCTTGTAGACCTCAGTAACAACTCAAAGAGCTTCCACCTCTCCAAGAGAGATGCGTTGGAACTTAGACAAATTCTCAGCGAGTTAAAACGCTCGATGGAAGATCTCTCAACGCTTGAGTCCAACCCAAATCTAGAAACAGACCTAGACTATAATGACCACACAAAAACGCTTTGTTGCCGCCATGAGTTGACACCGAATGGACTTGCAAGACTACTGGGTTGGCCCGAGTCTGTCGTTGAGAGGTGGCTTTTAGAACCGGAAAACAGAAACTATAAAGCAATGACTAAAAGGGATTTTGGTCACCTAAATCAATGCTTGGCAGGTATACTTGATCCGCTGAGTAGCCCCAGTTCAGGCACCAATTTTGACCCTAATAAATAGTTTCCCTGTACATTGTTACCATGGCGAAGACGACAGAACCTCGGTTATGCGCCTCGGCGCAACCCTGCCCTAACGAAGCTGCTCGTCAACCAATAGCGAAAAAATTGAAGTTCAATATTTTCACGGTATTGTCATATATGGGGTATCTAATTCTGAATCTTGATTCAACTAAAAATTTTTGGCCCCTATAAGATTGCGAAATAGAGAAAAGAAATGGCAACCTCAATACTTATTGTTGAAGACGAACAAGATATCCGTGAACTGCTGGAGTTTACGTTTTTGCGCGACGGCTACGATGTCATAGCAGCTGAAACAGCCGAGATAGCGCTGCAAAAAATAGACATCAAACTACCAGATATGATCGTAGTTGACTGGATGTTGCCCGGCATGGATGGCATAGACCTAGCAAAGCGCCTGCGCAGAGACGAACTTACAGCGGATTTGCCTATCGTTATGCTTACTGCAAGAGGTGAAGAGGCGGACAAACTGAAGAGTTTTGCTGGCGGCATTGACGACTATATTACAAAACCATTTTCGCCCCGTGAACTATTGGCTAGGGTCAAAGCGCTCCTGCGCAGAAGTGGCGGCCCCAAAAACAACCTAATTGAGGCCAGTGGTATCTGCCTTGATCTAAACAGCTACCGAATCACAATCAACGGTAACGAAATTCAAATCAGTCCCACTGAGTACAAATTATTGGAAGTGCTCATGCGCAACCCAGACCGCGCATTTGAACGCAGTCAGTTGTTAGACAGAGTATGGGGCCGTCAAGTTTATGTTGAGGAGCGCACTGTAGACGTGCACATGCTCAGACTACGTAAAATTCTCAAACCACATGGCTTAGACGCAACACTGCAAACTGTTCGCGGCATCGGCTATAGGTTTACGTCAGTCAGCTAGCACTCTAAACGCGCGCGCCTGACTCTTCCGTTGGGCTTGAAGCGTAATTTTGCGAGGCTTGTTCAACGAGTGCAGGTTTGCGCAACTGCGCAATTGTATTGACCTTGATTTGACTCGACGAAGTGCGCGGATTGTACTGAACTTGAATGACCTGCTTACCATGCAGTGCCAAATAGGATTCAACCGCGACATTATGCGGCTTGCTGCCCCAATCTTCGCCAATAACAAAAATGTCTACATTCAGCTCTTTGCAGCCCGAAACGTATTCAAGCTCGTGATACGGACGCACAATGTCAACACAGCGCAATGCTTGCAACATTTCTTGGCGTTGATCTAGAGGAATAACCGGCACGTTAGGCTTATACGAGTTCACCACTTGATCTGAAGCTACCCCTACCGCCACCACATCACCCAGAGTACTGCAATATTCCAGCAGCGCTAAATGCCCAACATGCAACAGATCAAAAGTTCCTACTGTGTAGACAATCATTGGATTAGTTCACTCCTGGATTAGTTTGGATGCGGTCATTAAATAGGACTATTCAATAGATGCTCACTTAGACGCCACGCATAAAAAGCCGTTATAGCCAACGTATAAACGCCCAGCATGTAGACGTTGCGCGGATTACCGGACAATTTGGGTGTCTTAATTTGCGCAACATTTAAGCTAGCTAACAAAACCCCAAAAACGTACAGCACTATAGAAAATTGCGCCGTGCTGAAGAATCCCTCAAAGAGGAACAAGAAGACCAAGAAAACATTATTGTTATCTAGCGCTAGTCCGGTGTACTGCGCCTTGTCGGAAAGCCCGAACGTGCTGAAGTAGCTTAAACGTATTGCACTGGCTGCAAGCATCAGAAAAGCGCCAGGCAGAAACGCAGGGTTAAAATCGCTATAGCTCATAAGCAAAACTGCTGGCGCCACCCCATAACTAACAATATCTATCACTAGGTCAAGCTGGCCACCAAAAACACGATCACTGCCGGAACGGTTTTTGATTCTTCGCGCAATCAAACCGTCTGCCCAGTCAAAGGCCACAGCCCAGATCATGCCGATCATTGCTACGGAAAAAACACCCAAAAGACTGAAATATATTGCGGCAAGCGTGCAGGCCAAACCTGCCAGGGAACATAAATTAGGCAGATCTTTTACAAAGGACAAAATAGTCGGCGGCGGTATTGGAGGCTCGGCTCTTTTAGTGGTCATAAACATCCAGGTTAGTAAATCTCAACATTTAGCATATTGAGCAAAACAATAAGTTCGCCTCAGCATGGGAGGCTGCACACAACATCACAACGCGAAGCGCGCAGTAATGGGCTCACAAAGCAGCAAGCCCAAAAGACGTAAAAAAAGATCAGCAACTGCATTATTTGAACAAATCACGTTCAAGGTCAGCGAAAGCAGGTTCTAGAAGTTGATAGAACGTAGTAATGGTTCCGCAATGGGCACCACCAGCCTGTAAAAGAACCACAACAGGAAAGAAAAAAGAAAAGCTAAAAACGAAACGCTGCTAGGGAAAAGCTACAAGAGAAACGTTGCAGAAGGGCTGCAAAATTTGAAATGTCGAAAACGGAGCTAGGCTACCACGTCTACGACAGTGCGTCGCGATATATAAACCGCCCTGCGTATAAAGTTTTAACCTTGAACGCCAACGGCAAATGACCAGCGCAGCGAAAAGGCAGACTAAAACCTAGTTTGCAGGCTTAAGTCGCTAACTGGCGCAGCCAAATAGGCTTCCGCCCCAAACACACAGCGTTGGGGCCTCTTCTCGGCTTTGTCGTGGACGCCAGACCTTACGTTGCTCATCGCCACCAAGGACACGCAAAAAGACTAGCAGAACGCCAACTTGGGCGTCTAAAAACAGATGTTAGTGATTCCACCAAGCCCGATCTGAGAACGAACGTAAGTCCATTTCATGCGTCCACACAGACCTATGCTGCTGATGAATGTGGAAGTAAGAATCGGCAATACGTTCAGGCAGCATCAACCCGTCGTGTTCCATGCCCTTGGTTTCTCGCAGTTCCTGAAACTTTTCTGCGCCAAGCATTTTGCCAAGCGTATCAGGAGCATCTACCGCGCCATCAATGACGATATGCGCCACGTGGATGCCTTTGGGCGCAAACTCGGCATTCAAAGACTGGCATAACATACGCCTACCCCCCATTGCTGCGGCGTGGGAGTGCTGACCTGCATTGCCGCGCATGGCTGAGGTCGCCGAGGTCACTAAAATTGTGCCGCGCCCTCTTTCTTCCATCAACGGCGTAACAGCAGACGCCATTCTGAACAAAGCAAAAGTAGCCATGCGCCAGCCAATCTCAAAAGCCTTATAACTTGTGTTAGCTAAAGAGCGGTCACCAATTTGTGCGCCAAGATTAAACACAACTGCATCTATGGGACCAATATTGGCTTCCACATCCGCAATGCGTTCTTCTAATCCGTCCGGCTCTACGGCGTTGAGCAAATAGCCGCTGGCGGAACCACCATTGGCCTCAATTTCAGCCACCATTTTGTTCAAGCCGTCTTCATCACTCCGCCGACAAAGCACCGTGTGATAACCCTCCTTTGCAAAACGCTTTGCTACGTTGCCACCAATCCCTGCACCTGCACCTATTACCAAACAAACTGGCTTAATCAATTTCCTTCTCCTAACCTAATCATGAAACTCCGAAAACTACCTGTAGATTGTAGTAATCCGCATACGGCAGGCAAACACTAGAGCAAATTTACCTACCTTTTTCTACCTCATAAATCTAACTTAGAAAACAGCTCAGACCTTGATAAGCTTCCAACTATTCACACAGACACGAGCACGCTCATACGCAAAGTTCCGCGCACGTTTTAAGGTAATAAAAATGAACTATACCCATCCTGAGTATCTTATTAGCTCCGAGGAGCTGCAAAAAATAAACGGTAATGACAACGTTAAAGTCTTCGATACCAGCGTTTTATTGCATCAAGTAGACGGCGCTCACAAAGCCGAGTCTGGCATTGAGGCGTATTTAGAGGAGCACATCCAAGGCGCTGGGTTTATAGACCTTATTAATGACTGGTCAGATACAGACTCGGCACTTAATCACACCCTACCGCCGCTAGATGCCCTGTGTAAGGCCATTGGCGACAGCGGCATTAGCCAGGACGATGAGGTGATTTTATATTCCTCAGGCCATCTGATGTGGGCAACCCGCGCTTGGTGGTGCTTGCACTATGCCGGCCACACCAACATCAAGGTCTTGAACGGCAACATCCGTGCTTGGCAAAAAGCCGGTTTGCCTTGCGAATCTGGTCGTCACGAATTTGCTAAAGCAGAATTTTTTGGCTCGCCTAAATCCGCGGTGTTTACCAACACACACGGCGTTGAAGCGGGCCTTGCCCAAAATACCTGCACCATCAATGCGTTAACCACGCCCCTCTATGAGGGCACAGGTGATTTCTTCTACAAGCGCCGCGGCCATATTCCAGGCAGCCTCTCGCTGCCGTTTTCAGATGTACTGGACAATGAGTTCTTCCTCGAACCTGAAGCACTCGCGGCGACTCTGGAACGTCAGGGTATGTTAAGTGCTGAAAACGTTATTGTTTATTGCGGCGGCGGAATTGCAGCAACACTAGATGCCTTTGCGTGCAAATTACTGGGTCAAGACAGGGTGAGCGTTTACGACGGCTCCATGTCTGAATGGGTGCTTTCTGAGGATCGCACACTGACGGTAGGCGCTAATCCGTAGGGCGGTCGCCGCTATTCCAAAACCTTTACATTTTCAGGCGTCACCGCCGACAAATAGATTACATATTCAGGAGAGCATTCAATGCAAAATTTTGCGCAAAAAGTCGCCGTCATTACCGGCGCAGGCTCCGGCATGGGTCGCTACTTGGCGATTCTTATCGCTAAAGCCGGTGGCGATGTCGTCATCTGTGACGTTAACGAAGATTCTCTCGCTGAGACTAAAGCCCTGCTCCACCGCTACAATGTCGCCGTTTCCAGCCACATCTTAGACGTGGCTGATAAAGACGCGATTAAAGCGCTCCCAGAAAAAGTCATCGCACAGCACGGCAAGGTTGATCTGGTTTTTAACAATGCCGGCGTCACTTTTGACTCAAGCTTTGAAGACCTTGCCGAAGAGCAATGGGATTCAGTCATGGACATAAACCTGCACGGCGTAGTGAATATGACCCGAGCGTTTATGCCCTACCTCAAAGAGCGCCCTGAAGCGGCTATTGTGAATACGTCTTCGATTTTTGGCATGGTGGCCGTGCCAAGACAAAGCGTTTACCACGCAACTAAATTTGCCGTACGTGGCTTCACAGAAAGCCTTGCAAAGGAGTTTAAGGGTTCATCTGTGCAGGTTCATTGCGTCCATCCCGGGCATATTGGCACCAACATTCTGTCAACCGCGAAGTTCAACGAAAGTGATGCGGAGGGTCCCCGACTGCCAATGGGGCTAGGCCCTAAAACACGTGAGGAAATGGGCGATGCGTTCAAAAAACACGGCATGCACCCAAGCCGCGCGGCAGATATTATTTTGCAAGGCGTGAAAAAAAAGAAGACACGCATTTTTGTCGGCCTTGATGCTAAGTTGATGGATCTATCACAACGCCTGATGCCTACTCACTATGAAAAACTCTGGCCGCTCTTCACCCTTCCCTTGTTTTTCTTCCGCAACAAAAAAGCCATCAAAGACTCAGAATAACTCAGGCATAACTCAGGTATAACCAGAGAATAACGGCAAATAACAACTCCACACCCGCCCCTCAACTGTGGCCACTCGGCCACAGTCAGCCTCTTTCTAAACGCAAATTCAACTTTAACGACTCAGCCCAATAAGGTAACTTTCAAAGCAAAGAAATTCTTGGGGGGGAGTTATGTCAGCAAATATCAACATTAGTTATGAGTACGTGCCACGCTTTAAAGCAGGCGATCCTAAAGGCATAAGCTACTTGGAAGAGCATGGCTATGTGGTCATCGCTAATGCTTTAACTGGCGAACAAACCGCTGAAGCATTGAGCCTTATGTGGGACTACTTGGAAGGGCTAGAAACCGGCATTGACAGAAACAATAGGGATACTTGGGACAATGATCGTTGGCCTACGGCTGTACACGGCGGTATTTTGCCCGGTCACGGCATAGGCCACAGCGCAGCCCAGTGGTACATCAGAGATGTTCCCGCAGTGAAAGAGGCTTTTGCGGCCGTATGGGATGACGACGAATTACTGGTCAGTTTTGATGGCATGGCGTTATGGCGGCCTTGGACATATAACGAAAACTGGCGGACCAACAAAGGCCCAAGTTGGATGCACATTGATCAGCACCCTATCGGGCGTCCGGGCAAGCATTGTGTGCAAGGCTTAGTGAACCTTTTACCCTCTTCACCGGCTACTGGCGGCAATGTCATGGTCCCCGGCAGTCACAAACGTTTTGCAAATATACCTGACCAATACGCAGAACGGCTGAGCCGTATCCACCCTAAAATTGACCACTTCAGGTTCCCTAAGGATGACCCGCAATTGGCAGACACCCAGCCCATCATTTGCCATATGGAAGCCGGCGATATGATGCTTTGGGACTCTAGAACCATTCATTGCAGCAGCCCTGGCTTAGAGCAGCCCAGCGACGACCAAGAATTATTTCGTGCGGCAAGCCTCATTTGTATGATGCCTAAAGCAAAATCTAATGCCGACGTTATTGCCATGCGAAAGGAGGCGGTTAACACCCTTACCTCCACCACCAATTGGAGCGACCGGTTCATTAACGCGGATGAATTTCCTGATGTCATAGCTGCCGAGAAAAACAAGTACACGCTGCCGCCAGTACCAACACTCAATGCCAGTCAGCGAAAAATGGTGGGCTGGGACGACTAGCGAGTATGCAAACAGGACGCATTGCGCGGTGACGGCAACTCAATGGGCACTGCTGGCAATCACACTTCTCGCAGGGGCAGCCACACCCGGAGCAAGCCTCGCCTTAGTCATTAACACTGCTACCAAACAGGGTCGCCTACCCGGCATTGTTCAGAGCCTCGCCCATGGCATTGGCGTGGGGTTTTACGCGTTGCTGGTAAGCACGGGCATAAGCTCAGTTCTGTTTGCCTCAGAGCGTGCGTTTCAAGTGTTGCAGGTTGGCGGTTGCCTACTACTGCTATACCTGGGCGCAAAAATGATTATGGGGGGGTGGAACAGCCGCCCTAATACAGCCTTAAGCGTTAAGTTAGACTCTGAAGCAGGGGCTGATTTAAACTCTGAGATAGAAGACGGGCAGCTAGCGGAAAGCAACAGCATTTGGTCCCACGCCAGCAAAGGCTTTCTCATCGTATTTCTAAATCCAAAAATTGCACTGTTCTTTTTGGCTGTATTCAGCCAATTTTTACATCCGGGGCAAAGCCTAGTATTGCAATGGTCTATGGCTTCGCTCGCCGGAGTAATAGATGCACTTTGGTACTTATCCATCGCCTTTTTGGTTTCCATCTCCCGCGTGAGTAAAACAATCAACCGCTTTGGCTGGCAGTTAGACATCTTATGGGGCAGCGTATTGGTCACCATTGCAGGCGCGCTGGCGACCACTATTTAGCTAAAAAACAGACAACAAAAGGCCAAAGAGCCAAGCTTATTGAAGAGGGAAAAATATGCTCAATACAAATACGGTACTACTGACTCAAGAGGACGGCGTCGCAACCATCACACTTAATCGACCAGAGGCCATGAACGCCATGACCAACGAGTTGATGCGTGGCATTTCCCAAGCACTGGAGGTCGTCCGGGGTAACGAAGCTATAAGAGTTGTTATCCTTACCGGCAACGGTAGAGGTTTTTGTGCAGGCGCAGATTTAGTGCAAGCCGCAGAGCCAAAAAAACCGGTCACAGACGAAAGCAAACAAGGTGACGACTTCAATGCCGCCATGCGCGCGCTGATGGACTGCCCTGTGCCGACTATCGCTCGGATCAACGGACCGGCAGCAGGCGGCGGATTTGGCTTGGCCTTAGCTTGCGACATTACTGTTGCCGCCCACTCCGCGTTTTTTGTTGCTACCTTTGGACCCAACCTAGGCATTGTTCCCGATATGGGCGCCACCTGGAGCATTCCTCTGCGTGTTGGCAGAGCGAGAGCACTGGGCATTACATTGCTGGGCGACAGAGTCAGCGCAGAACAAGCTTTGCAGTGGGGCATGATTTGGGATGCCGTTGAAGACAGCGCACTAGACACGCGAGTAGCTGAAATTGCAGCGGTACTAAAACGCTCTTCTCCCAGCGCAGTGACGCGGACTAGACAAACAATTGATGCGGCTATTCACAATACCTTTAGCGATCAGTTAGATTTAGAGATGACACACCAAGCCGTACTCATTCCAAAAAACATGCAAGCGGGTGCCAAAGCATTCCTAGCAAAAACAACAGCAGATTTTAGCGGCGAACGCGGATAGTTAAACACGGCTGCGGTAACACGCGGACACTTAAGGACAGCAAATTATGGCAACAGGGTTTATTTGGAACGAGCGCTACATGTGGCACGACAATGGTTCGGCCATTGGTGTGCAGCCCTCTAAGGGGGCCTTTCAGCCAGGCATGCACCTAGAAAATGCCGAGACCAAAAGAAAGCTAAAAAACTTGTTGGATGCCTATGGTGTGACGCCACAACTAAAATCACTGGGCCATGAAATGGCCAGCAATGAAACGCTAGAGCGCTTTCACACCCCTGAGTACATTAGCCTCGTGCAGGAACTCAGCGACGGTCGTGGCGGCGATGCTGGCGAGTCTGCATTGATCGGCGCAGGCTCGGCCGAGATCGCAAAATTGGCCGTAGGCGGTACTTGCGCCGCTGTGGCTGCCGTATGCAAAGGCGAGATCGACAACGCCTACGCCCTGACCCGCCCTCCCGGCCACCATGCGGAACGAGATAAAGGTCGCGGCTTCTGTATTTTTAACAACATTGGACTGGCGATTATGCAGGCCCAAGCAGACAAGTTGGTCCAGCGCGTGGCGGTGATCGATTGGGACGTGCATCACGGTAACGGCACCCAACAAGCTTTTTATGATTCCGCGGACGTGCTCACCCTGTCCATTCATCAAGAAATGCTCTACCCGGTTAATTTGGGCACCATTGGCGAACAAGGCGAAAATGCAGGCCACGGACATAACATTAATATTCCACTGCCCGCAGGCAGCGGCGGCGGCGCGTACCTAGCAGCACTAGACGATGTGGTGTTGCCTGCCCTACATGCATTCAAACCCGATCTCATTGTTATCGCCTGCGGTTATGACGCCTGTTATTTCGACCCTCTAAGTCACATGCTCCTGGTGGCCAACCACTTTCGCACTATGACCCAGAAAATCATGCAAGCAGCGGATGAGCTGTGTGGCGGCAAAGTCGTCGCCAACCATGAAGGCGGCTATTCAGACTTCTACGTGCCGCTATGTGGTGTTGCGGTGATAGATACCCTTGCGGGGATCAGTAGCGGGGTTAAAGACCCCTACGCTGGCACCGAATTTGTTGCCAATCAAAATCTATATCCGCACCAACAGGCGGCCATCAACCAAGTGATTAATGGGCCTCTGCAAACGCTACTGCAGCGCTATTGATTGCAATGCCATCAAGCGATTAAGAGCGCGCTGGAGAGGCTTCACGAAACGCCGCAAGTCTTATAGTCTTGGGTAGAGGGGAGATTTAGTCTTGGGGAGGACTTATGCCGGATACAGATTTAGCTACAAACAAAAAGCAGCGCAAAAAATTGCGCATTGGCGTTTGTTACGACTTTCGTAATCCGCCTGACTCCGGCGTCAGCCATCAATACCTTTACCAAGAAATCATGTCTCAAGTGCAGTGGCTTGACCAAATAGGGGCGGACCTCGTTTGGTTCACCGAGCACCACTTTGTTGAAGACGGCTACTTGCCTAGCTGGATTCCAGTAGCTGGGGCAATGTCGGCGGTGACCAAGAATGTGTGCTTTGGCACCAATATTTGCCTCATGCCATTTAACCATCCTATTCGCCTAGCCGAAGACCTCGCGGTTCTAGACAACCTGTCCGGTGGCCGGGTTGAGGTAGGCCTTGGCATGGGCTATGCCCCGCATGAGTTCAAAGGCTTTGGCTTCCCCGTAGCACGCAGATTGTCATTGATGAACGAGGGCATAGAAGTACTGCAACACTGCTTTAGCGGTGAGCGCTTTAGTTACCAAGGTAAGCGCTATCAGTTTGAAGACGTAAAAATCGCCCCTGGATACGTGCAGGAAGGCGGCCCTCCTCTATGGCTGGCAGCAATGTCCGAAGCCGGCGCGGCAAGAGCCGCCCACTACAACACCAACTTCTTACCCCAAGGCCTGAAAAAACGCTCATTTGACCCTTGGGTAGATGCGTTAAAGAACAGTCAACGCAACCCCAGTGACTATAGGGTAGGCATTATCCGCAGCATTTTAGTCACCGACGACCAAGGCAAAGATTGGCTCCCAGTGCGTCAGTCAGAACGCTACCGCATGGAGCTGTACCGAAAATTCTATAAAGAAAGCGGCGAAGGCTTTGGCGAAAAAGGCGAACAGGTCCCCCAAACTTGGATAGTGGGCGACGTGGACCATTGCGTGGCAGAGCTGAAAAAATTCATCACCGATTTCGGCATTACCGATATTGTATCTATGGCCGTGCCCCCGGGCATGCGCGCAGATGATATGTCTGCCAGTTTAGAGCGCTTGTTTACTCAGGTAGTGCCCAGGGTAAAAGCCGAGCTCGGTTTGTAGGAAAGTCTGTACAACGATTTGTAAAAAGGACCGTTACTGGCTAAGCGGATCTTGTAGAACAATTGAGGAAAATAATAATGAATATCAGTTTCAGCCCAGAGCACGAAAAATTTCGCGACGAAGTACGCACTTTTTTGGACGAATCTTTAACCGATGATCTGCGCACCGCACAGCGCATGTGCCCAGGCCTCTTTCTTGATTACGAACACAACATTGCCTGGCATAAAATTCTCCACCGCAAAGGTTGGGTGGCACCCGCTTGGCCTAAAGAATATGGCGGCACCGGCTGGGATTTAATGCAGCGATACATTTGGTCAATAGAGACCGCTCAGGCAGATGCACCAAACTTGGCGCCCATGAGTGTGGGCATGTGCGGGCCTATGCTTATCGGCTGTGGCAGCGATGCCCAGAAAAAAGAACTGCTGCCGAGAATACTGTCTGGCGAGGACTACTACTGCCAAGGCTACTCCGAGCCAGGCTCAGGGTCTGACCTTGCCAGCCTTAAACTTAAGGCCACCAGCGATGGCGATGACTACATCCTAAATGGCAGCAAGATATGGACCTCCCACGCCCACTACGCCAACCGCATGTTTTTATTAGTGCGAAGCGATGACAGCGGCAAACCGCAAGACGGCATTACCTTTTTGCTCTTAGACATGGACAGTCCGGGCATAAAAGTAGAGCCCATTGTTTTTGCCTCTGGCACCCATGAGGTCAACCAGGTGTTCTTTGAAAACGTCCGGGTGGCTAAATCGAATATCGTTGGCCAGGAGCATAAAGGCTGGTCAGTGGCCAAGTACCTTTTGGAGTTTGAGCGCGGCGGTGGCGGCACCGCCAGCCGTAAGATTGCCCTTAAGAGATTACGTAGCCTGGCGCAGGAGATACCATGGGAAGGCTCAAATCTCGCAGCCGAGTCCAATTTCGCACGCAAATTAGATGAGGTAGAAGTGAAGCTTGAAGCCATTCAATTCACAGAATTTCGCATTATGGCGGCTTTGTCCAAGGGACAAAATCCAGGGCCTGAATCTTCTATCATGAAAACACTGGGCGCAGACCTAGGACAATACATTACTGAACTGGCGACCGAGGCCCTTGGCTACCATGCAGCGGTACACCAACCTGAGGCTCGCACAGTTGGCAATAATCACACGGCGGTCGGTCCAGAAGCTGGGCTGGCGACGTTTTCACAGTACTTCAATTTACGCGCGTCCTCCATTGCTGGCGGCAGTAATGAAGTGCAGCGCAATATCATGGCGAAATTGGTATTGGGGCTATAACTGGCGTTATAACGGCGGCTTTTCGAACTTTCTTTTTTGTGGGCTTTGGGGCGCGTTTAAGTCATTAGACTGCAAACATAAGCCGGTGATTGCGAGCGTTTGACGGCTTTTGACGACTTTTGACGACTTTTGACGACTAGGAAGCCGCTGCGGCTTTTGATCAATGGGAAGCCGAGACGGCTTGAAAATGTGATAAGCAGTGGCCTGCTTTAAACGGTGTTGTGCGTATGGGAGAGGGTCATCCATACGCAGCTAGTGCTAGATAACGGCACCTTTAGGGACAACTAGAAAGGGACAACTAGAACGGAATATCGTCATCCATGTCGTCAAAGTTTGTGATTGGCGGCGGCGCTGGCATGGGCGAACCATCACTGAAGGCGCTGTCTCCCGCAGGACTCGGACCCGCATTTTGTGGACTACCGCCGGCAGCTGTATTTGGCTTCCAGTTATCTACCGAGGCGTACCACTTACCTGAGCGCGCCTCTTTCACATCTATATTCACCCATTCGTCGTCTTTAGCAGACAACCAGCGAATCATTTCCTCGCGCTTAATACTGATGTTCGCCTTCACAAAGTCCGGCGCATTGGCTCGCGGCGCCTTGGCGAAAAAGCCATCTATAAATTCAATTTGATCTGCCATTTAGTCCTCAAAATCACAAGTTAACCCAACACCACCTCACGCTTTAGCCGTTGCACAGGAAGTCTGAAAAGATCCGTGGCCGCAACAAAAATTACGCAGGAATCCAATAAAAACGGACTTCGCCGAACGGGAGAGCAGGAAGCTAAATTACACGGGCACAATGCCATTTTGGCGTTTCGAAGTACATGTTACTTTGGCAAAAACTGCAATGATTTAGCAATGAGTTACCACTTTGCTGCTGCCCAAAGACCTTACTCAGAGCAAAGACGTTTCGAGTAGTGCCCAAGCGCTTGCTCAGCGCCCTACAAAGATCTGCCCCAGCGAAGTTGAAGCCGAATGCTTCAGCAGCTAAGGGACACTGCAATGAACATTCAAGTGAATCACCACCGCCAAAAACCCACCCCACATTTAATATTATTTATAGGTATATCTCTTAATATGTTGTTTATATTCATTTTTATTATCCAATCTTAAGAAAATTATAGGCACAAACCTACCCAAGCCACAGCATCACAAAGGCGATTGTTTTGCCTGTAAACCTAAGCAGACGTTTATTCATTGGCCATTGCTCGCTATCCTTCCAGCACGCGAATCAGCCAAACAAAAAGATACAAAAACAATGAAAGCCCTTACTTACTCAGAACACGGTAGCCCAAGCGTACTGACATTTACCGACGTAGCGGATCCGGCTTTTGGCAAAGGCGATGCCCTTATCCGGGTGCGAGCAACCGGCGTGAACCGGGTGGATGTGGCTCAACGTAATGGCTGGTTCACACTGCCAAACTTTTCTCTGCCAAACATTCCCGGCATGGACGTGGCTGGCGAAATAGTTGCGCTGGGCGAAGAGGCGGCGCAAATAGCAAACTCTAGAGGACTCGCGATCGCCATAGGCGACAGGGTCGTCGTCGACCCTTCCATGTCGGAAGTGCCCGCCTCATCAAGCCTCCACGGCAATGGCGATCTATACGGCAACCTCGATGTCATAGGCGCTACAGTGGCCGGAGGCTACGCCGAACTCTGCGTGGCGCCAGTCAGCCACATACACCTCATGCCTGAGGCAATGTCTTTCGCCCATGCAGCAGCCTTCCCTACCGCTTGGATGACAGCGCACCACGCTTTATTCGATGTTGGTAATTTGCGTGCTGGAGAAACCTTACTTGTCCACGCTGGTGCCAGCGGCGTTTCTTTAGCGGCCATCCAACTGGCCCGTGCAGCAGGCGTAGACGTATATGCAACGGCAAGCAGTGAGGGAAAATGCCAACGCGCAGTACAAGCTGGCGCGACTGCAGCAGTGACAAACCGCACCACCGATATTGCGCAATGGAGCAAAGAGCAAACAAATGGTCGCGGCGTTGATATGGTGTTTGATCACGTCGGCGCAGCCCTGTGGGCACCCTCAATGTTCGCTTTAGCACCCCGAGGCCGCTTGATCAATTGCGGCAACACCTCAGGAGACGAGGCAACCATTCCCTCACTTGGCTTCATGTTTCATATGGGTATTCAAATCTTAGGTTCCGACCCTTACAGATACGAGGAGTTCGCAGAAGTCTGGCAAACGTACTGCAGCCAGGACTTTGATTCATCCATAGATACAACCTATCAATTGCAAGATGGCGCCGAAGCGCATCGAAGATTGGAGTCAAACGATATTGCGGGTAAATTTATATTAATCCCGTAACTTATTGTTATATATAATCTATTTTTAGATTAATTTTAGAATACCTCCCCAGGCACAAACCTTTTGCATGAAAAAAGGCCAAACTACAAAAAGCCTACCCGCCACTCGGACCAACTGCTTTTTTTAGCCGTTGCCCTAAGCTAGTATTGAGCGCCACAACTATAGGCAAAAAGAGACAATTATGAGTGTACTAGTCACCTTAGAGTTACCGGCCAAAGCCGAAACCTTGGACGAGTTTATGGCCGTTATGAAAGACACATTGGTCGCAACCAGAGCTTACGCAGGCTGCGAAAAAGTTGAGACCCACCTAGAACAAAACACCAGCACCCTGTTTCTTGTCGAGCAGTGGGAAAGCGCAGAGCACCAAGTTGCTTATATGGGCTGGAGAATGGAAACAGGCTTGATGGATGCCATCGGCCACTTTTTGGCGGGGCCTCCAGTTGCACGCACGTTCGAGATTAGGCGCGATATCTAATTCCGCTCGGGCTGCTCGGCAATCGCCCTGCAGCCACCTTCAAAGCATCGAATAAAGCGCTGAGGGCATTTTCCCCTTATTAGCCAGCCATTTGGCCTGCAAAACACCCTCAAAATAGCGAAAAAACGCCTATCACAGCGTCAGTTCATGTATGATGCGCGCACTTCGGGCTCAGGCCAGCCCATCCCATTCCCTTTCAGGACACTTCATGTCGGATTCCAATGCTCCCTCGGTAACGTTTAGAGACCTCAACCTGAGTAAAGAATTGCTTCAGGGACTGGACGAAGTAGGTTACGAAACACCCTCCCCAATTCAAGCACAGGCCATCCCACATTTGATGCAGGGATTAGATATCTTAGGCCACGCGCCGACGGGTACCGGCAAAACTGCCGCCTTCGCACTGCCCTTACTTTCCCGCCTAGACCTCAACGATAGAAGCGTACAGGTGATGGCGCTCGCGCCTACCCGCGAGCTTGCAGTGCAAGTTGCTGAAGCGTTTAAACGCTACGCGAAGCACATTCCAGGATTTAACGTATTGGCTATTTATGGTGGTCAAGACTACTCCGGCCAGATTCGCCAACTCAAGCGTGGCGTGCATGTGGTTGTAGGCACACCGGGACGTGTAATGGACCACATGCGCAAAGGCACTCTGAAACTAGATAGGCTGCAAGCCTTGGTATTAGACGAAGCTGACGAAATGTTACGCATGGGGTTCGTTGACGAAGTGGAATGGATTCTTGAGCAAACACCACCCGAGCGCCAAATGGCTTTGTTCTCAGCGACAATGCCTAAAGAAATTCAACGTATTGCGCGACGTCACCTGAGCGACCCTCAAGAGGTTTCCATTAAGGCCAAGACCGCTACTGCGGAGACCATACGCCAGCGCTATTGGTTGGTCAGTGGTTTGCGCAAGATCGAAGCACTCACACGCCTTTTAGAAGTAGAGGATTTCGACGGCATTTTGATTTTCGTGCGCACCAAACTGGCCACATCAGAACTTGCCGAACAACTGGAAGCGAGGGGCCATGCAGCAGCGGCGATGAATGGCGATATGGCGCAGAAATCCCGCGAGCAAATGGTTGCACGACTAAAATCCGGTGGTTTAGACATTTTGGTGGCAACAGATGTAGCCGCTCGAGGCTTAGATGTGGACCGCATCAGTCACGTTATCAACTACGACATACCCTACGATACCGAAGCATACATCCACCGCATTGGACGTACCGGTAGAGCGGGGCGAACCGGGGATGCTATTTTGTTCGTTGCGCCTCGTGAGCGACGCATGCTTGGCGCCATTGAACGCGCTACCCGACAGAAGATTACTGAACTGGAATTGCCCAGTACTGAAATTGTCAACAAGAAGCGCATTGCAGATTTCAAACAGAAGATCACGGACACAATAGCCAAAGGTCATTTGTCGTTTATGCGCGGCATTATCGAAGAATACCAAAGCGAAACCGAGGCCTCGGCCATGGATATCGCTGCGGCAATGGCGAACATCGCTCAGGGCGGCCAAACACTGCTTATGGCGCCAGAGAAAAAACAACCCAAGCCACGGCATGACAGTAGAGACTCGCTGGAGCCGCGCAATAACCGTGGGCGAGGCCGTGAACGGGCACCTCGTGCAGAAAGAACCGAGAGAGGCAATCGGCCTGAGCGTTCCAGCGGCGGTAGTCGAAATATGGATCTTGAGCTATTTCGCATTGAAGTGGGGCGAGCGCACGGCGTAGAGCCCAGTAATATTGTGGGCGCCATTGCGAATGAAGCGGGCCTAGATGCAAGAAATATCGGTCAAATTTCCATTAACGACAATCACAGCATGGTGGAACTGCCCACCGGTATGCCTAAAGACGTTTTTGGCGACCTACGTAAAGTTTGGGTGTGCGGCCAACAACTGCGCATTAGCCGAGACGGTGAAGCACCGGGCGCACCCGTGAAAGACGGACGCCCGCCCCGCTCGGAGGCAAAACCTCGACGCAAAGGGCCACCAAAAGACGGTTTCAACCCAGAGAAAAAGCGAGCGCCTAAAGCTAAGAGCAAGGCCAACTCAGCAGAAGCCAGACCAGGCAGCTCTGAGGCAAAAAGAAAACCGTCGAAAAGAGCGCCAAAGCCAGCGGGCGAGTGATCTGCCAGTGCTACCAGACTGTTAGCCCGCCCTCCGCAATGAGGGCGTCTATTGGCCTGACACTGCCCCGCTTCCGCTCGTGCTCTTTACATAGCCCTCGCCCACTCGTCCATTTCACCGGCTAGACTGCAACTATTCGTTGCCATCTGCGCTCCGGCTTTTGTCTATAAGCCACCTGATCAGCCTCGAAAATGCATACATGTACGCCAAGAGACCAACAGTGAATAAGCCCGCATTTCTCGTTGGCGGCAGAAAATAGCTGACCGCTAAAAACCCCAAAACGAAAGAGATCACCGCGCCAAAAAATATGACCAAGTCTTTCGCTAATCCTGTGAATGTGGGTTCGTTCATAAAGCTAGGTTATTCCTAATATTGATTACCGCTTGCCTAAATCGCCGCTTGTCTAATGTGCCGGTGCCTTTGGTGAACGCTGCACAAACCTGTAAGCGCTTGCAGCGGACACGGCCAATGGGCACGAGCGCCGAGCCCCGGTGTTGATCCAATACAAGGTTAGGCCTTGGCGTTATTGCGCTACTGGGGTTTAATTACTGTCACAGCTCTACTTAGACAGACACCACACACATGATCGCAACCGTGAATGCTTTAACCCTTTCTGTATTGATTCCCTTCCGGCCCCTATTCAACTATAGAGTTACCGCCTCTGCCAACAGCCGCTACTTAGACTTAAGGCAGAATTTGCGCTCAACTATGGCTGCGCAATTATGATTATTTGGGTAGATGCAGACGCGTGTCCCAACGTGGTTAAACAAGTTTTATTTAAGGCCGCAGAGAGACTTTCGCTAAAGACTATTTTGGTCGCCAATCAATATATTGCCACCCCACCCTCAAAAGTGATCTCGGCAATACAAGTGCCCCAAGGGTTTGATGTAGCCGATGACGCAATAGTGCAAAAGATGTCTGCTGGAGACCTTGTGATCACCGCCGATATCCCGCTGGCCGCAGAGGTTGTGGAAAAAGGTGGCACCGCTCTTAATCCCCGCGGCACCCTGTATACCAAAGAAAATGTGAAGGACTTCTTGGCTAGGCGCAATCGGGCTGAAGAGCTGCGTGATAATGGTCTCATCAGTGGCGGCCCCTCGGCATTAGACAAAAAAGACATACAAGCCTTCGCGAATACTTTGGACAAATTCCTAGCCAAAGCGACTAGATAGCGCAGCCTCCCGACCTACTAAAGTTGAGTAATTGGCGCCCAATCGTCCAGCTACTTAGCGCTGTGCATGGCGTACAAAACCCGGCCTCGGCAACACAAGATACCCTGATCGTTCACAATACTGACATCCACGGTACTGAGTTGACGCCCACGCTTAACGATAGTCGCAACGGCATCTACCCACTCTCCTTGGGCTTGACGTAAATAGGTAATGGACAGATCCGCTGTGCCGGCTGGTTCCGTGCCTGGAAAGGCTTTGCTGAATATTGCGACAATAGACGCCATATCGACCATAGTTGCAAGAACCCCGCCGTTCACACTGCCGCCAATACCCGTAGGCGTAGTTTCGGTCTTCAACAAACGCAAACGCCCGTAATCAGGCTTCACTTCAGCCAAGGTTAGGCCCAAGTACTTGTGCAAAGGTATGTCATCGAAGCGCTGTAAAAACCCCTCGGTACCCTCTGGATTATCTTCGTTTGCCGACAAAACGCTCTCCTTAATGTTGCAGTGGTTGTGGAAAATTCTTGATGGGAGACAATATAGGAGCGTCGCTCTTTTAGTAACCGAATTTGGGGACAAAGCGACACTTGCCTGAAAGCTCTGACAAAGATCTTGTGACCAACGCTAGCCCTAAATATCGTCAGAGTTAAAAGAAAGCCCCTTGGTTAGTGGCAATCATTGGCAGAGATGGCTAGAATGCTCTCCCCTTCGAGGGCTGGGTGGCAGAGTGGTCATGCAGCGGACTGCAACTCCGTTAACGCCGGTTCGATTCCGACCCCAGCCTCCATTTTATTACCTCCACTCTCAGCCGCCCCCATTTTAGTCGCCAATGTCGCCAATGTGGTGTCCTGGTACCTCGCAGCCTAAATCTCGTGCACTCAACCGGCATAAAAACCTTTCTGCTCATTTCACCCAAGGTGAAATTTCCCCTATCACCCGCATGGCTATTTTTTAGGGTTAAGTCCACCTCGCAGCGAGGGCCAAGCGGCACGAAGGTATTGGGTCATGGACCACAGCGTCATCACAGCGGCTAAATAGAGCATTAGGTACCCACCCTGAACCCAAAGGGAGGTCATGACCGGCGGGTAGGACAACAAAATCGTAATGGCGATCATTTGCAGTGTTGTCTTAATCTTGCCGAGATAGCTGACGGCAATGGTCACAGAACTGTTCATTTCTGCCATCCATTCACGCAGTGCGCTGATGACTATTTCTCTGCCAATAATGACCAAGCTCGGCAGTGTCAGCCAAATAGAGTTGTGGTGAGCGATCAATATCACCAAAGCGGACACCACAATGAGCTTATCTGCAACGGGGTCAATAAACGCGCCAAAGGGCGTGGTTTGGTTGAGCTTTCGCGCAAGGTAACCGTCCAACCAATCTGTTGCAGCAGCCAACGCAAACAAAGTTGCAGCTGCCAAATAACTCCAAGAATTTGCCATGAGAAAAATAACGACAAAAACTGGGATAAGCAGAATTCGGACGATGGTAATAATGTTCGGTAGATTCAAAGGTTGGTTCCGCGCTTGAATGATTTTTAAAAAATAGGGCTACAGTGAATTGCGCTAGTGTAGCGCATCATAAATCTGACCGGCCATTGTTGGGCTAATACTGGGTACTTTTGCCAATTCTTCTGCGCTGGCTCCTCTGATGCCTGCCGGGCTACCAAAGTGGATCAACAATTGTCTGCGCCTTTTGGGGCCAACGCCAGGGATATGTTCGAGCTCTGACTGTTTTCTAGCCTTACCCCGCCGCTCACGGTGACCGGTGATGGCAAATCGGTGTGCTTCATCTCTAATGTGCTGCAACAGGTGACCTGCCTCAGATCGCCCATCTATTGCTATCTCGGTTTCGCCGAGGAAAAAGCGCTCCAAGCCGGATTTTCTGTCTGGTCCTTTGGCGATACCTAAGATTTGTACGTCGTCAATTTGCAGTTCGTTTAATACATTTACAGCAATTCGTACCTGACCCAAGCCACCGTCAATAACCAACACATCAGGCAACTGCCCCTCACCCTTTTTCAGGCGGGTGTAACGACGGCGTAAGGCCTGGTCCATCGCCGCATAATCATCGCCACCGGTAATGTCTTCAATGTTAAATTTTCGATAATCGGACTTCAGCGGACCATTACTGTCGAACACCACACAAGACGCAACGGTTGCCTCGCCGGAAGTGTGACTGATATCAAAACACTCCAAACGCTCAGGCATGGAATCCATTTTAAGTGCATCTTGAAGGTTCATGAAGCGAGCCAAGACATGACTCTTGTCGGCCAGATGGCTCTTTAGATTCAAGACTGCGTTATCTGTGGCAAGCGCAAGCCAGCGGGCACGTTGCCCACGCACGTCCGCGCTAACACTTACCTTTCTGCCGGCTTTTTCTGCTAACGCCGCTTCAAACACATCTACGTCTGAGGTCAGAGCACAAATCACTATCGCCTTGGGCACCTCGCGCTGCTCAGAGGCAAAATAGTATTGGGATAAAAAGGCCTCCAAGAATTCAGCCGGGCTAAGCGCCAAACCGTTCTTGCTGTAATACGCACGCTGCCCTAATACCTGCCCGCCACGAACAAACAAACCTTGAATGCAGCACTGCCCTGCTTCCTCAGCAAAACCAAATACATCTACATCGCCCACAGAACCATGCACATACTGGCGCTCGGTAATCTTTCTTAGCTGGAGAATTTGATCGCGATAACCTGCGGCGCGCTCATATTCCATATTTGCCGCGGCATCGTGCATTTTTTGCTTGAACTGCTGCAATACCGCGTCACTTTTGCCACCTAAAAAAAGCGTCGCTAACTCCACATCATCTTGGTAGTCGGCGACTTTAACTTTGTCTACACAAGGCGCGCTGCAGCGCTTTATTTGATGTTGCAGACAGGGGCGAGAACGATTCTTAAAGAAGGTGTCATCACACTGCCGCAGCAAGAATAGCTTTTGTAAAATACTCAGACTTTCGCGTACCGCTGAAGCCGAGGGAAAAGGGCCAAAATAGCGGCCATCCTTTTTCTTCGTGCCGCGATGAAAGGCCAGCCTTGGAAACTCCGCGTGAGAGGAAATATGAATGTAGGGATAAGATTTGTCATCGCGGAGTAAAATATTATAAGGCGGACGCTGAGCCTTAATTAGACTCTGTTCCAACAACAGCGCTTCGGTTTCACTTTGCGTGACAGTGATTTCGATTCGGTCGATCTTCGCGACCATGGCCATAGTTTTGGTTGCAAGACCAGACGCGCGAAAATAGCTGGTAACGCGATTCTTTAAATTTCTCGCCTTACCGACGTAAAGGAACTTACCATTGCAATCGAGCATTTGATATACGCCCGGCTTTTTGGTGAGGTCTTTAAGAAAAGATTCTGAGTCAAAGGGTGTGTCCGCCATGGGGTGGAACTATATCGCCAGTCCGACTAAAGATGCCAGTAAATACGCTATATCCGCAAAATTGATCCTGCCCTTGCGCCGAGCATTTGAGGCGCTTAAGTTTTTCGCCCCATTAACGCCTGGGCTTAGAAAAACTTTAATATGCACAGCCAATGCTCTATCCAAAAAGCGCTATCCAAAAAGCGCTATCCAAAAAGCGCTGTCCGAAAGGCCCTATACAAAAGGCGCTATACAAAAGGGGCTATACAAAAGGCGCTATCTAATGCGCCTTAGCTTAAATTTTCTAACTGGTACTGATGCACGCCCTTTTCATTACATTCGCTCAGGTACCGCCCGGGCCGCCATTTCGCTGCGCTTGGGTTACCTCTGCGCGCCTTCTACTGGGCAATGGCGGCAAATTCCCAGGGTTGTGCCTGGCAATAATGCCGTGCTCTACAGCCATTAGTGTCATCGCTACGTCGCCATTAATGTTCAATTTATCGAAGATTCGATACCTATAACTGTTCACGGTCTTTGCCGACAAACTCAACGATTTAGCGATTTCTACGGCACTGACACAGTTCACAACCATTAGCATTATCTGCATCTCACGCTGGGACAATGTGTCGAAGGGGCTTTCTTTTGCGGCGCCAAAAGAAAAATGAGCCAGTTCTTGAGCGACTTCTTCGCAAATATAACGGCGACCAAAATAAACTCGACGCAAGCACAAATCGAGTTCTTCGAGGGTAATGTTTTTGGTTAAAAACCCGCTGGCGCCAGCGCGCAGCATTTGGGTGGGGAAAGGTGCGTGGCTGTGTCCCGTGAGCACAACAACGCGGGTGCCCGCCTGCATCAGCTTTATTCTATGCAGGGCTTCAAGGCCGCCAATTCCGGGCATTGCAACTTCTATGAGTAAAATGTCCGGGGTGATAGAACGAACTAACTCTACGGCCTCTTCGCCACTGGAACATTCGCCGACGATTTTGACGCCGGCTAACGACTCCAGCAACCTCTTAATGGCTTCACGAAACAACTGGTGGTGGTCTGCTATTGCTACTCTCATATTCCCTGCCCTCTTTGTATTTTCGAAGGTATAAAATAGGATTTCATACCGTCTAAGACAATCGGTTAGGGTTATTTCTTACATATATTTGAGAGAATTACCACTAAATTCTATTGTTAACATTCAGTTTTGTGCACTATTTCTCAACTGAAGGCTTGAATCCCTGTCTGTGCTCTACCCAGAATCAATGCATGCACGTCGTGCGTACCCTCATAAGTATTCACAGTCTCTAGGTTCATCATGTGCCGAATTACAGGGTATTCGTCGGAAATACCGTTTCCACCATGCATATCACGAGCCACGCGAGCAATGTCTAACGCCTTGCCACAGTTATTTCTCTTCATCATGGAAATGTTTTCTATCGGCAGCGTGCCGTCATCAAACATACGCCCCATACGCAAACACCCTTGTAAGCCTAGGGCTATTTCGGTTTGCATATCAGCCAGTTTCTTCTGTACCAACTGGGTGGCGGCTAATGGACGCCCAAACTGAGTGCGCTCCAACGTATATTTACGGGCAGCATGCCAACAACTCTCTGCTGCGCCCATTGCCCCCCACGCGATGCCATAGCGCGCGCGGTTAAGACACCCAAACGGACCAGCTAGGCCCTTCACGTTAGGTAGCAAGTTTTCTTCGGGAACAAAGACATCTTCTAAAACAATTTGTCCAGTAACCGATGCGCGCAAGCTCATCTTACCTTCGATCTTTGGCGTACTAAAACCTTTAAATGCGCGCTCAACTACAAAGCCACGAATCTCACCGTCAAGCTTAGCCCACACAACGGCAAGGTCTGCGATCGGCGAGTTGGTGATCCACATCTTTGCGCCGTTCATTATGAAACCGCCATCAACGCGCTTGGCGTTGGTTACCATGCTGCTGGGGTCTGATCCATGATCTGGTTCTGTGAGGCCAAAACACCCGACCCATTCGCCGGTGGCTAATTTAGGCAGGTATTTTTCGCGCTGTGCTTCAGTGCCGTAGGCATAAATTGGGTGCATCACTAGGGAAGATTGCACACTCATAGCTGAGCGGTAACCTGAGTCCACCATTTCCACTTCGCGGGCCATAATGCCGTAGGCTACGTAATTCACATTTGAACAACCGTACTTTTCTGGCAGAGTCGCACCCAACATACCCATTGCGCCGAACTCGTTCATTATTTCCCGGTCAAAGGTCTCGTGCCGAAATGCATCACGTACTCGGCTCAGCAGCTTGTCTTGAGCATAATCACGTGCACTTTCCTGAATCATGCGTTCCTCTTCTGAGAACTGCGACTGCATCTGAAAAGGGTCTTCCCAAGAAAATGGCGCTTTATCACTGCTCATAAAATTTTCCTTATTATCAATGATGCGAAGGCTAAAGCAGCCTTCCGCTAACTGCAATATTTTACCCATTTGGTTTATTAGACTTAAGATGTTTTGCCGCAATTTTCGTTCGTTGATAGGTATACTTCGCTTCTAATTTTACGACGAGGTCTCCTATGAGCGCGGTACCAGCTTTATTACCCCCAGCGATGGACGAGGAAACACTAGAACAATTAATAGATGTGGTGAGGCGATTTGCGAACGAACGTCTCATTCCACTTGAAGCACAGGTCGCTGAAGAGGATAAAATCCCAGCTGACGTGGTGCAAGAAATGCGCGAATTGGGCTTATTTGGCCTAACTATTCCTCAGGAATACGGCGGCATTGGACTTAACACCTACGAAGAATGCCGCGTTGTCATGGAACTAGGGCGCACTTCTCCGGCCTTCCGTTCAATCATTGGCACCAACAATGGCATCGGTTCCCAGGGTATTGTCATGGACGGCACGCAAGAGCAAAAAAATTACTACCTACCCAAATTTGCCAGCGGCGAGATCATTGGATCATTCGCACTCACAGAGCCGGACGCAGGTTCCGATGCTGGATCACTACAAACCAAGGCCATTCGCGACGGCGACGACTTCATTTTGAACGGAACTAAGCGCTACATCACCAATGCCCCCAGCGCGCAGTTGTTTACGGTTTTTGCACGGACAGATGCAGACTTAACGGGTGCCAAGGGCGTTAGCGCATTTTTGGTAGACGCAAGCACACCGGGCATCACCTTGGGTGCCCCCAACAAGAAGATGGGCCAAAAAGGCGCTCATGTATGTGATGTTATATTTGACGACTGCCGAATACCTGCTAGCTGCTTACTCGGCGGTGCAGACAAGCTGAACAAAGGCTTTTTGACCGCAATGAAAACACTGGATAGAGGACGCATTCATATCAGTGCGTTATCTGTTGGTTGCGCGGATAGGTTGATTGACCTTTGTTTGGCATACGGCAGTGAGCGCAAGCAATTTGGCCAGCGCATAGCCGACTTCCAGCTTCTGCAAGCAATGGTCGCTGACAGTAAAGCGGAAAGCTACGCTGCCCAATGCATGGTCTTGGATGCGGCTAAACGTAGAGATAACGGCGAGGCAGTAAATACATTAGCCTCCTGCTGTAAGCTTTTTGCAACAGAAATGGTCGGCAGAGTGGCGGACAGAGCCGTGCAGTACCACGGTGGCGCAGGGTACATGGAAGAATATGCGGTAGCTCGGTTCTACAAAGATGTGAGGCTGTTCAGAATTTATGAAGGCACCAGCCAGATTCAACAGACCATCATTGCAAAAAACCTACTTAAAGAATTTAACTAGGCTAAAGGGCTACGAACTTGCGCGGATTCGCTCTGAAAAGAGATGTGTGCATCAAGGGACGCAATGCTTGGGTCTGCGCGGCGTCCACTTAAAGCACGTCGCAAAAACCCACCGAAACTGATCGAACTGTGTAAAGCATCTAATCCACAGACCCGCCTCAACTCCGGGCGGCGTTGATGTCTTGCTTTACTAGTGCAGCTTGTACGCCAGCTTGCTCAGCAAAGTCTTCGCCCTCGCCCGCATAAATAATGCCTCGCGAACTAGAAATGGCTAACCCATAGCCTTGGCTGTCCACGCCTGCCGCGACTACCTCTTTCACACGCCCACCCTGAGCACCCACACCAGGCACCAAAAGGGGCATATCGCCCACAACGGCTCTTACTTGAGCCAGCTCTTCCGGATAGGTGGCGCCCGTTACAAGCATACACTGACCGCCTGTATCCCATTTGGAGACCTGCTCCGCTACGGTTAGGTAAAGGGGTATATTGGCGAGCTGGGATTTTTGCAGCCAATCGCTGCCAGGGTTACTTGTGCGGCAAAGCACCACAATGCCTCTGTCTGAGTATTCAAAATAGGGCTCGAGACTGTCATAGCCAAGATAGGGATTCACCGTCACAGCGTCGGCTTGATAACGCTCAAACGCCTCTCGGGCATAAAGTTTGGCCGTGCTACCCACGTCGCCTCTCTTAGCATCCAAAATAACCACGATTTCGGGGTAATTTACGTGAATATAATCAATCAGCTCTGCTAACTGGTCTTCATGGCCCTCAGCGGCAAAATGCGCCGCCTGAGGTTTAAAAGCGCAGACATGCTCAGCGGTTGCATCGACTATCGCTTTGCCAAACTGGAGAAAGGCATCGTCTTGCGCGCGCAGATGCTCGGGAATACGGTTGAGTTCTGGGTCTATACCCACACAAAGCATGGAATCGGCGCTATGCCATCTCGCTGCCAAACGGGTGCGAAACTCTGAGTGGCTCATGATAGGCCTTGCGAGGACAAAAACTGCTCTCGCATCAATGGGTCCGCCAACACCCGCTCAACCGTCTCGACAATTGCCAAGGTCTGGCTGTCCACTTCAACATTAATTTTGTCGCCAAGCTCTAAACGCCCCAGTGTCGTGCGTTCAATGGTTTCTGGGATTAAGCTGACGCTAAACAAGCTCTCTGCTCTATCCACTGCCGAAACCGTAAGGCTGGCCCCATCTAGGCCAACATAGCCCTTGTGCAAAATGTAATTCATCCACTTGGGGTCTATTTTGAAGGACAGCACACGGTCGTGGTCGTCTATTTTGAGGTCTGCTAGCGCTGCAGTTGCGGTGACATGACCTGAGATTATATGTCCACCCACTTCGTCACCGACTTTAAATGAGCGTTCAACATTGACGCTCTGACCCGCTTTTAAATCTGCAAGGTTAGTTGTTACGGCGGTTTCTTTGATGACATCAAAGTAGGCTGCACCTTGATCCACCGAGGTCACTGTTAAGCAGGTACCGTTAACTGCTACTGAAGCACCTAGCTCCAAATTTTCAGTCAGCTCGCCTAAATCAACAGCAATACGGATTAAGTTCGACTCATTTTCGACACTAACAATGGATACTAAATCTTGAACAATCCCGGTAAACAATTTAACTCTCCTGCTAACACTAAAACTTTCGACCGAGCATAAAAAAGCCGGTCTTAAACCGGCTCGTACTTTACCAAAAGATGTGGCAAGACGCCCTGCATATCAGCCTGAAGAAGCTGATAGCAGTTCTTGACGCTTGGATTCACGGTCGATGAAGGTAATCCATGATCCACAAACTCTTTGGTTTGCCTTGTCATCCTCTGCACGCGCCACGCGGCGGCAGTTAGTAAACGATGTCCGCGCCGTTGACAGCTTGTTCTGATTAAACAGACACATGCCTTTAACAATGTGTACCGATTGAACCTTTCTCAAACCGCCTTTATCTAATGCGCCGGACGCTGCGTCCACGCAACGATCAAACTGATCGTCTTCTAAGTAAAGGTAGGAAAGCCGTTCAAAAATCTTACCGTCATCAGACAACTCAGCAGCTTCTTCGAATATTTCGATCGCTGAATCCACTTCTTGAGCTACTTGATAGGCTTGCCCTAGAGACCTGAGGTTCTTTGCATCGCGCTCTACTGCCTCAGCCTTCATACCTGCAACCAGCACTTTAGCTGCTCTGTAGGGCACCTCTTCCTGCATCAACAAGCCTGCAAGGTTGGTGAAATCCGTAGACTTTTCAAGAAAGCCAGCGGTATAGGCCGCTTCAAGCGCATACATCTGTTTCTTCTCGAATCCTTCCTGGCCATATACACCCGCCAGACGCACCCAATGCTCACGCTTAGGGAACAACTCAACCAAGATTTCTAATGTATCAATTACTTTGGGCCAATCCTCTTTCTCAAAATACAAGAAAGTCAAAAGACTCCAGTTTTGCTCAGTAATCGTAGTTCCACGCTCTTGGGCAATTTTAATACCCAGTTCCATTTGCTCAACAGCTAAGTCGTATTCTTTCTTTTGGTAATAAACAGTCGCTAAGAAGATTCTTGGCGCGGCAGACGGATTAACGGCCTTGGATATCCAAATTTCCATATACTTCAGCGCGTCATCATAGTTCTCTTGAACATAGCTGAGCTGGGCAATGGTATATAGCGTCGTTGTTTCTAAACCTTCAGGAATCTTGTCCCCTGCTTGCACAACTCGCTTATATTCGCTAATCGCACCGGCGTAATTATCCTGCAGATAATAGATGTAACCGCGCATATTGTGCAGGTTAGCAACTTCGTTCTCGTTGTAGCGCTTACTACGCTCTAGCGCGTCGTTGATCACTTCTAGCGCAGTTATATAGTCTTTCAGGTCAATGGCTTCTTGGCCAGCGCCCAACTTCTTATATACCGTCTCGCTCATAGAGGGCACGCGGCGAGTCTTTTGCTTCTTTGCTTCTTCTGCCTGCACGCTAGCGCCATCAAACCCGAGCTCCGCTAACAGCGGTGTACCAGTTGAAAGCAATACCGCAACAGCAAGTGCAGCTAGACTAGGGTTAATCCTAATATTCAAGTGCAGTCTCCTATCCGTCAGCCAATTCAAAGGTAATGCGGGTCTTTACACCAGCAACGTCAATGGCGTCGCCATTAACAACCTTTGGCTTATATTTATATTTCAGTGCGGCATTGATTGCGGCCCGATTAAAAATCCCGGGAGGCTTCGCCTCGATTACCACCGGATCTCTGACAGCACCCGTCTTAGTAACGATGTATTCAAGTAATACGTACCCTTCGATACCCCGAGTTTGCGCTCGGCGTGGGTATTGTGGATTAACCTTAACGATGGGCAAATACTCACCATCTGAGCTGAATCCACCGCCTTGAATAGACAAGTTAACATCTACATCCACTGCACCTACGTCTACACCCTGAGACAAATCAGATGCCTCAAAGTCAGGCTTAGGCAAATCTGGTGGCGGCTCATCGGGCGGCGGTGGCGGCTTTGGCTTACGCTGCTTAGTTTCAACTTCTTGGTCATCTTGAAGTCGGACAAAGTCCAGTAGCTTACCTTTGGCGCCTTCCTCAAGATTGGCTTCATTGCTCGCAATGATCGCCTGCATCAAGAAAAACAAAACAAAGGTTACAACTGCCCCCAGTCCAACGCCGATTGCATAACGAACAACCATAGTTATTCCTACCTAATTATTTTCAGTTGAAATAGCGACTTGACGCATGCCCGCAGCCCTTGCAGCGTTCAATACGGCCATCAACTTTTCGTTTGTTGAACTTCTATCGGCTTGCACCACCAATCCACCTTTAGGGTTTTCGGAATGGAGTTTTTCAATATGTGATCGAACCGAAGTAGGATCAACCCGCTTCTTGTCTATCCATATTTCACCAGTAGGACCAATAGCAACAAGCACAGCTACTGTTGGTTTCTGCTCAGAAGTCATCGCATCTGGCCTAGTTACATCTATGCCGGCCTGCTTAATAAATGTCGCAGTTACAATGAAGAAAATAAGCATGATGAAAACAACGTCCAGCATGGGCGTTAGGTTGATATCAGCTTCTTCTTCATTTCTAGAGATGCGTCTCATTTGTTTACGCATAATTCTTTCCTCGTATCACCCTATTGCGGCGATGAAAATTCTAGACTTACCTGTACGTCTAATGATCTAGAGTAAGGGTGTCTTCGAACATTTGCGTTTCGTATTCAACTTTGCGCTTCAAATACGTCGTACCTATAAGGCCTGATAGGGAGGCAATCATTCCAGACATTGTCGGAATGGTTGCCATGGAAACACCTGCGGCCATAGACCGAGCATTACCGCCCTGAGTTGCCATTGCATCAAATACTGCAATCATACCGGTTACCGTACCGAGCAGACCGAATAAGGGACAAAGCGCCACACAGGTCTCAATGACCGGAAGGTTGCCCATAATTCTACTTGCAGCATTTGAAACGATTCCCTCGCGAACTTGGTGAGCACTCCAAGATTTACGCTCTGCACGAGACTCCCATACGGTAGCCCCGTGTAAAACCAACTCTTTATGCTCTGTTCTAAAGAACCAAATACGTTCAAATATCAGTGTCCACATGAGGAAAGTGATAGCGGCTATGTACCAGAGTACATTGCCGCCCATTTCCATGAACGTGATAATTGCTAGATATGCGTCGTTTAACATGTTTCGACAGCCTCCTGCTGACTAGCCTAGTGACTTGCCAGCTTTTTCAGCGTGATCAGCAATAATTCCAGCACTTTGCTCTTCAATTATGTGCACCAACTCACGCGAGCGGCTGTTCACAATTGCATGCAAGAGTGTTGTTGGGATCGCGACACACAAGCCTAATACTGTGGTCATCAATGCCTTAGAAATACCGCTAGCCATTGTCTTAGGATCGCCAGTACCAAACAGCGTGATCGCTTGGAAAGTTTCGATCATACCGATTACTGTTCCTAATAGACCAGTAAGCGGTGCCACTACCGAGATAACCTGTATCAACGTTATGCGTTTGGTCAGATTCGGGGTTTCTCCCAAAATCGCCTCGCCCAGTTTGAGTTCTAGCGTTTCAACATCAACGTCTTTATTTTCTTCGTAGACGTTAAGTACGCGTCCTAATGGGTTGTCCATAGAGGGCACAGGGTTCTTGCGTTGCGCGTTTACCTTAGAACCAACCAAGAACAAAGTGATTAACCGTTCAAGGGCCAAGAGGACACCAACGATACCCCCTAAAATGATTACAGAACCTACTTCACCACCCTGTCCATCGGCGAACAAAGATGTGGGAGAACCGATTCTCTCACCCAATGTTGCAGCTTGAATCAATAGTGCCAACAAAGAGCCACGAGTAGGGTCAACTGATAGCTCTACAATTTCACCTGGCGCGGCTTCTTGAAGTGCTTCAACAGTCGATGTATGTCTGCCGGTGGGCTGACGTGGTAACTCAGTAATAGACTGGCTATCTGGGTTCCATTGTAGGTACTCGCCGTCACCTAGCAGCGCGAAAGAACCAACACGAACGATCTCAGTAGGTACCTTCTCACCAGAAATTTTGGTGACTGTTCCTGGGTACTTAGAAATCTTACCTGATTCGGTCATTTCTCTTTGTAGTTCGAACCAAAGAGTTTCCATTTCGTCGATGGTCGCTAGCTGGCTAGATGTACCCATCTTCTTCGCTAGTTGACCCAACCATTCGCCACGATTTTCGTACTGGCTAGAAATGATTGAACCTTCGAAGCCTCCACGTGTATCACCAGCAACCTGCTGCAACACACCAAACAGTTCTCGCAAGCTACCTAGACGCTTGTCTAGTTGCTCAGTCAAATCGCCAATGCGAATCTCATTCTCTTCGAATTGAGTCTCTAAGCGATCTGAGCGACGCTGTTCACGGCGGCGCTCTTCTTCAGCATTTTTCAGAAGCTGCGCTTGGTTAGCTTTTTCTCTCGCAAACTGTTGCTCTCTTGAAGTGTTTTCACGAGATTCAACAACGCGGCGTTGCTCTACGTTGTCCAGCAACTCGTCAAGCGAGCTGGCTTGGTTTACTACCAAGTCACCTGCCGCTGGAGCTGTTTCTTCTGCTTGGGCAAAAGATGCAGCTAGTAGGACAGCTGCTATTAGACCTTTTGATAAATTCATTACACTTTTCTTAGTCGTTTTCATTTGGCTACTCCCGCACCTGCGATGGGCAAGCTCAGCATTTCGATTGAAGCCTGCTGACGAGCCATTCTAATACCCTGTCTTACAGAGCTATTAAACGAGGGGTCAACTGCCTCAAATGCGCGATTTTCTACGTTATAGACACCGGTCTCTTCGCCGTCAGGCGTTTGATAAACCAACGCGATGCGACCAACCTTCAAAATGTCTACGTTACGCTCAACCCCACCTAACTCGATGGTGGAAGAATAAGTTTCCATTGTGCGGCCGTAGTCGTTTTCGATCTGGAAAGCTCTAAAGACTTGCGAGAATTTCTCAGAGACCAAAACGTCTGCGCGATCCATAGTTTCACGCAAAACTTCGATACGGTTTCTACGCTCATCGATTAGGAACGGTGCATCCAGTTCTACAAACTGCTCAAGCCCATCGATCATACGCAACATAAGCGGCGCGATTTGACGCTCGATAACGGTTACTTCATCGATAGAAACTGTGAGCTGAGCCATTTCCGTTTCTTGATTGCCTATCTGCTTCTCAAGTTGGCGGTTATAAACTCTTAGACCTTCCACTTCTTTTAGTACCGTCTTGTACTCACTCAACAGCTGACGTGTTTCGTCGGTCAAGTTATCAATCTTTGCTTGAGAGCGCTTTGCGGATGAATTCATCTGCTCAGCCACCTGAAAGATGTCATTAAGCGTCGTTGCTTGCGCCTGACTCACGGAGAACATGAGTGCTGAGGACAACAATACTTGCGTCAGCCTATGTGTATATTTTTTCATTACAACTTCCTACTGGAAAATCCATTGTTTCGTTGAACCTCGCACAACTGTGACTGTGACAAAAGCCAACAATCAAAAAATTATGCATGAGCTTCGCAGACATTACTTCTGTCTGCTCTGGGTGAACCCTGACAACCTCAAGGAGCGAATTCATATAAAACAAATTTGCTTGAAGAGAGCTTGTTAGAGTCATAAATCGTGTGTTGGCCTCCCCGGCACAACCCGCGAACGAAGGATCAACAAACGCCCCAATAAAGTCAACAGTTGCGCTAGCGTTATTAGCGATAACCGACACTTTTTCGCAAAGTTCGCCCCACCGAAGGGTGTGGCCTTTCAATTGGACAAAAAGTCAACGCACAATTAGCGAAATATGAACACAAATTTGCGCTGAATTGGCTAATCGCTGCTGCCTTCACCAATGCGCGCTAGAACGCAAGGTGTATTGCTATGGGAAATAAACCGCCAGCGCAGCCGGAGATACCAATGGTTAGTTCTTTGCGCCAAATTAGCCCAAGCCTTGCAACTTAACTGAACTCACCGCCTACCGGCCTCGAACCTAAATCGTGTCCTAACTCAAATGTTTGGCAAAGTGTGCAAGCGTGCGTTCAAGTGCGAGCTTCGATGCCTCTTCGTTGAAACTACCGCGATGATTGCAGTTAAACCCATGATCAGCTGTGTAGACATGAACCGGCACATCACTCTGAGCGGCCTTGATTTTTTCCACATCTGACAATGGAATATGGGCATCTAACTCGCCAAAGTGCATGATCGTAGGACACTTAGCTTGCTTGTCGAGATTCCCAACGATACCGCCGCCGTAATAGCTTGAAGCCGCGTGAACACCAGAGAGATCACAAGCGCAAAGCCACGTTAACAGTCCGCCAAAACAGTACCCAACAACGCCCACCTTGCCGTGCTCGCCGGCCAAATCAATGGTTGCCTGAAGGTCAACCAATGTTTGCTCAAGGTTGAGTTTTTGAAATGCCAGCTCAATACCCTTGCCCATGTCGGCTTCGGTATAGCCCAGTTCGATATTGCTATCTATGCGATCGAAGATCTTTGGTGCAATGGCTACATAACCCTGCGCAGCATAACCGTCAGTCACTTCTCGAATGTGCCCATTAACGCCAAATATTTCTTGAATCACGACAACGCAGCCTAAGCGGGCTACCCCCGCTTCAGGTTCCGCCATATAAGCACCAATTGAGCTGCCGTCCTGTGTCGTTACCGTTATGTCTTGTCCCATAATATTCCTCTAACATTCATCAACAACTGAACGGCATATACTAAGCGCGCACTCACTTGTGCGCATCTAATTTGATCAAGTGCATCGTCAGTCAGGCTTGGAAGCATTATGATCGAGGTTTTCGCAAGTCATTATTAGGATTAACCATGACCCAATCAGCAAACCCAAACCCAAACCCAAAAATAGAAGCCATTATCTGGGACTTTGGCGGCGTATTCACAAGCAGCCCATTTGAAGCGTTCAATGTTTTAGAGGCGGAGGTAGGCGCGCCAAAAGACTTCATAAGAGGCATCAATGCCGTGAACCCTGAAATCAATGCCTGGGCGCAATTTGAGTCGAACAGCGTAAGCATGGATGATTTTGACGAACTGTTTGCTGCTGAGAGCGAGGCCAAAGGCCACAGAATTCCTGGCAAAGCGGTTATCGCAAGGCTCAGCGGCACACTACGTCCAAGAATGGTTGAAGTTTTAAAAATATGTAAGCAACACTTCATGGTGGCTTGCATAACCAACAACGTAAAAGCCGGTCACGGACCGGGCATGGATACTGATCAAGCAAAGGCTAATTCAGTCGCCAGCGTTATGGAAATATTCAGCCTCGTTGTTGAATCTAGCAAGGAAGGCATCAGAAAACCCAACCCTGAAATTTATACGCGCACCTGTGAGAAACTTGGCGTGTCCCCTACTAAAGCTGTATTTTTAGATGACCTAGGCATTAACCTTAAGCCTGCAAAAAACCTCGGCATGCAAACGATAAAGGTGCTCGGAGAAGACCAAGCCATTGCAGACTTAGCCAAGGTCACTGGCCTTACATTTGATGTTTAACTAGCCCTCAAACACTTTCAGCGCCTGATACTCGAGTTAACGGGCGCCTGAAGCCTGCTCTTAAGAAAACCCCAAAAATGCTCACCTGAATAAGGCCACTATGTGCAGCTGGGTTGTGCCTTCATTAACGCGCGCACCTCTTCAAGCTCCGGTATCGCAGGTGCTGCCCCCGCGCGCGTGGTTGCCAGCGCACCAGCCGCGCTGGCCTCCATTAAAACGTCACGCAGGCTGTCCCCTCTAACCAGTCCTGCCAGTAAATATCCCACGAAGGTATCTCCAGCAGCAGTTTCGTCCACTACATTGACCTCAAACGCACCTAACTCCCCGCTGATACCGCCGTGGGTTTGGTAATAGCGCAACCCATCCTTACCCTGGGTTAGGACCAAGTTCATATCAGGATAGGTTGTAATAAGGTGCGCAAAAGCTTCGCCTACAGACGCTCGCCCGCTGACAGCCATAGCCTCAAGTTCGTTAACAATCAGCAAATCTACCAGCGCATAGTTATAGCTTTGGGCATGAGCATCCACTGGCGCCAAATTTAGCGCCACCTTGCAGCCGGCAGCACTAGCTAACTGAATTATTTCGCCAACATCATTGGTCTCATTCTGCATGAGTATCCAGCCGCCACCTTTGGCCAATGCAACAGCGTTGCTGATGATTTTTTGAGGTATCTCGCGGTTGGTACCACCGGCAATAACAATGGAATTTTCTCCTTGGCTGTTAATTTGAATAACCGCATGACCGGTTCGACCAGGCAATGAAACGATATTGCTCACACCTACTCCGGCTGCTTGCATGAACTCGACAAGCTCAGAGCCATCAGTACCCACAGCGCCAAAATGCACAACGTTGATACCCGCTTTAGCCGCGGCAATAGATTGATTAAGACCTTTACCGCCCGGGAACACGGACATGCTTTGGCTTGCCACAGTTTCCCCAACTTTAGCGATCTCGGTCACGCTATAAACATAATCAATACACAACGAGCCGATATTTATTAACTGTGACATCGAACTATATCTCCAATGGAGTCAAACATTTCCAGCAACCCACTCAGGCCCATTTATTCAACTTGTTTGCTTTGGATTTATTTGCTTTTATAGCCTTTCGTAGGCTTTTAAGGGCTTTCACTAACTGGGCGAATAAGAAATTTAGGGAAGGCCGGTTACTGGGCATGCGGTCTGAATTGGATGCGGCCCAAATTAGGTACCGCATCCTATTTCAACATTTACATTAGGCAGGGTGTGACATTTTGGCAGCTGCATCTTGTACAGCGCGGATGATTTTGTCATAGCCGGTGCAGCGACAAAGGTTTCCAGCTAACCAATAGCGAATAGTGCTTTCATCCGGATTAGGGTGCTTTTCCAGCAGGGCCTTCGACGCCACAATAAATCCGGGAGTGCAGATCCCACACTGTAACGCAGCGTTTTCTAGAAAAGCATTCTGTAATGGATGCAGGCCCTCATCACCCGCTATGCCTTCAATGGTCTCCACCTCGCTACCCGAAGCTTCAACGCCAAGCATTAGACAAGAACAAACCAAGCGACCATCTACCAGTACAGAACATGCACCGCAGTCGCCAGTACCACAGCCCTCTTTAGTGCCTGTAAGGCCTAATTCGTCGCGTAAAACATCTAACAGCGACTGATTGGCGTCGCATAAAAATTCTTGGGCTTCACCGTTAATTGTTGATTCAACATGTAGTCTGGCCATCTTAATTCTCCAGTGCTCGCTTGTGCGCAATTGCAATTGCACGTTTACATAAAACAGCCACGACCTTCTGTCGATATTCGGCAGTGCCGCGCTTATCACTGATTGGCGACGCACTGTCCTTGCAGGCTTGTCCCGCAGCAGCCAGTGCCGCTTCGTCAAGAGAACTACCAATTAGTGCATCAGCAGCACCGGTGACTAACAGAGCGGTAGGCGCAACGGCGCCAATTGACACTCGAGCGTCCGTACAAATTCCGTTTTCAACGCTGACTCTAACCCCAACACCTGCTACGGCAATATCCATTTCGGTCCGAGGGGTAAAGCGCAGGTACGCATCCTTTGTACTCGCTTTTGGCATCGCAAATTTTACGCCGAGTAGAAACTCGCCTTCCTGTAGGGCATTTTTGCCTACACCTACGACAAAATCTTCTACTGGCATCTCGCGAGTGCCACTTGCTGTAGCGATATCACAGAGACCACCCGCCGCGATCAGTGCAGGAATACTGTCTCCAGCTGGGGATGCATTGCACAGGTTGCCGCAAATGGTCGCTCTACCTTGGACTTGCGTTGAGCCAATAAGATCGCCGGCTTCCATTAAACCAGGCATCGCTTCGCGCAAGCCTTGGTGCTCGTTCATCACTGCACTAGAAACAGCCGCGCCAATGTAGATGCCTTCGGCACTTACCTCTAAACGATTGGTCTCGGCCAATTTTTTAATATCGACAATGGTTCGCGGTTGATGATTTGGCATGCGCATTTGCACAAGGACATCTGACCCGCCCGCCAAAACTTGTGTCATTTGCCCAGCACTGGTGCTTTCATTAAGCACAGCCAACACTTCGGCAATTGAACTCGGCGCTACATATCCGTAACTCTCCATTTCGTCCCCTTTTTGAAAAACTTAACTGGAATAGAATCTAACATGAGATGTGCTGAGGAGGAATCATTGACCTAAGTTTTGCGCGCCCCAATCAACGAATGTCCGTTAACTTCCCTTTTGGTCACTCAGTTACTCGTTTTGTTACAGCTTCGGTTAATCGTTCGGCTAATGTTTCGGCCAATAGTTCGGCTGCTGATTCGTTAACCGTCCTACGCAACTTTATCAGCCAAACACGATGCCCCGTCTGTTTAGATGGTGTGAAAGCGCCCGCCCTATTACACTAACACCATCCCAGCTCTGATAAGGCTTAATGACATGAATTTAGAGACCCCGCTAGAACTATTCTCAGACCATTTTTCAACGATCAACCAGCGCTGGAACCTCGCATTAGATCAATGTGGCTTTGACAGCGCGGTGATTTACGCTGGCGAACAGGCCATGTATTTCCACGATGACCACGGTGCGCCATTTAAAACCAATCCCAATTTGCTCCAGTGGTTACCGCAAGATCAGATACCCGAACATTCTTGCTTAATAGTACGTCCGGGCAAAAAGCCGACGCTGCTATTTTTTCGTCCAATAGATTTTTGGCATGCACCAACACTGATGCCAGAAAATCATGGTCAGCATCTCGATGTAGAACTATTTGAAGACTCCGCCAGCCTCTTTGTTCGCTGCGCTGAGTTGTTAGCGAGTAAAACCAAATATGCATTCGTCGGCGAGACTCAGGAAGATTTACTCGTTAAATTGAAAAATTGCGTGGTAAATCCCAGTGACCTTATTCACTACCTTTACTTTCAACGCGGTAGCAAAACAACCTATGAATTAGAAACCATGCAATGCGCCAGCAATATTGGCGTAATGGGTCACCTTGCAGCGGCCAAGGCATTTCATGCAGGGGCTACAGAATTTGAGATCCACCTGAGTTACCTCAAAGCTACCGGGCACAACGAAGTGGGCCTCCCCTACTCCAACATCATTGCCCAAAATGAGCACGCTAGCCTACTGCACTATCAGCACCAAGATAGAACTGCTGCGAAACACCTCAACAGTTTACTCATTGATGCCGGCGGCACCTTTAACGGTTATGCCAGCGATATCACGCGAACCCACGTGGGCAAACATTGTTACTCTGCTGAGGCTGGCGATGAATTTGCCGCACTCATTGCCGCTATGGACGCCCATCAACTTAAACTCACCCACGCTGTTACCGAAGGCAGCCATTATTTAGACCTACATAAACTCATGCACAGGCAACTAGCCGACCTGTTGGTAGAACATGATCTGCTCACCTGCAGTGCTGAAGAGGCATTCGACCAAGGCTTAACCGAGCCATTTTGCCCGCACGGACTGGGGCACCTTCTTGGCATTCAGGTACACGATGTTGGTGGCCACCAAATAAACCTAAAAGGCGAACAAGCGCCGCCGCCAGCGTCTTATTCCACCCTACGACTGACAAGGCCCTTGGACATAAATATGGTTCTGACAATTGAACCCGGACTCTATTTTATTCCTTCGCTCTTAGAACCGCTGAAGCAAGCAAAGGCCGCCGTTAACTGGCAGAAAATAGCTGCCCTTATGCCCTTTGGCGGCATTCGGATTGAAGACAATGTGTGCGTGACCCAAGCATCGTCACGCAACCTCACAAGAGACGCATTTGCACTCGCAGCGAACGCCTAAGCAAAAAAATCACTCTATAAGCACAAAGCCACATAAAGAATATGACAGACGTTACCCAAGCTACTGCGCCCGAAAGTGCAACTCAAAGCCTGACACCAGAGCACTTGTTTGCCGCACCAGGCCTAAGAACTCAGCCGCCTACACAAATGCGCATTGCGCCCAGCGGCAAATTTGTTGCCTACCTGAAGGCGAGTACAGAAAACCCACTGCAAATGGATCTATGGCGTTATGACATTGGGCAGCAAGCACATAGCTTATGGGTCAGTGCAGCCACTTTTGAAAATAAGAATGCAGCGGATGTTACCGCCCTAACGGATGTAGAAAGAGCCGAGCGTGAACGCAAGCGACAATTTACTTTCGGTATTACCGCTTATTCTTGGTTGGGTAAAAATGATCAAGCACTGGTCAGCTTGGATGGGCAAGCCTACCTAGTTGAAGCAAAAGTTGAAGCAAAAACTGAGGCCAAAGCTGCGGCAAAAAAAGTTGCGGCAAAAAAAGATGCAAACGCAGATACAAACACCATCCGCGCCCCTAGACTACTGTCGGACGCGTCCCACAGACAAAGCGCCTATAAAACCAGCCCAAACGGCAACAAGATCAGTTTTGTTAGAAATGGTGATCTATATATTCAAGAAATTGTAACCGACTTTACTCAAGCCTTAGACGAAGATTCAGACAAAAACTCACTATTGGCCGCCGAAGCACTTAGAATCACCCGCGATGCCAGCGATACCATAAGCAATGGTTTGGCTGACTTTCTCGCCGCCGAAGAAATGCATAGATTTGATGGGCACTGGTGGTCACCCTGCGAACAATACCTGTTCTACTGCAAAGTCGACAATTCACCAGTAGCTATTTCCTACCGCTTAGAGATAGACGCCGATGGCAGCAAGACGGTAGAGCAACGATACCCCTATACCGGCAAAGACAACCCCCACGTATGCCTTTATCGATATGACCTAGGCACAACAAACACAACACTAATCTGGGAACCCACTGATAGTGAGGTTTATCTGGCTAGAATTAACCCACTGCAAACTGGCTTATACATTCAGGTACAAGATCGACTACAGCAAACACTCTGGCTGAAGAAAACCGAATATGTGGCACATAAATGGCAAACGCTGTTTACGGATAGATCCACAACTTGGGTAAACCTGACCGAAGATCTGCGTCAACTCAATGACGGGCGCATCTTATTTTCTACTGAAGCAGAGGGTTGCAGAAAAGCTTTTATTTTGGACGGCCGAGGCAATACAACTTCGCTGACCGGACCTCAACACATCAACCAAGTGCTCAGCGTAAACGACACCCATGCCTATGTCTGCGGTTGGGACCAGCGCCCCATCGAGAATCATTTATTTCGCATTGCGTTAGCAGGAGACAGTAGCCAGCAGATCACCCACGCGCCAGGTTGGCATGAGACCGCGCTGAATCTAGATCAGGGTTTATATCTCGACCGCTTTAGTGACGAACATCACCCGCTAGAAATTAACCTTCAGAGCTTGGACTCAAACCAAACACTGACGAGTTTGTTCTCCGAAAAAATTGACAACGATCACCCTTACAAGCCTTTCCATGCTCACCATGTGATATCTACCTTTGGCGAGATCAAAGCGGATGATGGGCAATCAATGTATTACCGGCTCACACCGCCAGCAGACATTTCCGGCACCCACCCAACCATAGTGTACGTTTACGGTGGTCCAGGAGCGCAAAAAGTCCGGCAAGAATGGGGTTCGCTGTTAGTCCAAATGTTTTGCCAGCACGGCTACGGCGTATTGGAGTTAGACAACAGAGGCTCCACTAACCGAGGGCGTTTCTTTGAAGCCCCCCTCTACCGCAACATGGGTAGCTCCGAGGTAGATGACCAAGTCTTGGGGCTAAGTGTACTGGCGCAAACCCAGTGGGCAGACTTGTCTAGGGTCGGCATATTTGGCCACAGTTATGGTGGTTTTATGACTCTCATGAGTTTGTGTAAAGCGCCAGATCATTTCAAAGCCGGTGTCGCCGTCGCACCTGTCAGCGACTGGGAGATTTACGACACCCATTACACAGAGAGATATATGGGCCTACCCAACGACAATGTTGAGGGATACAAAGAAGGCAATGTGCTGACCCATGTGGACAAATTGTCTGGCCCACTACTGCTCATTCACGGCATGGCCGACGACAACGTGCTCTTTACTCACAGCACCATGCTCATGTCCGAGTTACAAAAGCGCAACAAAGCCTTTGAGCTTATGACCTACCCAGGCGCAAAGCACTCCATGCAAGAAACCCACGTTTCAATACACCGGTTTAATTTGATTTTGGATTTCTTTAATAGAAAACTGTAAGCCGCAAAGCGCTCTGGCTGTGCTTTATTCGTGCTTTATTAGTGCTTTGGTCTGGACCCAAAATACACTTAGCTCGGTTTAAATAGCGTATTGAAATTAGCACTGGTTTGAGCGGCCAGCGCACTCAAACTTGTGTCGCGAAGTTCAGCCAGAAATTTAGCAGTGTCTGCAACGAAGGCAGGCTCGTTGTCTTTGCCACGATTGGGAACTGGCGCCAGCCAGGGCGCATCTGTCTCGATCAGCAGGCGTTCGATAGGCACCTGACGAGCCACCTCGCGTACGTTTTCGGCATTCTTAAAAGTAACAATGCCAGAAATCGAAATGTAATAACCCATCTCTAAAGCTTGTGCTGCCATATCCCACGACTCGGTAAAACAATGCAGCACGCCCTCAACCTCAGGGTACTTGGCCATCAATGCCAACGTATCAGCTTGCGCGTTTCGGGTATGTACAATAATCGGCAAACTGTATTTAAGCGCTAACTGCAACTGAAAATCAAAAGCCTGCTGCTGCCTTAACTTCGCCTCATCAGAGATGTCGTGTAAATAATCCAGCCCGGTTTCGCCCACTGCTAATACTCGTGGGTGTGACAAATTCGCTTCTATCCAATCGAGAGATTCAGCAGCAGCATCAGGGTGCACACCAACACTGGCCCATACATCATCGTGGGCATCGGCTAATGCCAAGACTTCATTTATGCGCTTTTGTTCAACGCTGATACACAGGCAAGTGGATACGCCAGCATTGCGTGCGCGCTGCAAAACCATCTCAGGTTCCTGTAAATAATTTAAATGACAGTGGGAATCAATGAACACCCTAGTACTCCTTAAGGCAGTAGTGGCCTCAACCAAAACCGTTCAAACATGTATGTTTTTTCAGCCGCCAACTGGGGCCAAAAGATCAGCTACCGCGCTGGCGCTGTAATCTAATCACTTGCAGCCATTGGTAAACCAAACGCTCGATCAACAGCCTTGGATTTGCCGCATTTGAAGTTTCTAGTTGCAGCCGAGTCTGATTAATTTCGTCAGCAAAGGCGAGCAGCGTTCGATTAGCACTTGCTCTTTGTTGCCAAATTAAATCTCTATACCAGCGCGCTAAAACATCGACTAAATCCGCCTCCAAAATACTAGCAATGCAAGTGTTGGGCTCGCGGCTATTTTCAAGCTCGATTAACCATGCGCCGAAATCAAAGCGAGACTCATCCTGCACATGCAAGGGCGCATAGCCAGACTGGGCGAAAGCTTGCTTTGAAACATCAGTGCCATTGTCAGACAGCCATGTTGTTGCATCATCAGCGCTTTGCTCCACTTGATAACGCTGACATCTACTTCTGATAGTGGGCAGCAACCGCCCCCAATGGGGGGTGGAAATCAAAATGTGGGTGTTCGCCGGTGGCTCTTCAAGAGTCTTCAGCAACGTATTAGCAGCATTGGTATTCAGTAGGTGAGCGTCAACAATAGCGGCGACCTTACATTTGGAGATTTGCGGCGTTTGCACCGCAAATGCATTTAGCTTACGCACCTGATCGATTTTGATTACAGCCCCATCAGGCGCTATCCAGCAAAAATCAGGGTGCGCTATTTCATGAGGCGGTTGCTCAGAGGATAATCCTAACAAGGCAAAAGCAGCCCTTTGGATTAACTCATGACCACCCCACCCTTCTCCACAAATCAAAGCGATGGCGGCCGGCAGCGTGTCATCGCCAGCACGCTGTTGAAGCTTCTCTATGACCGGCAGATGCCAAGGGAGTATTTCACCGAGCATGAGTTAGATAACGCCCTGCCTATGAAGGCCAACAAATTCTTTCACTTGTAGACACACCGCTCGCTGCACATCAACTAAAGGCAGGCTGGCATCCACTGTCCGAAAGCGCGCATCCGCTGCGGCTCTGGCCAAATAACCTTGTCGAACTTTATGAAAGAAAGACATTTGTTCTTGTTCCATGCGGTCACGTTCTCGATTAGCTATTCGCAGCGCCGCAACCTCAGGATCTAAATCTAAATATAGGGTAAGGTCTGGCTGCATGTCGCCATGCACCCATTCTTCTAACACAGCTATTTTTTCTAAATCTAAACCCCTGCCATAGCCCTGATACGCATAGGAAGCATCGGTAAAACGATCGCACACCACCCACTTACCAGACACTAACGCAGGGCGTATAACACCCTGTACATGCTGCAAACGCGCAGCAAAGGCAATAAACAATTCGGTTAAACCGTTAACCGATTCGTCCCACTCTGCCAGCATATTTTCACGTAAAGTCTCAGCCATGGGGGTGCCGCCGGGCTCTCGCGTCCGCACGTATGGAATCGACAAGTCATCTAGCGTTTGGCACACAGAATCTACGTTAGTAGTTTTACCAACGCCCTCGGAGCCTTCAAGAGTAATGAATTTGCCTTGCTGAATATTCACGAACTTTATTGACCTAATTGATAACGACGCACAGCTGCATTGTGCTGAGCCAGTGTTGCAGAAAACTGACTGCTTCCATCACCTCTTGCAACAAAATACAAAAAGTCCCCGTCAGCCGGCTGCGCTGCTGCAAGCAGGGACTGCAATGAGGGCAATGCAATTGGCGTTGGTGGCAGCCCTTTATAGCGATACGTATTGTAAGGCGAATCTATGCGCAAATCCTTACGCCGTATATCTCCATCAAAACTTTCTCCAACTGCATAAATCACCGTTGGATCTGTTTGCAAACGCATGTTGCGCCTTAACCGTTTATGGAACACCTGACTGATTTGCGCCCTATCCGCATCCACCCCCGTCTCTTTTTCTATGATAGACGCTAACACCAGCAATTGCTCGGCTGAGGTAATACTCAAGGCAGGAGAGCTCGACGAAGCAGACTGCATAGCCCAAACCTCAGCAACTTTGCTGCGCATAACTTGGTGTGCACGCCGGAGCAAGTCAACATCTTTAAGCCCGCGATGTACATAGTAGGTATCGGGGAAAAAATAACCTTCCGCACTTTTGACAGATAAACCCAATGACTGAGCCAGCTCATCGTGCACTTGCTGATAGGAGGTAAACTCTCCCAAAGTGTGAGTTAGATAGGGATTTTCTTTCAGATCTTGCAGCATGGTTAGCACGGTAATGCCCTCGCGCAGGCGCACGGGGTGCAACATTACTTGGCCAGTACTGAATTTTTTTAACAACTGGCGGGGGGAGATGGGGTTATCTAGCTCATATTCGCCGGCTTTAAGCTGCGTGTCCAAAGACGCCCAGCTGGCAAGCAATTTGAATAACCTGGGATGGTGCACCACATCGAGTTCCGCCAACTGCTGGGTTATCGAGCTGAGAGAGGCGCCAGATTTTATTTCAATGACCGCTGCTGAATGGTTTAGGCCTCGATCAGCCCAGGCGTGAAAAGACAGGTACGCGATCAGCGCCAGCGCCGCAACTGCAAGACAAAACCAAAGTCCGATCTGTCTAACTGCTGCTCGCATACCGCTGATATCTATCTATCTGCGCCTACCTTGCGCTATACAACACCAAATATTAGGGTGCCGTTTGTTCCACCAAAGCCAAAAGAATTACTCGCAGCGCTTGTGATCTTCACATCTCGTGCTGTATTTGGCACGTAATCGAGATCGCAACCTTCGCCAGGATTATCAAGATTTATTGTTGGCGCTATGACCTGGTCGGTAAGTGTCTTAATGGCAAAGATTGCCTCCACAGACCCTGCTGCGCCAAGCAAATGACCGATCATAGACTTGGTTGAGCTGACATATAATTTTGTCTCGTTGCCAAACACAGACTTAACGCCCTTCGTCTCTGCAACATCACCCAACGGCGTTGAGGTACCGTGCGCATTCAAATAACCCAAATCTGCAGGATTTAGATGCGCGTCGTTCAATGCATTTTGCATCGCAGCTGCTCCGCCTTCTCCAGCTTCTGATGGCCCAGTAATATGGAATGCATCTGCACTCATACCGAAGCCTAAAACTTCAGCGTAAATCTTTGCGCCACGCGCTTTTGCTCGCTCGTATTCTTCTATGACCAATACGCCAGCACCCTCGCCTAATACGAAGCCATCACGGTCTTGGTCCCAAGGGCGACTCGCTGCCGCAGGATCATCATTACGAGTAGAAAGCGCGCGCATTGAATTAAAACCGGCCACTGTAATGGGTGAGGTAGCCGCTTCAGCCCCCCCTACCACCATTACATCAGCATCGCCGTATTGGATCATTCGAGCGCCAAAGCCAATGTTGTGGGTACCCGTAGTACACGCTGTCACAACAGCAATATTTGGACCTTTGAAACCGTGTTGAATGGAAACATTGCCTGAAATCATATTGATCACGACACCAGGCACGAAAAATGGGGAAACCCGCCGTGGACCGCTGTTAACCAGCGTGGCGTGAGTTTCTTCAATTGTATTAATGCCGCCTATTCCAGAACCAATGGCTACGCCAATTCTGTCGGCGTCCGCTGGGTGAGATTCTATGCCCGCATCTTCAATGGCTTGAGCGGCTGCGGCAATTCCGAGCTGAATAAAGCTGTCCATACGACGAGCTTCTTTGGGATTTATAAATTTGGAAATATCGAAGTCTTTGACGCTTGCGCAAATTTTTACGCCGTAGTCGGTGGTATCAAAAGATTGGTTTAAGCCAACACCACTTTGACCTGCGATAGCAGCCTGCCAAGATTCGTCAACGGTATGTCCGATTGGACTGACCATTCCCATACCCGTAACGACAACTCTTCTCTTACTCATCATTTTCTCCAGCCAATGTCGACAAACTTGCTGTTACTTGCTTTAAGAACGCGTCTGATACTACTTAGAATGCCGCCGAGTGTTGTTCCAAAAGGCGTTTTGAACACACGTTCCTTTCACAAAAAGCGTTGGTTTTAAAATCAGTACTGCTACCGATAGTCAGGCCATAACTTGCTTTCGCCTAGACCATTAGCCTATACGAGCCATAGATATTCGACCATAGGGGAATGCTATGCATACAGAAGCGCAGCCTGCTTAGGCACCCATAAAGAGCTACCTACGCAGATGCAATCAGCGGGTGGCAAGCACCGCACCGATAAATTGGCCTATTGATGGGCCAATATGTAGTCGACAGCTTCTTTAACAGTCGTAATTTTCTCAGCCTCTTCATCAGGAATTTCAGTTTCGAATTCCTCTTCCAAAGCCATAACTAGCTCTACTGTATCTAAAGAATCTGCACCGAGGTCTTCTACAAAGGACGCGTCGGTACCGACTTCGTCTTCCTTGACCCCAAGCTGTTCACAAATCAATTTTTTAACTCTTTCTTCAACACTGCTCATGCGAATGTCATCCCTCAATTGTTCCTAGGCGCGAAGCGAACGGCATTCTATAGAGCCGTATAAGTCAATTCAAGCTATCAATTTACAACTTTCGCGCAATTTTTCTGAAAGAAACAGCTTGCAAACAACAAAATTTTGCAACTGCTCTTTGCCATTTCCGAATTAACTGATCAAGTAAAGTGCAAGCCGCCATTCACCTGTAGTGTTTGTCCCGTTATATAGCCGGCATTTTCACTGGCCAAAAACGCAACAGTTGCTGCAATCTCCTCTACATTACCCATGCGGCCCAAAGGAATACGCGCCATCATCATCGCAGACTGCTCTTCCGTTAAAGACTCGGTCATGTCCGTGGCAATAAACCCCGGAGCCACCGCATTTACAGTGACACCACGTGAGGCAACCTCAAGCGCCAGAGAACGAGTAAAGCCCTCCAAACCTGCCTTGCTGGCAACATAGTTACCTTGACCCGGATTACCCATACGGCCTACCACTGAACCCATGTTAATTACTCTTCCCCAACGCGCCTTCAACATACCGCGCAGAATAGGCTTGGTGACTCTAAAGGCACCATTTAGATTGGTATCAATAACCTCACTCCATTCCGCATCGGACATACGTAAAAGCAGATTATCTTTGGTAATACCTGCGTTGTTGACCAACACCAAGGGCATAGCAACACGATCCTTAATCTGCGCAAAGGCGCCAGCAATACTTTCACTATCCTGTAGCTTGAGCACTAGACCAAATCCATCATCGCCAAGTGCTGCTGAAATTTGCTCAGTACCCGATTCACTCGTAGCCGTACCCACAACATAAAAACCAGCTGCGACTAAGGCCTGTGCAACACTGGCGCCAATACCGCGACTAGCACCAGTAACGAGGGCTGTTACCCTATCTGACATATCAACTCCAAATATAAATACTGAACCAAGACTAAAGCGCGTTGGCGGCTTCTAAGCCGGCCATCTTAGAAAGCCCAATGGTCGGTGTTTCCTTCGAAATACGCTTAACCAGTCCAGCAAGCACATTGCCTGGACCGCATTCAACACATTGCTGCAACCCTTGGCTAAGCATAGATTGCACAGAGGCAGTCCATTGCACTGGGGAGTACAGTTGCTCAACTAAATTGCTCTTTAGCTCACCCACATCCTTGGCCACGCTGGCACCAACGTTTTGCACCACTGGAATCCTTGGCATAACTACTTCAATGGCATCCAAGGCTTGAGAAAAGTCGTCTGCCGCAGCGGCCATTAACTTGGAATGAAATGGCCCACTGACATCTAGTTTCAATGCCCGCTTAGCGCCCGCTGCCTTACAGGCTTCAATGGCTTCATCTACTGCGCTCATGGCCCCAGCAATAACCACCTGTCCAGGCGCATTATAGTTAGCCGCACTGACCTCCCCAGCAACCGAAGCACAACAGGCTTCAATTGCATCATCATCCAAACCTAGCACCGCTGCCATACCGCCTTGGCCGTTGGGAACAGCGCGCTGCATTAGCTCACCACGAGTACGCACAAGTCTCACGCCATCTTCAAAGCTCATAGCACCGGCGCAAACCAACGCGGAATATTCTCCTAGGCTGTGCCCTGCCATAACGTTGACCTTTTCGCTCCCCGCTGACCAAAGCTCCCATAAGGCAACGCTGGCTACCAATAAAGCGGGCTGAGTATTTTCTGTAGAGCCCAAAACCTCTGCGGGGCCCTCTTGAACCATGGACCATAAATCGAAACCCAACACTTGGGATGCGACATCAAACTTTGCTTTAACTGAAGCGTGAGCCTCAGCAATATCAGCCAGCATGCCGACACTTTGCGCGCCCTGACCTGGGAAAATTGCTGCCAACTTCATCATCCAACTCCTTGCTATTCACTGCCCCACATAAAGGGGCAAACATCATTAATCTGCGCCAGCTCTAATTCGACCTTCGAACAAGCAGGCATTGATAGAAAATACTACCCAAAGCACATTAGGCCTCGAACTGTAAAATCTATAAATTATCAACCAAGACTTTAGTCAGCCCAGACTCTACATATTTGTCGGCCTGATTTAACGCACTCAAAAATCCAAGCTTACCGGTACTGCCATGACTTTTTACTACAATGCCATTAAGTCCCGCCATCAAAGCACCATTATACCGCTCAGGATCTAACTCACGACCAAACGCCGACAACGCATCATTGCCCTGAGCCAAAACTCTAAGCTTTTGTCTGATGTGGGAGGCCACCCCCTCTAAGGTTTTAAGCATAATATTGCCGGTGAAACCATCGCAGACGATAACGTCAGCGCAGCCTGAGAACAATTCAGTAGGCTCTACAAAGCCGACAAAATCTATGCGCTGATCGCGGCTTAAAGTAGCGGCAACGCCATTCAATAGCCCCGTACCCTTGCCACTCTCAGTGCCTATATTCAGCAACGCAACGCGCACAGAATGCAGACTCTCAAAGCCCCCGCCAGAATAAGCCAAAGCCGCACCGAGCTTCGCGAATTGACTCAACATATTTTCGCTACAGTTGACGTTAGCACCTAGGTCTAACATGTAAAACTGCCCCGCATTGCCCTGAAATGATTTTATTATGGCAGGCCTCTGCAGCCCCGGTAGCGTGCCAACGTGAGAGCGCGCCAACCCGAGCAATGCCTTGGTATCCCCGGAACTCACCACGGCTTCAACATCATTGTTGGCTAATAATTTGCTGCAAACTGCCATGGAAGTATCTGGCCGGTTTCTGAGCACTTCGATAAGAGATTCCGAACCCACAAGAAAATCGTCGGCATAGAGAAATGTTGCGCCTTTTGCGGCAAGTACCTTGGCATGAGGAGTCCCTTGGATCAGTGCTTGCTGCCCAACCAATACTAGGTCTTCAGGCTTGGAAAACTCAGCGCAAGCCGCAAGGTTGTTTTCAACCCCGGTGCTACCACCCATCAAATCAACAGCCATTAACCCCACGGCAATAACACTACGAATTTGGCTACGAGAATTGGCAAAGATAGGAGCGGCCTAGGCAGCCCAATAGACTGATTATTCGACGGTTTGCCAGTGCAAACTGCAATCAAGCATCTTTTCGCGGGTTGAATAAAACCGAGGCAGGCAACTGTTTGGACACGCAATTGAATTGAAGAACATGAAGTCACGAGCACGCCTACAAAATCTGCAGGGGCATTAGGCGGAAGGATAAATCCATGAGCCAAAGAGGGGTAGTAAGCAGAACTGCACTACCCCGAATATCTAACTAGCCTTTGTCAGGCATCACTTGACGGCCACGGTAGTAACCATCTGCACTTATATGGTGACGGCGATGGGTTTCGCCTGAAGTAGACTCTACGGACAATGTTGGTCCTGATAGTGCGTCATGAGAGCGACGCTGTCCGCGGCGTGAACGGGTCACTTTGCTTTTCTGAACTGCCATTTTACTGTTCCTTTTCTCGTATCAAGAATCTACTGTGCAGATTCTAATGTTAAGCCTTACGCTACAACTATTCACTAGGGCGCCTCGCCTTTCGTTTTGGTCTGTAGCTTCTGTCTATATCTTCTTTTTGCTTCTGTTAAATACTTTTAGCTAATTACTTTTAGTTTGTTACTTTTAGTTTGCTACTTCTAGTTTATTGCTTTCAGCGGCCCAATTCTAAATGTCCTCTTCACCCTCTTCGGTTGGAAGCGAGCCGATTTCTTGAAGAGCGGCCTTAAGTCCTAAAAAGGGTAACTGGCGATCTACTAGCTCTTCTGTTTCCTCTAACAGGTCTTTTTGATCTCTTTTATCTTTTTGATCTCTCTGTTCAAGAGGCGCGTCACTTGCCCCGTCATCGTAGACCATTGCAGGTCTGTTGCCACAATTCAGGTCTACGCATACTTGGCCGGGCAAATCGAGTAAGAGTTCATCCTCTACCAATTCAACAATGTCTAGCCGTGGACCTTCTATTACAACAATATTCAGGTCAGCGCTTTCCTCACCCGAACTCCAGTACTCCGCTTGCTCCTCGGTGGAGGCAATTGTTGCATTGAATGTGGTGCGCAGATTGTAAGGCACTGACTCTTGGCACAAATGACAGGGTAATTTTGCCGATGCCTCAATAACACCTTCTACTACAACTCTGTATCTGGCATCGCGGTCAAAATAAAGCTTAACCTGCAAATCGTCCAACTCAGTACATTCCTGTTCGAGCCTCGACATCTGTTCCGAGCGGACAACACGTTCTACCAAGGCCTTGCGTTGGCCCAGTGACTGGTAAGTTAATGCTCCGTCAGTACGCGAGTTCATAGCGGGCGCAATCATAGGTATCTGTTGTTGTTCTGTAAAGGCAAGTTGCGGTCAAAGTTGATGTATTTGGCCCTATAGCGTGGGATTTGCACAAAGATTGGGGAAATTGTCCCATTCCATCTTGAGGTTGGGTTATAAGGTGTTCGACAATCGCGCTACCGCGCTGCCAGTAACAACAATCACATGCCCTGGACACCCGCACCATGTCTTCACAAATAATACTCGGATCATCGTCCAAATATCGCGCTCAGGCACTCAGAACCCTAGGCCTAGAACTAGATAGAGATTTCAACCAGCGATCACCAAGCGTGGATGAAACGCCCAAGCCTATGGAATCGGCCCAGGCCATTGCGTCGCGCTTAGCCTTGGCTAAAGCAAAAGAAATTGCACTCAACAACCCGGGCAAAGTCATCATAGGATCTGATCAAACGGGCGTTTGCGGCGATCGTATTTTAGAAAAACCGGGTACGGTGGAAGCAGCTATTGAATCCCTCACCTATTGCAGCGGCAAAACCGCCGTCTTTTACACTGGCTTAGCCATTTATCAGACCAGTGTTCAGCAGCAAAACAGTGAGGGCGACAAATACACCTTGGATGTAGAAGCAACTCACCTGCAATTTCGCACACTGACAGCGGCGCAAATCACCAAGTACGTTGAATTAGATAAGCCACTGGATTGCGCAGGTGCCTTCAAGGCGGAAGGCTTGGGTATTGCTTTGTTCGAATCTATAAAAGCCGACGACCCAAGCGCCCTAATTGGCTTACCGTTGATCCGCCTGGTTTCTCGACTACAAGAGTTTGGCATAAACATACTGCCCCACTCGCGCTAACCACTGCAGCTAACTTGGACGCCTGCCCTGAAAAGATTTGGCACATCTAGCCGAGCATTTCAGGCCGACCAACTCAAGCTGCCCAAACACCGGCTTATTTCGATTCTAAAGCGCGCCAGATCGATGCCATTTCTTCTTCGATCGGCGCAGAAATATCTAGTCGATCAGAACCAAAGGGCACCATCAACCTAGACGAGTGCAGGCATAACCGAGACACTTCAATCGCGTTTGCGCCGCCATATTTAGAATCGCCGAGAATCGCATGCTGCTGAGACTGTGCGTGCACTCTAATCTGGTGCGTTCTACCCGTGTGTAAACTTGCAGACAATAAGGTGGCCTTGGGAGCCGCGCCGACGATTTCAAAGTCCGTCCGAGCCGTTTGCCCGGTACCATCGACTCTGACTCGGCGTTCACCGGAAGATGTCTCAAATCGCTTAAGGCGGTGATGAATACTTCTGCAATCTCGAGGCCAAACGCCATCAACAATAAGGTGATATTTTTTCTTCACCACTCGCTCGCGGAAGGCCTCTTGAGCCACCTTGAGCACGCTGCGTTTTTTGCACATCAATAAGCAGCCCGAGGTGTCACGGTCAATGCGGTGTGCCAACTCCAGCCTAGGTTGGTTGCGCATAACTCTAAACATTTCGATCACGCCTGACGTAATTGAACTGCCGCCATGTACCGCAAACCCCGGCGGTTTGTTGATGACAATCAAATCGTCATCCTCAAACAAAATACACTGCTCCAATATATCGACGGTATCCCCGGTCATTTGCACTGGCGCTTGCTCACGACTTCGAACCGGCGGGACCCGCACACGGTCGTTCAGCGCTAGCCGATAGGTTGGCTTGATGCGGCCACCGTTCACGCGCACCTCGCCTTTTCGTATAATCCGGTAGATTTTGGTCCTTGGCACACCTTTCAAGTGGCGTAACAAAAAATTGTCAATGCGCTGACCTACGTCGTCGACATTCACAATATCCAAATATGTCACTTCCATTAAAAGCGCCTTATAGAGAAAAAAACTAATCGTTTGAAGGGTTTAGCAAACACTGTTACCATCCATCCGAGATTTTACATGGCAAGCTAGTTTACAGCTTGAGTGACGATGTGCATCTGCAATATGCAAATGGATTTTATCGCTAAAGCAGTAATTGCTTGTAACGTGTGTATATCGGCTAAAACAGGCCCTCTTTCTTCGCTCGAAAGACTTAGTTAGAAAGACTTTGATTAAAAAGACCTTGTTTAAAAAGACTTTGTTTGAAAGAACTTTTGCAGGAACCTTTTGGCCATGCCTAATGACTCAGCAGTACACGTTAGGTATGTGAAGGCTTGGTATCCTGCAGCTACGTGACAAATTTGGACTGAGACCCAGCATTATTAGGGGCTCATAGAACATCAGAATAAGAAATAAAATGTCTTATTCAAGATTTAGGCCTTTGAGAGAAGTTCTCTTAGACCACTCTTAGAACGCTTTTTAAATAGCGCTCTAATTTAACGAGGTGCCTAAGGCACCAATATATTCGACGAAATAGTGATTGCATCAGGGCAGACATGCCATAGCCTGATGACGAAAGCGACTTAAGAGCTGCATTTTGGCGTTTGGCTTATTTGCCGACGCATAAAATGGTCATATTGATAATTGGCCGGTCGTAGAAGAGCGCGGATTAGTATCCGCAGAGATTACAGAATAATGATATTAGCGGTTCGAGCAGGTAGCCTGCCGAATCCCAGAAAAAGAAAGCGTAACGACGAAAATATAAAGACGAGAAAGCTCAGCAGTCTGTGGTTTAAGCCCACGTTAAATTGCTCTGAGCATAAGGATCGTCAAGAGATCGCCCACGTCAGCATATGCGCCTCGCATTACAGGAGGTATTAGCATACGGTGATTTAGCGCATAGAAGCACTAGGCCTTTAACAATACGGCTTTAAGTAAGTGCGCTATGTGAGTTTAAGCGACATATTGAATCGAAGCGCCTCACCGGACCTAGATTAATCTAAGCCGGTCATATCACTGCAATCCCACCTCGTACCCCACTATAACGTCCAAAAAATGTGCCGAGCTCAGAATATGGCAATTGAGCATCAGCTCTTACAGGACTTATGACAAATGAAAAGAATGCTAATCAATGCAAGACAACCCGAAGAGGTTCGGATTGCGCTTGTTGATGGACAAAAACTCTATGACCTAGATGTCGACAACGTCGCCAGGGAACAGAAAAAATCCAGCATCTACAAAGCAAAAATCACCCGTGTAGAACCTAGTCTAGAGGCGGCTTTTGTCGACTTCGGATCAGAAAGACATGGTTTTTTACCGCTGAAAGAAATCTCTCGAGAATATTTCAAAAAGAAAGGTGGCGGTCGCTCACCCATCCAAGAACTCGTTGGCGAAGGCCAAGAAATATTGGTTCAGGTTGAAAAGGAAGAGCGCGGCAACAAGGGCGCAGCCCTTACCACTTTTTTAAGCCTAGCCGGCCGCTACATGGTCCTCATGCCGAACAACCCGCGAGCTGGCGGCATATCCCGTCGTATCGAAGGTGAGGAAAGAGACCAATTACGCGACGCGTTAGCACAAATTGAAATTCCAGATGGCATGGGCGTCATCGTTCGCACCGCCGGCGTTGGCCGCAGCTCAGAAGAGCTGAACTGGGACTTAAACTATCTCTTGCAGCTATGGCAAGCCATACAAAATGCAGACGAGACAGAACCCACACCTTCGCTCCTGTACCAAGAAAACAGCGCCGTCATTCGAGCAATTAGAGACAACTTACGCGCAGATATCGGCGAAGTCCTTATTGAAGGCGATGCGGCATTTGAAGAGGCTTCGGCATTCATCGCTCAGGTAATGCCTCACTATGCAGATAAAGTAAAAGCGTACGATGATTCAATTCCGCTATTCAGCCGCTACCAAATCGAGAGCCAAATTGAGACGGCTTATGAACACACGGTTAAATTGCCCGCCGGTGGCAGTATCGTAATTGACCCCACTGAAGCCCTTGTTTCTATTGATATCAACTCTGCTCGCGCTACCAAGGGCCATGATATTGAAGAAACTGCCCTCAATACCAACCTTGAGGCAGCGGATGAAATAGCAAGACAACTGCGCATACGTGACATTGGCGGCCTGGTCGTTATCGACTTCATTGACATGATGAACCCCAAAAATCAGCGTGCAGTTGAAAACCGCATGCGCAACGCACTAGAAACCGACAGAGCGCGCATTCAGACAGGCCGTATTTCTCGCTTCGGTCTGATGGAAATGAGCCGCCAGCGTTTACGCCCCTCATTAGAAGAAATAAGCACTGGACTATGCCCTCGCTGTAATGGCCAAGGCCGGATCAGAGACACAAAGTCACTGGCATTAGCCATTCTTAGAGTCTTGGAAGAGGAATCTCTGAAGGAGCGCAGCGCAGTTATTCGCGTGCAAGTGCCATTGGCTATTGGCGCATTTTTGCTTAATGAAAAGCGTGGCGACTTAGCAACAATTGAACAACACACCGGTACGCATATTGTCATTATTCCAAATACTAATTTGGAAACACCCCACTACCTTGTTGAACGTCTCCGCGATGATCACGTAGAGGGCGAAGGCGAAGTACCCAGCAATGTGCTTTCAGACCTTGCTAATCAGGCCCAGCAGCAAGAAATCCCAACAGATACGGCATTGCCTGCGAAACCTCAAGCCGCTGTTAAAACACAAATTCAAACTGCGCCTCCCGCGCCCGCTGAAGTTGCGGCGAAAGCCGAACCTAAGTCCTCAACACCGAGTCTATTTAAACGCATAGTCAGCAGCTTGTTCTCTGACGAAGCAGCGGTAGAAGAGCAACCTGGGCGTAAACCTGCGCCCAGTGGTCGAGATGGCGGTAGAGACGGCAATCGTGACAGTAATCGCGACAGCAATCGTGAAAATGGTGGGCGCAATCGCCGCCGTAACGACGACGATCGCAAAACAGAAGGCCGTCAAAGAAAAGACAGTAACGGTCAAGATAATCGCTCAAAGCGCGGCCAGTCCGATGACACAAAGCGAGACGACAACCGCAAAGGCGAGCATAAATCAGATGAGCGCTCAAATAGAGACTCAAATCGCGAGGAGCGCCGTAGCCCGCGCCGTGAGGACAAGCGCCGTGGAGAAAATCGCCGCGACGACACTTCAGAGCAAAGCAAAAAACCAGCCGCAAAAAAGGAATCTAAGCCTTTCGTAGTTGTGCCTAAAGAAGAGCGTCAACCTTCGGAAGAAACTTTAGCCAAGAGTAAACGGCAGCCGCTTCGAGATCGTTCAGCGCCACCGCGCAATAGCGAAATTAAAACCCCCATTAGCAAAGTGGACAGCGGCCAAGCCGATGAAAAATCAAAAGCTGTCGCGACCAAGGCCACCACTGAGAGTCAGGCTGATAAAGCTCAGGCAAACTCTGCAAAGCAAGAGCAAGCTAGCAAAGAGCCGCGTGGAAGAGCCAGCAATGATCCACGGAATCGTGGCGCAAAAGCCTCTGCAAATACAAACGACAACAGCGAGTCTAAAGATGAGTTAGCAGCTAACTCTGCCGAAATGCCAGAAGTCAGCCATTCCCCAGCAACTGCCGATGTTACTGAAAGCACTGTAGAAACACAGGACGCGAGCAATGACAGCGTAGCTGAAGTAGTCGCAGAGGTGATGGAAGCTAAAGCTGAGGTTGAGGTTGAGGTTGAGGTTGAGGCTGAGGCTGAAGCAGAAACAGAGACTCAAAACGCCGCAGCGGTAGAGTCACAAAATGTTGTCGAAGAAGAGGCATCAGAGGAAGCACCGGTAACACCGACAGACAAAACCAACACGCCCTCCGAGGCTGTTGTTGAGGAGGCTGAAAAGGTTAAGGAAGAAGCTAAAGAACCTGAGCCAAGCACAGCAACTGCGCCTGCCCGAGCGCCAGGACGAGCGTCCAACGACCCGCGTGAAGTCAAACGGCGGGAGCGCGAAAACGCGCTACGCAAGCAAGGCGTTTTAATACAGCCGCAGAGCAATAGTTCTCAGGAAAGCAGCGACGGTTCCAGCTCTAGCTGAACCTGATATTGCTCGAACACACTGTGAGCGACATCCTTGGCGAAGCTGAGGATGTCTGCACACTGAGCGCCGCCAAAATTAACAATGACTAAAGGTTGCTGCAACCAGCAGCCTACATCGCCCTGCCGAACACCCTTCCAACCACCGCGATCAATCAATTGCGCTGCAGACAACTTATAACCCTGACCATGGACAAAGGCTTTAAAGCCCAGTGCTTGCATCGCGCGCGCCACCTCGATAGTGACAATAGGGTTTTTAAAAAAACTGCCTACGTTCGCGAATTCCGCAGGATCTGGAAGCTTGCCCCGACGCAGCGCAATAACGCAATCCGCAACCTCTTGGGGACTAGGTTCTGCGACAGGCAAACCTTGCAGTACACGCTGCAACTCAGGATAGCTGTTTTCAATAACAGGCAACTTGGAGAGTCGAAACACAACAGAGACAATGGTCCAATCTGGCTGAGCCTTAAAAACGCTCGAACGGTAGGCAAATTGACAATCCTTTTGCGCTATCTGGCGGCTCTCGCGCAAGCCATCGACAATATTTACGCCAACAATCAGTTGTGCAACCTCTACCCCATAAGCACCTATATTCTGCACAGGCGCCGCGCCAACTGAGCCCGGAATTAGCGCCAAATTTTCTAAGCCAAACCAGCCTCGGCTCAAGCTTTCCATGACCAGTTCATGCCAAACTACGCCGGCGCCCACCTCAACTAACACAGACTCCGAGGATTCCTCTACGACATTAATGCCTTCGATGCGCATGGAGCAGAAAAGACCAGCGACTTTAGGCTGCAAAATCACATTAGAACCTGCACCCAGACAAGTCATCGACAAGTTGTTCTTTTCGGCGAAGTCCTGAGCTGCGGCAACGTCTGTTAGCTGTTCAATTGCCCCCCCCCACTGAGCGCGAGAGGTAAGACCAAACGTGTTCTCAAGAGGATATTCAGGTTGGATATTCAAAACGCTAGATTCCGAAATGTTAGATTAATTCGCACACCCACCGGGCGTTTTGTAGCGCGCAAACAATGCCGCTGGCGGCCGTCAAAGAAGAGCAATGATCCATTGGCCAAATCCACGCTCTCCCGCACCCCTTCAGCCCCAGAGTCAGCACTTAGGTCTATGGCAAAGCGCCTGACTGCGCCAACGCTCAACGATGCAATTTTGCCCGCACAACCTACCTCATCGTCCCTGTGCCAGCCCATATATTGACTGCCATCTACATACTTATTCATGAGCAAAAAGTTAAACGGCTGATTTAAAGCCTCCTGAATACGATCTCTGAGCGCGGCTAGGGGCTCGGGCCAGCCCTTGGTTCTATGATCTAGCTGGGTGTACCTGTAGTTGAGACCCGCATCGCCACACCAAGCTATTTCCCGCGGTGCTAACACCTCTCTCCCGTAAATTTTGAACTGCTCCTGTTGCCATGTGACCTGCGATGAGCTGAGCAACCAATGTTCAAGCACTTGGGCTTCAGATTCCTCTATAAAATTTGATATGAGATTCACAGGCGATGGCTGATTCCGTAAAAGCTTAGGGTATACTAGCGGACTGATTGAAACTAACTAAAGGAATTCATGTGAATATCCAAGGAAAAGTCGCTGTCATTACTGGCGGCGCATCCGGTCTCGGAAGAGCCAGTGCAGAAATGATCATCGCTAATGGCGGTAAAGTTGCGATTCTAGATCTGAATGAAGATTTAGCAAATGCTACAGCAAAAGAACTTGGCGACGCGAAAGCCTACCAAGTAAACGTTACCGATGACGCATCCGTAACAGCTGCGATCAACCAAATCCATGAAGATTTTGGCGCGATCCATATCAATGTGAATTGTGCGGGTATTGGCGCTGCTTCCAGAACCGTAGGCCGTGAAGGTGCTTTAGACATAGCGAAATTCAACTTTATCGTTCAAGTGAACCTGATCGGTACATTCTCAGTTCTGAGTAAGTGTGCTGCGATCATGCAGTTGAACGAACCAGAAGGTGAAGCGTTAGAAAGAGGTGTTGTAATCAACACTGCATCGGTTGCAGCTTATGACGGCCAAATTGGCCAAGCAGCTTACTCGGCTAGTAAAGCCGGTGTTGCAGGCATGACTTTACCTATCGCTCGTGATTTATCTCGCCAAGGCGTACGCATCTGCACAATCGCACCTGGCATATTCAACACACCGATGATGGCGGGCGCACCTGATGCAGTAAGAGACCCACTAATCGATATGGTTCAGTACCCTAAGCGTTTGGGCCTACCCCCAGAATACGCGTCACTGACCAAGCAGATTGTAGAAAACTCCTATCTGAACGGCGAAACGATACGGCTAGACGGCGGTATCCGTATGGCACCTAAGTAACCTCAAATAGGTAACTTAGAACCCTAACAAGCCTTTTGCATTGTGAGCAGGCATTACCTGCTCACAAATTCTTTTTGCACCCTAGCCAAATCTTCTGGTGTATCCACACCGCCCGGTACGCTTTGACTTACATCTAGCACCAGCAAATCTCTACCTGCCTCTATCCAGCGCAACTGTTCCAACTTTTCAATGCGTTCCAATCTGGACTCACCCAAATTGACAAAAGTTCGCAGCCCCGCGACCCTAAAACCATAGATACCAATATGCCGTCGGGCCACGTCGCTTTGCATAAAGGCATCAAACAATTCCTCATCGTCAATGGATTCGCGAGGGTAAGGTGTCGGAGCGCGAGAAAAATTAATTGCCCGCAAACCGTTTCCAACCAACACCTTCACAACATTAGGGTCCAAAAAATCGCGCCTGTTTGTAATGGGTTCGGACAACGTCGCCATCTCGATATCTGCCCTAGCAACCATTGCCTTAAGCAAGTCATCTACAATTTGTGGCGGCAACATAGGTTCGTCGCCTTGAATATTGATCACAAGGTCTTCATCGCCCCAACCCATTTCGTCAGCTACTTGCATCACTCTGTCTGATCCAGAGGGGTGGTCTGCACGAGTCATTACCCCTTGATAGCCCGCGTCCGCAACCACATCCAACACACGCTGATCATCCACCGCGACCACTACATCGTCAGCCATAGTGTTGCTGGCCAGCGCGGCCACGTGAACAATCATCGGTACGCCGTTGATACGGGCCAAGGGTTTACCCGGCAATCGTGAAGAGGCGTATCTAGCCGGTATAACAACGTGCATGGCCATAACTAAACTCCTGCCTCTTGCGGTACGGCTAGCGTGTTTTGCGCCTCTATCGTTGGCACCATTGGCACCATCGGCGCTATACCGCATTCGGCCAGCGTAGTGGCCAGAGCACTGGCTATATCATCATCGAACACAACATCAATATCCAAAGACCACACGTTAGACAAATCAACGTCTAACTGAACTAACTTGGTAGCGTCTTTTTCCGTACAAACTACAGTCAACACATCAGAAAACCGGACCTCTTCGCCAGTGAATAGATGATGATCACTGTAAGCTTCAGGCTCCACTAGAAAGCCCAATTCAGATAAGGTGGAAAAGAAACGACTTGGATTGCCGATACCGCAAACGGCGCGGACAGCGCTATGTTGCTGCAAAAACTCCGCAGCACTTACCTGCTGACCGTCCGCAAGACTTCTAAAGTATCGGACCTTAGGACGCATGACAATTTCGCTGCTCACCAGACCGGAGGCTTGCGCATTGGAAATGACAAGGTCTACATGATCTAACCGGCTTACCGGCTCTCTGAGAGGTCCTGCCGGCAACAGCCGACCATTACCTACTCCGCGAACCCCATCTAAAACAACAATTTCCACATCACGGCCCATTGCATGATGTTGCAGGCCGTCATCGGAAATCACCACATCGCAATTTTCGGATTGCAAAAAATCTAACGCTTTCATTCTGTCTGCCGCTATGGCAACTGGACAATTTAACCTGTTTTTCAACAGCACACCCTCATCACCATAATGTAACGGGTCTGCGTGAAGGGGCACTAGTCCCCCTTTGTGACTGAGGCTGCCTTTATACCCTCTGGAGACAATACCTGGACTAAATCCGCGACGACGCAGCTCCTCAACCAGCCATATCACCAGCGGCGTCTTACCGGTGCCGCCAGCAGTAATGTTACCCACTACAATAACGGGTAATGAAGTGCGCCCTGGCGTTTTACTACCTGATCGATAAACATTCGCCCGACGTTGGCTAACCCAGCCGTAGAACCAAGAAAGAGGGGTCAAAATACTCGGCCACCAAGCGTTGGTATACCAAGCTTGGCTCAAGATATTAGCGGAGCGGTCAATAAAGGAATTAACCTTAGCCATACTTTTAGCATTGGCCAAATTCAGTGTTCCAGCATTCCCCAGCATCGAAAATTCATCTTCCAACTCAGGATCCGACTCATCTTGAAACTGAGCGGCATAAAGCTCTGCATAGTGCCCACCTTGATTCAATAGCGACTTATGATCGCCCTGCTCAACAACTTGACCTTGATCTAAAACTACAATGACGTCAGCAGACTCTACAGTTGATAACCGGTGAGCAATGACAAGTGTGGTTCGGCCAGTCATGACCTCTTCTAGAGCGGCCTGAATATATTTTTCTGATTCATTGTCTAATGCAGATGTAGCCTCATCCATAATTAGGATAGGCGAATCTTTCAGCAGCGCTCTGGCTATAGCGATACGCTGCCTTTGACCGCCGGAGAGCAAGACACCGTCATCGCCAACCACCGTATCAATCCCGTCTGGCAGCTTGTCAACAAATTCACTAGCGTAGGAGCGATCCAACGCTACCTTAATATCCTCATCTGATGCGTCCTTGGCATCACCATAAGCAATGTTATTTCTCAATGTATCGTTAAAGAGTGTGACTTGTTGGTTTACAACTGAGATCTGCCGCCGGAGGCTGTTCATCTCATAATCTCTCAAGTCGATACCATCTAGGGTGATAGCGCCGCCGCCTATTTCATAAAACCGTGGCAATAAGCTGGCCAAGGTTGACTTGCCGCTACCCGACCGCCCTACTAACGCTACGCTCTGTCCTGGCTGAATGTTCAGTGAGATTTTACTGAGCACATTGGGGCCTTGCTCATTATAGGCAAAATCGACGTTATCGAACTTCAATGCTCCTGTAGCCTTTTCGACACTATGCGTGCCGCTATCCGCCTCAATAGGCGAATCTAATTGAGCAAATATGTCTTCCGCCGCTGCGAAGCCGCGCTGCAGTTTCGCATTAACTTCGGAGAGCTTGCGAATAGGCTTTCCCAACATACCGGCAAGCACAAGAAACGTCACCGCTTCGCCGCTAGTCAAACCACCACCTATTTCTGGGCGGTAAAGCATAATGATCAAACCACACAAAGCCGTGGCGATAATGGTTTCGTTTATCTGTGAACTAAGGACACGAGTCACCGCCATTTTTAGATTTTGCTGACGATTAACCTTATTTGCGCCCAAAAAACGCTGCTCTTCGTGGGACTTACCGCCAAATACTTTTACTACCCTGTAACCATTCACGGCCTCGGAGGCAACGTGAGTCACGTCACCCATTGAATGCTGAATACGCCGACTGATTTTGCGGAACCGACTACTAGCAAACACCACCACCAAAGCCAAAACCGGCGCGGTGCCGATAAACAAAAGCGTAAGCTGCCAACTTTGAAAAATCATCAGGCCGAGATACGCAATAACCTTGACGCCATCCTGTATCAGTGAGCGTAACGCATCGGTACCGGTATCTCTTAGCTGCGTTACCGTAAAAGTAATACGGGAAACTATGTGCCCTTGTGATTCGTTGTCGAAATAACGACTAGGTAATTTCAAAACCTGAGCAAACAACTCTTCGCGTAGGTTGTACACCACGCCAAAAGATATCCGCGCCATCGCTGTTTCGCCAACGATGGTACCTACGGCGCGCACCAGCGTCACCGCCACCATCATGGCGGGTATTGATGCCGCCGCCCTAACCTTTAAATCATCCCATTGATCAATCAGCTCACCAAACAACTTAACAAAATAGGCTTCGGCACCGGCAGCAAACAAAAAGGCCACTACAGAGACTGTCATAATGAACCAATACCGCCCCACATATCGCAACAGTCTTCGATAAGTTTGCCAATCCGATGGTTTCGCTATAGCTGGTTGAGCCATAAATGTAGCCTATTCCTTTGGGGGTTCTAATATTGGCTGGGTGGCCAAACTAATTTGAGTTAATCCTACCTGCGCACAAGCGTCCATAACTCGCACCACTGATTGATGAGTAGCAGTTGCATCGGCGCTAATAACTACAGGCAAACTTGTCCTTCGTGCGGCATTTTTTTCAACAACTGCTTGAAGCGTTTTAGCAAGCCCTTGAAGAGATGTATCCACTACGATACTGCCCTCTATTTCATAGCGCCCATTTTGCTGCACTACAACATTAATAAATAAATCCTCGTTTGGCTGAGCATCACCGTTAGCTTGAGGAAGATCAACATTCAACGCCTGATTTTGCACAAAGCTGGTAGACACCATAAAAAATATGAGCAGTAAAAAAACCACATCTATCAGCGGCGTTAGCTCTACTGTCGCTTCGCGACGACTGGCTCTAGAGCGCCTCACGCTATGGATGTCTCACAACGTGCTGATAACACGCGCAAAGGCGCAATCCAGCAGGTGTTGCTGAGGCTGCTGAGAAAGCTGTACCTAAGTTTTCCATCAATGAGAGTCCGCACTGACATCAACCCGCAGACGATCGAAAAAGCGCTGGCTAATACTGTCTATCTCCAAGATCAATTCATCCACCTTGCGCAAGAAAAATCGGTGGGCTATCAAAGCCGGAATAGCCACTGACAACCCAGCGGCACTTGTTACCAACGCAGTTGAAATACCGCCTGCCAGAATCTTTGCGTCTCCCTGGCCTGCTGAAACCAACGTGCTAAAGACGTCGATCATGCCAAAGACCGTGCCCAAAATACCCATTAGTGGCGTAATGGAGGCAATAATGCCGACTAAAGTTAAGTAGCGTTCAAGCTCATGGGCGACATTGTCGATAGTTGACTGCATGACCCGCTGAAAAGCGTCAGTCTGAAGATCTATACCATTCAAACCCGCCGCAATTACGTAACCCAAAGGCGAGGCAACGGCGAGTTCCGCCAAAGCCTTGCTATCACTTGACCAAGTTTGGCTGCTCTGCAATTGGCTCAGCAATTCCGCAGGTATGACCTCTTCACGCCGCAACGTCCACCAACGCTCCAAGCAAATAGCGCCGACTACCACGCTACAAAGAAGAATAGGCAGCATCAACCAGCCGCCCGTTATAACTATATCCAGCATGTAGTGAACCAACCCCTTTTAACTAACTGTAGACTCAACTGTAATCGGCTACCAAGAACAACCGCGAGCGGTGATTGGCCAACAGCTATGCACCATGCCATCTGCTTCCATTACCCAATAATATTCGTGCAGATTTACCGTTGGGTCGCAGTGCGGCGTGGCGAAACGAATAACTTGTCCTAACTGAATTTCTTGTTGACCCTCGGCGAGAATCAACACGCCGTGCTCGTCACCGGCAAATCGAAATTCAACATCAGGAATATCATCGCAAACCGGATTAACGCTGTCTGAAGCAAAAGCCTTATACCCGCCATCAACAGTAATAGTGGCGCTCTGCGGCTGGCTTATGGTCGTGCATGCCACACTTAAAGACAGTTCAAATTCATTAAAGCGGTCACCTTGAGCACTGCCAATGGCACGGTACTCTTCATCCATGAATATGTAACTGCCCACTTGCAGGTCAGTCATTCTGGCAACTTCCACATCAATATCGTAAGTGCCGGTACCGCCACCGGTGACCACATCAACATCAATACCGTGTTTTTCCAGCAACAAAAATTTATCTTCTAGGCGCTGCCACGAACTCAGGGATTTCTCCCGGCGCTTGTCAAAATCAGCCAAGTGCATCAAATGCCCAGCGTAATGTTGGACACCCGAAAAATAGAACCGATCGTCTTTTTCAATACGTTCAACAAGCGTCAGGAGCAAATCATTGTCTCTCGTACCGGTTCGACCCATTGATACATCCAGATCCACTAAAATCCCTAACGTCGAATCAGCCGAAATCGCTTGAGCAAGCAATTCAAAGCCATGGAGAGAATCCACCACAATGCGAATGTTTTTTTGGCCCAGTAAAAGGGTATCCAAAATCCGCGCTTTAGTTAACGTGGATATGGGTGAAGTGATGAGGATTTTAGATACCCCCCCATGCAATAGCGCAGCGGCTTCACTGACTTTTGCCGCGCACACGCCCACTGCCCCAGCTTCTATCTGCATGCGCGAAATAAGCGGGCACTTGTGTGTTTTTGCGTGAGGTCTAAAGCCTTTACCATGACTGGTCAAATGCGCAGACATTTTGGCAACATTCGCCTCCAACGCAGGCTTATCTATGATCAACGCCGGAGTTGGCAACTCTTCTATTTCAAATGGTCTGGGCAACATTGTTGCTTCGACTGGCTTGGCGCGTATGTTTGCCAACGCTAACTCTGACGACATTGAATTCTCTCCAACTAAAAAAGCAAAAGTAGGGACGCACGATTTAAAAGAACTTTTTCAAAAAACTTGCAAGAACCTCCGCATAAAATGACCGCGAAGTTCAAACAGCTACTCATTCACTACGGCGACTAAAAAACGAATAGTGAAATGCCAGTAACAATTTTCTAGCTGCGCGATAAGCATATTGACAACCTTGCGGCGCAGGAAAAAATTCAGCGCCAATCATAGCTGGTATCGAAAAGAAAAAAATATCCCAATTAACCGCTAGTGACCAAATTTGTTTAATGAAAATACAGCCTCAGGCAGGCTGGGTTGGCAAGGATTTAAGGTAGGATTGAGCGCAACACAGATGTATGACGCTGCCAATCTGGCAGAGCTCAAAAAGCCATTTAGACAAACGGCCAAACGCAAACCCTCGGAGTAGGATTATGAAAGTTCAAGGTGGATGTTACTGTGGGGCGATACGCTATGAAGCCAACGGCGATCCCATGATGAGAGCAGAATGCTATTGCCGCGAATGCCAGTATATTACTGGCGGCGCGAACGTCTTGGTTATGACCATGCCAATTGATGGATTTACCCTTGTACAAGGCGCGGTTAAGGGCTTTACTCGAGATGATATCGAGCACGCTATAACTCGAGAATTTTGTGAACATTGCGGCACACACCTTTTCACCAGAGCGCCTGGATTCAAAGAGGGTGTCATCATTAAAGTTGGATCAATGGATGACCCGTCGCTATTTGGCAAAGCCGACAGCGCTAACCATGTGAGCGATGCCCTGCCTCACCACCGTCTACCTGATGACATTCCGCTGCATCAAAAATGGATGCATAGCTGATTCCAGCGGACGCCTAGCAGCCGCATGCGAGCTGCTCGCTCTTGGTTCATGACAAACAGAGGCTAATTGGTAATAGCGTTTTGGTCATGGGCCGCTTGTATCTTCAACGCGGCGACTAAATGCCTACAAATTAAAATGCCCGCCTGCTTACGCTTTTGCTGCTCTTGTTTCTTCACGTTGACGCGAATTTTTTTCTGAACAGAGGGCCTGATTACTGCGAGGTTGACCCCCTGAGTTGAGTCCGTAGGCGCTAAGCCCAGCAATGACCGCTGATAGCCAATTTGCTGATGATCTTTTTTATCAGCAACAGTCGTTTGCGGCCGCTTGGTTATCCCTACTAAGGATTCTTTGGATCGTTTAACGAACCTTCTGGACTCTTCTAAATCGTCTATACATCGTTGGCGCAAATCGCACGTTTGAGCATTTGCATGGCGGGTTGCGCTCTTTTTCTTAGAAGAATTGTTCTCTGTACTGTTTTTCTCTGTACTGTTTTTCTCTGAAATATGTTTTTCTGCAGAGACTTTTTCTGGATAAGCCTTTTCTGAATGAAACGGATCTATTGACGAGGCCACAATTTCATTTAGAGACTGCTCCTGCCGTGCGGGCTTTTGTTTTGAACGCAGTTGCTGAGCTAAAGTCATAGCTGCCTCAAAATGACGGGCCGAATTTTCAATATCCGGCGTTGGACTTGGCTTAGTCCTGTTTATGCACCTCACTGGCATCATCTCCGAACCCTCGATATCAGCACTTTTCTCCAGTACATCTGACAGATGGTTTTGACTGTGAGGCATGTTCGCCACGTCTAATCGCGGGGTTTTGCCCTGCGCAACTGAATGCTGAATCGCCACCTGATGGTTGGTGTCCTTGTTGAACAACACTACGTTGGATCCAGAGAAAGGCGTTGCCATGCTCTGAGAAATACTCTGAGAAATGGCTTGAGAAATGCGCGCTGAAATGACCGTAGAAATAGGAATCTCTAACTGCTCAACCTGACGCTGCTCACCGGAGATAAGTTCACTCATGCCTTGGAGACCCAGCGGCAGTTCGGCCTGATGAACATTGAGGTAATTTGTGTCGCTTCCTATCGACGCTGGGCTAGCGGAGCCAGCCTGGTCCCTGGCGATCTCACTGCAAGAGTCCACTACTGTCTCTTTAAGCAAAGCCTTCTTTAGCAAAGCCATTTCCTCTAAAGCCCTTCCATCCAAAGCCTTTTCGTTTACCGCTTCGATTAGAGACGCTTCATTTAGAGAGTCTTCATTTAGAGAGTCTGTGTTTAAAGAGTCTGTCTTTAAAGAGTCTTCAAACAGAGAAAGCGTCTCTCCGATAGCCATGATTTGTGTCTTTGCGTCTTTCATACTGTATATATAACAAGTACTGTATAAATAAACAATAGTCTAAATCGAACGAATCTCCAACTGACCGTCTTTCCAGCTGCCTTGCAATTGCGTGGCATTAGTCAAATCCAAAGTCAAAAGTGCGTCCGCCAAGGGGTTTTCTATCATCTTTTGCATCGCGCGCTTTAATGGTCGAGCCCCGTACACAGGGTCATAACCTGCAGCAACTATGGCTTCCATCGCACTGCTGTCTAGCACAATGCTTAAACCTTGCTCAGCTAGTCGATTATTCAACGAGGTCAGTTGCAACTGCGCTATGCGCCCTATTTCTAATTGGGTCAGAGGCTGGAACACCACTATATCGTCGATACGATTTACAAATTCCGGCCTGAAATGCTGGGCAACAATACCCATAACCGTGGGTTCAATGCGCTCGTTATCGCCACTTTCCGTTAACGCCTGTATCGCCTCGGAGCCTAAATTAGAGGTCATCACTAGCACACAATTACTGAAATCTACCGTTCGCCCATGACCATCCGTTAAGCGTCCGTCATCCAGTAATTGCAGCAATATATTGAACACATCTGCATGGGCCTTTTCAATTTCATCCAACAAAATCAGAGAGTAAGGCCTACGGCGAACGGCCTCGGTCAAATAG
>Ga0209251_1000054_pt1 | contig 103662 bp, 102 predicted proteins | sample SaaInlV_100m_DNA_6_FD_184665 | JGI IMG/M metagenome (GOLD analysis project Ga0209251, IMG submission 184665) | Marine microbial communities from expanding oxygen minimum zones in the Saanich Inlet - Saanich Inlet SI073_LV_10m_DNA (SPAdes) (version 2) | ecosystem: Environmental > Aquatic >...
ATTGCCGAAGCGAACGCTGCTCCGGTCAATGCCATCGAACGAGACACAATCCACGCCCGCGGAAAGCCGTCCCACCACGACCCCGTCGGGAAACAGCGCCAAGGAGCAGAGGCGCCATCGTGCAACGTCACGCCGTGCGGCCTGAAGGTAAAGCCGAGCGCTGGCAGCCCACCAAACTGGAGTGTTGACGCATGCGCCGTGCCGCAGAGGACCAGCTCGGGCCCATCGGCGTGGACGTACGCATGCCACGGCGGTTCTTCCGAGTAGCGCACACCAGGCATGAATGTGTCGGCAAGGCGCTTCCGGTACACGCCGTTGAGCGTCAGGCGATGCGCAGGCGGGAACTCGAGTGCGAGCAACCAAAGTGCCGCAACGATTGGTACCCAGGTGCCGCGGAAGAATCGCTCGAGATTGGCCTGATCGTCAGCCACTTTGCCGGCGAAGAGCAACAGTCCCAGGAGGAGCAGGACGCCGCCGAGTCGACTCCACCGCTTCTTGAACTCCTGAGTGAGCAGTTGTCGGACCGCAGCCACCACACCGATCACAGCGAGCAACGCGAGCACCCCGGCCCCGCCCTCGGCATCCGATCCACCGAGACTCGACAGCAGCGGACGGCCGTACCTGATGCCGATGGGGATGATGACAAGCAGTGTGAGCAGTGCGAGCCCCAGCGTCACCAGGAGGCGTGCAGCTGGGCCAGCGCGCTGACGGAAGACGTCGGAGTTGGCCGCACGAGTCGCAAGGAACGCCGCAACACCGCACACGAGCGGAATGAGTCCGGGAAGGATGAGCCGCCATGCAAGCAATTCGTCGAGCGTGGTCGCGCTCGAATCGCCGTTGCTGAAATCTGGGTGGACGGCCCAGCTCCGGGTGAGCCGCCCCACCGTCCATCCGACCAACGCTGCAGCAGCGAGCACCCCACCGAAGACCAGCACCGTGCGGAACATCGCTCCCGCGATTCCGCCGAGCAACGAGCCGAATCCGTTGTCGAGGTACCGCCGCCGTGACCGGACGTGCTCGAACCAAGGGTGGTCCGGAGCGAAGAGGTTCTCTTCTGGCTCGAGCGCAGTGCCCGATTCGTCATGGCCGTCAGTTTCGGCTTGCGCCATACTCGACACACGCCAGCCGCCAGCCGCGTACCCGCCGCCCGAGACTGCGTGCAGCCACTGGGCGCGCTGGAAGATGCCACGATCACTGAGCCCGCGGAAAGCGCCGATCATCACGCTGGCCGACCGGATCCCGCCCCCGCTCGCGCAGATGCCGAGTCCCGAGCCGGGGGATGCGTTCCGGCCAGCGGTGTCGTCCCGCTCAATCTGGCCAAGCCGACGATCGATCACGCTGGTTCCTGACCGCAACGCTGGCCGCAACATCGGCGCTGCAATGGGGCCGAGGACCAGGCCGAACCACCCGGCCAGGGCAACGATGTATGCGATCCATTTCCACCACGCGATCGACGTCACGAGGTGCGTCATGACGACTGGAGGCTGCAGCGAGTCGACCCAGATCAATTGCGCTGATGTCTCGATCACGTCGAGGACCCCCGCGGCGACGGCGACAAGCGGCAGCGCCCACCACCATCCGAAGGTTCGACGTCGCTCCGGCGCCCAGTGTCGCCAACCCGTGCCGAGCAGCACGAAGCCGATGATGGCGAAAGATGCTGCGAAGGCCAGATCGAGCGCGAATGCAGTTCGGATGTTGTCGAGGTCGGCTCTGTCGCCGGCGACCACCGCGCCGCGACAAACATCAACATCGAGTTGCCGTGCAGCTTGGATCCATCGGCATGGGCTGCCGGAGAAGTACAGCCGGGTCTGATATTCGCCCGACGCGAACGCTCCCGCGGTGACGAACAGGCCGAGTGGGATCAGTGCAGTGAGGGCCCACCACCGTGATGGCGTCGGCGACTCCCCCATGCCGCGACGCTACTTCGTTGCTCCCGACCAGCCGATGAGATCGAGTTGCGACGGGCGCACGTTGCGGCGTGGCGCACGTTGCGGCGCGACGCAGTCAGCCGCGGGCGTTCGAGGCGCGTTCGAGACGGCCAGATTTGTCGACGGGGAGCCCGGTGAGGAGCGCGACGGCGGTGGATCCGGCTGCGATGCACCAGATGATCGACCAGCGATAGCCATCGGTGGTGTCGATCAGCCACCCGGCAGTCGGCGCCCCGACCAGTGCGCCAATACCCGGCGCCGTGTACATCAACCCAAGGATCGAACCCAGACCGGCGACGCCCATCCGATCCGAGATGACGATCGGGCTGAGCGCGACAAACCCGCCGTACCCCACGCCCAACGTGAGAACGAACAACACCAACATGACGTACGACGACCCGGCGGCGAGCCAGAGCAGGAAGCTCCCCGTCGTGATGATGAGGCAGGCACGGTAGAGACGAAACGATCCGAAACGCCGAACCAACGACCCGAAGCCCACGCGGGAGAGCACACTCGATCCGCCCAAGACACCGACGAGCACCGCTGCTTGCACCGATCCGATGCCACGTTCCTTGGCGTATTGACCGACGAAAACGAACGGCACGAACAGCGCGAGGCCAAGGGCGAACGCGGAGAGCGCGAAGCGGCGGAACACGGGACTCCCCAACGCATCCTTGAACCGAGACGGCTGCGGCGAACCGTCGCCGGGAGGTCGGTCGACCAGCGGCACGCAGGCGAGCATGACGCCGGCGCCACCGACAGCAAAGAAGACGTAGGTGTCACGCCAGCCCCACCGATCGATCAGCGCTGCTGACACCGGCGACATCACCAGCGTGCCGACGCCGATGCCGGCCACGGCCAATCCGACCGCAACCGCCCGGTGCTGTTCGAACCAGCCGCCGACCACCGCGACCATCGGTACGTAGCCGCAGGCTGCGGCGATCCCGACACCGAGGCCGTAGGTGACATATCCCAGGCCGAGCGACTGCACACGGCTCGTTGCAATCAAACCAAGAAACAACGCTGCCGCGCCGGCGACCAGCACCACTCGTGGGCCGAAGCGGTCCGACATGCGACCCGAAATGATGCTGAGCGAGAAGAACAAGCACGTCGTGATGCCGAAGATGAGCGCGGTGGAACCGTTGGCCGCGTCGAACTCCTCGCTCATCGATTCGAAGAAGGCCCCGAAGCTGTATGCCGTACCCAGCGTGACCCCGGATGCGAAGAAGGCCGCAACGACGGTGAGCCAGGCTCGCCGCGAGTCGACGGCATGCGCAGCGACGGCGGCGTTGGCGGACATCGGGCCGACACTACGCACCGCACCCGAGTTCGAACGTGACGGGACTCGGACGGAAGTCTTCGCGATCGCTGCCGAACGGTCGCTGCGCCAACGTGAGCGCTGCGACGCTGGTCAGATTCGAGTGAGCTTGAAAAGCAGAGCGCTCTCGGGATGCAGCGTCGGGGGTTGCACGCCGTGGGCGGCGAGTTGTCGTCCGGTGAGTTCCACACCGGACGCGAGCCAGCTCGGCTGCACCCGGGCTGGACCCCATCGCTCGCCGGGGATGCGGAGGTGTTCGATGCGGTAGGTCGCGGCATCGTCGAGTCCGGGTAGTCGGAGCGGCGGAGGCGTCAGACTGGGAGCCGTGGCGAGTTGGGCGAAGGCCACGATTCCTTCCGATCGGTCAGCTGCGTACACGCCGTGTGCGCTGTACGCAGGGTCGGTGTCGAATCGAACGACATCGCCTGAGTGGAGCAACTCGCGATGCTCCTTGTGCAGAGCGATGACCGCTTGCAGCGCGATCCGTTCCTCGTCAGTGAGTTTCGTGACGTTCCACTCCACGCCGAGGTGGCCGAACATCGCAGTGGCAGCTCGAAATGAGAGTGACTGCGTGCGACCGGTGGTGTGTGCCCGGGTCGGCCCGATGTGGGCCCCCATGAGTTCCGGCGGGATCAACATGGACGCACCGCGCTGGATGGTCTGACGTTCCAGTGCGTCGTTGCAGTCGCTTGTCCAGACTCGTTCGGTGCGCTTCAGGATCTCGTGATCAATCCGGGCACCGCCGCTTGCGCACGACTCGAACTCGACGGTCGGGTGCAGGCGGCGCAGCTTGTCGAGGAGGTGGTAGAGCGCAATGGTCTGTGCGTTGGTGCCAGCCGCGCCGTGTTGATTCGAGCCGTGAATATGGTCGCGGTTCATGTCCCACTTGACGTAGGAGATGTCGTGGTCGCTCAGCAGTCGATCGAGGCATCCCAAGATGAAGTCGAACGCTGGGCGGTTGGCGAGGTCGAGGACAAGTTGTTGCCGACCGAGCACCGGTTCGTACCCGGGGGTGGCCAACGCCCAGTCGGGATGGGCGCGGAAGATGTCGCTGTCGGGGTTGACCATCTCGGGTTCGACCCAGATTCCGAAGTCCATTCCAAGGTCCGTGACGTGCGCGATCAACGGGGAGAGTCCTGCTGGGTACGCCGCGTCCGATACCCACCAGTCGCCGAGCCCCTTGGTGTCGTCGCGGCGCGAACCGAACCAGCCATCATCGAGCACGAAACGCTCGATGCCGAGATCCGCTGCGGCGTCGGCCAGCAACATCAGCTTGTCGGTGTCATGGTCGAAGTACACCGCCTCCCACGTGTTGAGCAGGACCGGACGCGGCGTCGACGGATGATTCGGCAGCGCTCGCAGCGAACGGTGAAAGGCTTGCGTCGCATTGTTTAGACCATGCGGCGAGTACGCGGCAATCGTCTCCGGCGTGGTGTATGACTCACCGGGCTCAAGCACGACTTCGCCCGGGTGCAGCAGCTCTCCGGCCTGCAGATAGCGGCGGCCATCGGCGAGGCGTTCGGCGAGCATCGTGTGGTTCCCGCTCCACGCGAGGTGTGCGCCCCACACCTCGCCACTCCACTCGTCGAAGCCGCGCTTGCCTGTAAAGAGCATCGGCGGTGACTCGTGCGAGGTGCGACCGCGTCGGTTCTCGGCAAGCAACGAACCGTCGAACCAATCGCTGCGCAACGGTTGAAACTCCCGCGACCAGCGCCCTTCGAAGCTGAGCAACTCGCTCGCGTGTTCGGCAACAGGAAGTGTGACCGTCAATCCGTCCAGGCTGTACCGCCGGTCACCAGCGTTGGTGACCGTCGCCCAGATATGCAGCACGTCGTCGAGCACGATGGTCACGTTCAGCCCGAGTTTCGCGACTGCGTCAACCGCTTCGACTGAGAGACGCGTGCCGTCGTCGGACAGGTGATGTGACACCGCCGAGAACCGCGGCGCCCACGCGAGGCCTCCCCCGCGCCGACCGACGAGGCCCGGGCGGCCGGTGAACCCCGAACCGTGCTCGGGAACTGTCGACACTGGAGCGACCGAGTCGACCGTTCCGTGGACGATGGGCCGAGAAAGCGACGGGAGCACCGTCGCCAGGTCGGCCTCGGCGCCAAGCGGCGCGCCCCAATGCACGATCGTCGGGGCCCCCGTTGTGACGTCGACCACCACGTCGGTTCCAGCGTTGGACAAACGAATCATCTCGGGCACAGACCGCCATTCTATGGAGGGCAGGTCAGCCGTGTCCGAAACACAGATCCTATGTTCGATTGACCTGTGCGGACTGCGCGCGATTCGCACAGATTTCGCACAGCTGATGTTCGAACCTGTTGATTTCGGTTGATTCTTGCGTACAAATCAACCACGATGGTCGACATGTTCGATCGGGGTGGCGGGGCAGGACCCGATCAAAGCTTGACCGCAGGGCGCTCACTTGCGCAGCAACGACACGAACAGATCGTCGCCGAGGTACGTGCCCGAGGATCGATGCGCGTCACTGAGCTTGCGTCGCTGCTCGATGTCAGCGATATGACGATTCGCCGCGACCTCGACGTCCTCGACGAGGCAGGCTCGCTCGTCAAGGTGCATGGAGGCGCGAAGGTCTCCACCGAGCACTCCGCCGACGAGCCCGGCTTCGACGCCAACTCGGCGCTTCACACCGCCGAGAAAGAGGCAATCGCTCGTGCTGCCGCGGACCTCGTTGAGGGCGGGGCAACGATCGGGCTGATGGCCGGCACGACGACCTGGCGTCTCGCCGGCGAGTTGGCGATGGTGCCGAACCTGACCGTGGTCACCAACAGCATGCGCGTCGCTGAGGTGTTCAACGAGTTCAGGCGACCTGACCGCAACATCATCTTGACCGGCGGGGTGCGCACGCCCAGCGATGCACTCGTCGGCCCCATTGCAGCAACGGCGTTGAGCGCCCTGCATGTCGACACGCTGTTCATCGGCGTGCACGGCATGGGCGAGCAGGCCGGTTTCACCACGCCGAACATCCTCGAATCCGATACCAATCGAGCATTCATCCGCGCGGCTGGCCGCAAGGTCGTGCTCGCCGATCACAGTAAATGGGGCGTCACCGGCCTCAGCAGTTTCGCGGCATTGAGTGACGTGGACACGCTGATCACCGACCACCTGCTGTCCTCGGATGCCATCGACATCCTCGGCGCACATATTCCTGACGTCCGTCAGGTCGGCCAGCCAATCTGACGCTCGCTGATCAGTCGGTGTCGGGCGCGGTCTCGGTCGAGGCGTCGTCAGACTCATCGACATCGGTCGCCGTGAGTGACTCGGGGGCCACGTCGTCGTCGAGTTCTCCGTCCAGCTCACCATCCAGCTCACCATCCAGCTCACCATCCAGCTCACCATCCAGCTCACCATCCAGCTCACCGTCGGCGGCGAGCACGTCCGTGACGAGTTCCTCACGGTCCTCGAGCGGATCAGCCGACTCAAGGACGGGATGACGACGCATGAACGCCAACACCACTCCGCCTCCGATCACCGCGGCGACGGCAACCCACTGGTTCCAACGGAGGCCGGCCAATTCATCGGCACGGTCGATGCGAAGTCCCTCGACCCAGAAGCGCCCGAGGCCGTAGCCGATGACGTACATCGGCATCAACTGGCCAAGCGGCGGACGATACTTGCGATCGATCCACAGCAGCACCGCGCAGAGGGCCAGGCTCCAGAGCATTTCGTAGAGAAAGGTGGGATGGAACGTCGTGCCGCTCGCGAACCCCTCGAGTAGGTGCGCGTCGTCAATTTCGAGTGCCCATGGGAGATCCGTCGGTCGGCCGTAGAGCTCCTGGTTGAAATAGTTGCCAAGCCGGCCGATCGCTTGGGCAAGCGGGATAGCCGGCGCTGCGCAGGTGGCCGCCATCGACATCGAAATGCCCTTGCGCCTGGCGACCAGTAGGCCCGTGGGGATGCCGAACGCCAGCCCACCGGGGATGCCGAGACCACCCTCCCAGAGCTTTGGGATCGCGGCGTAGTTGTCGATGAATCGATCCCAGTCGGTCGCAACGTGATAGAGCCGAGCGCCGATGACACCGGCGAGCACCGCCCAGATCGCGATCGAGCTCGCATCGTCGGTCGTGCCAGCGCCGCGTTCTTCGAGCCGCTTGCCGAACAGCCAGACCGCGGCGACGACGCCCAGTGCGATTGCCAGGCCGTAGATGTTCAGGCTGAGCGGACCGATATCTATCGAATTGAACGACGGCGACGGAATACTCGCCACAACGCTGTGCGAGCCGGCGAGTGCAGAGATCGGCATCAGCAGTCAGGCTCCCGTAACCCGGGCGACAAACGTCGCGGCGCCAGACGTGATGGTGTCGCGGTCATAGTCCTGGGTGGCGACGTGGAAGCTTCGGTCGAGCCAGACGTGATCAAGTTCGCCACCGACGGTCGCTGCGAGATGCTCGCTGCTCTCGGGCGGAACAACGTGGTCATTGTGCGACGTGTAGAGCAGCACCGGCATCTTGAGTTCGCCGTAGCGCTCAGCCATCGGAGCGAGGCCGTCGTTTTGCAGCGAGAGCAGCGCAACGAGCGGGGTGCCCTCGTAGGCGATCTCGGTGACGTCGGGGTCAGCGATGTCAGAGCCGATTCCTGGCATCACCGTGTTGCCGTCGTCGACCATCTCTTGGAGCATTGCCACGACATCGTCGGGTTGGGCCTTCGTCGCCGGGTTGACCAGCACGAGCCCGGCCACGTCGCCATGCTGCAGCCCCGTCCACAGGGTGAGCGATCCACCCATGCTGAGCCCCATGACCACGATCTTGTCGGTACGAGCGGCGAGGCGCTGATAGGCAGCTTCGACTTCCCCCGTCCAATCGGCCCAGTCGGTGGTGAGCATGTCGTCGACCGACGTGCCGTGCCCAGGCAGCCGCGGGAGCTCGACGTGATAACCGAGCTCGGCAAACGCGTTGGCCTGGATTCGCATCGAGGATGGGTTGCCGGTGAATCCGTGCAGCACGAGCACCCCTGCGCCCCTGGTGCCGGCGTGCGACATCGGTTCGCAGCCAGGAATGATCGTCACGTCGCTCATCGGTGCCTTTCTACTTGCTGATGCGGCCCGACCGGTCCCAACGCAACTCGTTCAGCGAATTGTTCGCAACGGTCGCGCGCTCTCGACAAGCTCTCACCGACGACGATGCTGGGTGGCTCGGCAGGCTCCGCGTTGCCGAAGGCGGCGCAGCCTGCCAGTCTGACTGCGCGATGACGGGGCCGAATCACGACGAGGTTGGGGACGACGACCTTGACCCGTGGGCGCCTGGCGGCGCGATGGCCCACGCGCCCCAGTCGCAGCGCCCGGACACGGAGTTCAAGTTCAGGTCGATCGACGCGGCGGCACCACCTGCATCAGGCCGTTCTCGAGCCGAGGCAAACGACCTCGCTCCGAGCGGCCTTGGTCCCACTCCGACCGACGCCGGTGGACACCGTGGACGCTGGCTCGCCGGAAGCGCGCTGGTGATGGCGTTGGCCGTCGGCGCGGTTCTGGTCACCGCAGATAACGACAACGGCGAGACGCAGGACACCTCAGGTACGTCCGAGCAAACGAGCCCCTCCACCGACGCAGCCGACAATCTGCCAGCGGTGACTGCACCGCGCTCCACCCCTCCGCCGCTCCTCGCGGACGTACCGGCTGCCGAGTCCCAAGTCGGGGGGCCGGCAGAACGACTCGTCCTCGCGGCGGCACCGCGCGAGTTCATCGTCGACCTCGCACCAGAACTCGCCACAATCAACCCCACCGAGGTCGTAGCGCTCGGTGTGTCCGGCCTGTACGAGATCTCGCTTCCCAGCGGCCGCGTGCGCGTCACCGACATCGGCTTCTCGACTGAACGAGCACAGGCTGTCGCCAACGATCAGGTTGCGATTGTCTGGCCCACGCCAGAGTCGCGGGCGCAGGCGATCGGTATCGACGGCACGGTGGCGGTCCCGGAGCCAGCGGTCGACGCTGTCAGCTGGTCCCCCGCCACGAATCAGATGTATCTGTGGACCGAGCAGGACAACGGCGCCGTTGCGACAGAGTTGAGCGTCCGCGATCTCGAGCTGCGGTGGCAAGCGGCCGGTTGGATTGACCCGACGGACGGAGCCTCGCCATTGATCGACCTCGACGGGGCGCTCTTGCGTCAAGACACCGGCGGCGTCTATCGCGTGAACTCGGCGTCGACCGATCTTCTGACAACGGGCGATGTTGTGTCGACGGGGGCCAACCATCTCCTGCTGCGCGAGTGCGACGCGACACGCTCGTGCGAACTCCTCACGGTGGATCGGAATGGCGAGCAACGCGCATGGCCCGTCGACCTTCCACCGGACGTCAGGCCACAACTGGTCGGGGGGCTCTCACCGGGCGGAGATGCCCTGCTGTTCAATCGCCAACGGATCGCTGCCGACGTGGCATCCGATCTCGGCGTACTGGAGCTCACGGACGGAACTTCCCGAAGCTTGCGGGCGCCACCGGGCCAGGAGTTGACCGCGGCGTGGGACACGAACGGCACAGGTGTTGTCATCGCCGACTCCGAACTCATTTACATCGACCGGTTCACCGGGACGGCGACCATTGTCGCAGCCGGCCTCCCGACACTGCGTTCAGTTTCGACGCGGCGACCGGCGGCAACGCCCGTGTGCGAAATACTGGCCATCTCGCAACCGCGGTTCGCGCTGATGGCCGCTGGTGGCGATACGAATACTGCGTCACCACCAGCGTCAGCCGTCCTCAACCGGCTTGTTGCAGTTCTCCCCGCCGGGCTGGTCGGCCCGGCAGCGCCGCTGATCAACTTTGTGACCGGGTTCGTGTCGCCTGAAGTGGCCGATAGCCAGACCGTTGCCAACTGGCCGGCCGACGTGCAAGCCGGCCTCGACGCGCTCAACAGCTACGCAGCTACAGAGTGTCCGCTCATCGTTCGATAGACGCCTCGTCGAGCAGTCAGACGTACGGATCAGCGTCGGTTCGCGGGAGCCCCCACCAATCATCAGGAGCTGTCTCCGACGTCCAGTCCGGGTCGGGATAAATGCAATCGACGGGGCATGCCGGGAGGCACTTGTCGCAGCCGCTGCACAGCTCAGGGATGATGACGACGTCGGCGCCGTGGTTGAAGATCGCCCCGAAATTGGGGGGACACGCCCGCAGGCAGGCATCACAGTTGATGCACTCAAGCATCTCGATTCGCACCGGGATGTTCTGCCACTTCGGATTGCGGGTGCGCTGGTCGATCCGTTCGTCACGGGTCAATGCCACGCTGTCCCCTGCCATGAATGAAGCGTAGAGCGTGCGCCTGCCCTGCGGAGAGTCCAGTCGGTTCAGGCGAGTTCTGCTTCGAGCGACGGCTCGCGGGCGACCATCACGGAGATGAAGGCATCGATCAGCTCCGGTTGGAACTGTGCACCGGTCCCCGATTTCACGAAGCGAATCGCTTCGGCCACATTCCATTCGCGCTTGTAGACGCGGCGCGTGGCCAGCGAGTCGTAGACATCGGCGACGGCAACGATGCGACCCGACAGCGGAATGGCCGTGCCGCTGAGGCCGTTCGGGTAACCCGAACCGTCCCACCACTCGTGGTGTGACCAGGCTGCCTCAGCAGCAAGCGAGAACAGGTCGGTCGAGACGCCGCTGAGCAATCGCCGCCCAAGCACGGTGTGCTGTTTGACCTCGTCGAACTCTGCCATGGTGAGCGGTCCAGGCTTCAGGAGCACCGAGTCAGCGATGGCGACCTTGCCAATGTCGTGCAGGCGCGCTGCGAGGCGCAGCCGCTCGCACCACTCTGGCGGTTGACCGATGGCGTGGGCAATCTCAGCAGCGAGGTCTCCGACCGCGTCGGTGTGCTTGGTGGTATTGCCACCGCGGAACTCTGCGAGAGAGGCCAGGCGCTCGAACGCTTCAAGGTGGTACGCATCAACATCGACATGTTCGGCGGCAAAGCTGCTGACCAGTTCAGAGGTCTGCAGCCGGGTGATTTCTGTGCGATGGCGGGCCGTCGTGTTGGTGTGAGCCACCTGCAGCGTGCGTAGACGCAGATCAGCCGAGTCGTTGAAGATCTCGCGGTGGAGCGCGAAGTGGCGCTCGCGGTGGTCCAGCGCTTCGCTGAACCGTTCGGACTGTTTGTACGCCAAGGCAAGCAGGTCGTGGATCTCGAGTTCGAGCTCGCGATGATCGGTTCGATCAGCGAGGTCGAGCGCAGAGGTGAGCGATGCGATTGCCTCATCGGTCTGGCCGCTGCGCAGCGCGACTCGACCTTCGGAGAGCATGATCCCGAGCTGGTCGGTCGGGGCCAATTGCTGGCCGTCGGCCATTCGGTATTCCCAATCGGCGCGGGCTTCGGCGAAGCAAAGTGCTGCGCTGGCATGGTCACCGAGTCCGACATACGCCTCGGCCAGGTCAGCGAGGAGACCACCGACGAGTTGCGGAGCATGCTCCCGTGACAGCTCGACAGCGCGACGACCCAGGTTGACCGCCGGGAGATGCTCGCCGCGACGGCCCCGGATTCGGGCAAGGTTGCCGAGCACCATTGCGTCGAGGTCGCGACGTCCGAGCGGCTCGTTGATCGCCAAAGCGTTCTCGTAGGTCTCGATCGCGCGGTCGTAATCGCCCATCGACTGGTAGACGACGGCGATCGTGTGGAGAATCTTGCCCTCGTCGATCTCGTGGCCGGTCCCGCGGTAGACCTGGAGTGCTGCGAGTGACTGTTCGAGCGACGAGGCAAAGTTGCTGGCTTGGTAGTGCACAACGCCGAGCAGGTGATGCGACCAGGCCAGAGTCAGCGTCGGCTCACCGTCGGCGCTGATCTCAACTGCTTCGGCAGCGAGTGCAAACGCGTCGTCGGTGTGGCCGCGTTGGTGAGCGATCGATGCAAGTGAGTAGAGCGCTTCGGCTTCGTCGTCGACGATTGCCGATGCTCGAGCGATGGTGCGTGCTGCGAGGGCAAGTTCGCGTGCCTGAACGGGGTCATCGACGCGGCACGACGCGGCATCGTCCAACAGTTGTCTCACTTTTGACCGTTCGGTGGTCGTCGACTCGTGCACTAGTTCCCATTCCCGATGTGGCTGATTGCTGATGGCTGATTGCTGATTGGATGGTGACGCTCTCGTTGGTGTATCGACGGCATCAGGGAGCTTCTTGAGCGATTCCACACACGCCGGCCGGCAGCCCGCAGCAATAGCATGCAGCGCAGTGGGAGGCCGACGGACGACGCGACGCCAGCAAGGCCGGGGCGCGCGCACTGTCGAGCGGGCAGCAGTGTGGGCCTTCGTTCCCGTCGCCGTCATGGCGCCGTTTACTCTGCTCGCGCTGGCCGTGTTCTGGCTGCCGTTGCAACTCGTCAGCGACGTGCCGTTCTGGTGGTTTGTCGTCGCGTTCTTGTGCCTCGGCCTGCTGCTGTTCGTCCGCCCGTTCCAAGCCGCCGTGCTCACTCCCCTGCTCGGCGCTCGCCATCCTGACCCGACCGAGACCGACAGGGTCACCAGGGCCTGGCGTGCCATCGCCCAAGCCAACAACCTTCCTGCCGACCGCTATGTGCTGAGGGTCTTGCCATCGGACGAACTGAACGCTTTTGCCTGCGGCGGCCACCTCATGGTGGTCACCTCATTCGCAGCTGCCCGGCTGAGCGAAGAACAGTTGCGCGGCGTGTTGGCCCATGAGCTCAGCCATCACCTCGGATTGCACACCGTCGCCATCACGATCGGCCACTGGATGTCGGTACCGGTCGTCATGCTGGCGCGCATCGGCTTCTTCTTCGAGAACGTGTCGCACGCAGCCGCGCAGAGCTTCGGTCGCCAATCACCGGTGATCGAAGTGGTCGGAGTCCTGACAGCTGCGGTGTTTCGAGGCGCAGGGTGGGTCTTCAGTTTGGCGCTACGCGCTGTCGACGCGATTGGCAACTACGTCGGCCACTCATCGGAGTTCGAAGCCGACAAGCGGGCGGTTGCGATGGGTTTCGGCCCTGATTTGGCCAGCGCATTGCGAGCCGTCCTGGCCGGCGGTTCCGGGCCACGGCCTATCGGCTGGCGAGGACGCCTCTCCGCCTCGCACCCGGCAGCACGTACCCGCGTCGCACGAATCGAAGCGTTGGCGCGCAACCCCGCACGCTGACCGGTCACGCTGTGATCGGAGCGATCGTGGCGTCGAGCACTCGCGCGAGGTCCGCAGGTGCGAGCCCGATATCGAGCCCTCTGCGGCCTCCGCTGACGTAGATCGTGTCGAACAGATCGGCCGATTCGTCGATCACCGTGCGGAGCTGACGCCGTTGGCCGAGGGGACTGATGCCACCGACGACATATCCGGATGACCGTTCGGCCAACGACGGATCGCACATCGACACCTTCTTGACCTTCGCAGCCGCGGCGACCAGCTTCATCGACAGTTGGCAACTCACCGGGAGAACGGCAACGATCAATTCGTCGGACTCACTGACGACAACGAGCGTCTTGAAGACCTCATCGGCCGACAAACCCAGTGCCTCGGCAGCCTCGCGGCCGAAGTCACGTAAGTCGCCGTCACCGGACAGGTGCCGGTCGTACTCGCTGACGTTGAACGAGATCCTCGCTGCTTCGAGCATCGTCAGCGCGGGCGTCATGATGACCATGTTGCCCGCTGACGTTGTGCCATGCACAACGTCAGCGGGCAGACTCATCAGGTGCGCCTCTCTGTCGAACCGTCAACGTCACCTGCCGACTACGACTTCACGCACCAGATTCGAGTGCGGTTCGTCGAGACCGATGCGATGGGCATCGTGCACCACAGCAACTACCTCGCCTACTTTGAGGAAACTCGGGTCGCGTTTCTCGCCCACGTCGGGCATCCGTTCACCGAGTGGCGTGAGGCCGGTCTCGAATCTCCGGTGCTCGAATCCTTCGTCACGTACCGGCAGCCGCTGCGTTTCGACGACGTGATCAGCGTCCATCTTGCGCTCGCCGACGTGACCCGAGCGACGTTTCAGATGGCGTATCTCATCACGGTGGGCGACACGGCTCACTCGACCGGGGTCACCGTGCACGGCTGCATCACGGCCGCAACCGGTCGCCCGACGCGCCTGCCGCCATGGCTCGTCGCGATGGGCAGCTGACCCGACCCAACTGCTGGTGACCGCGTTCGACGCGCGACCCGGCCCGAGCGGGCAGTGTCACATGCGCTGGGTGAGGCCACCGTCGACGACGAAGATTTCGCCCGACGTGTACTTGTTGCGCAGCAATGCGAGCACCGCTTCAGCACAGTCTTCCGGAGTGGCCGAGCGAGGGATCGGTGCGGTCGCGGCGACAGCAGCGTGCATTGCGTCCCAGTCCTCCGTCCACGGTGTGGCAACCAACCCTGGTGCAACCGCGTTGACCCGGATGGGCCCGTACGACTTCGCAAGCAGCAGCGTCATGTGATTGAGCGCGGCCTTGGTCATCGAGTACGCCATTGAGGATCCCATCGGACGGACACCGGCAATCGAGGTGATGTTCACGATGTTCGGGTCATCACTGTTGCGGAGGTGTGGGATTGCCCGCTTGGTGAGCCACCACGTACCGAACACATTGACGTCGAACGTCTTGCGGAAGATCTCGTCAGTGAGCTCGTCGAGTTCGTGATGCGGCACCTCGGTGGTCCACCCGGCGTTGTTGATCAGGAAGTCGAGCTTGCCGAAACGCTCGATGGTCGAATCGATCAACCCGTGGGCTTCGTCTTGATTGCTGATGTCGGCACGGATGTAGGCCGCCGTCCCCGGCAGTGAAGCGGCAACTGCCTCGCCGGCTTCGACCGACGAGGACGAGTTGACAACGACCGTTGCGCCGAGCGCCGAGAGGCGTCGAGCAGTCTCTTCACCGATGCCGCTGGACGACCCCGTGACGATTGCGACCTTGTCTGCAAATTCTTCGCTCATACGCGCCGACACTACGAGAGCGGTCCAACGATGCGATCATCGCGCATGGCCGTCATCGATCACCTTGTTTACGCCGTCTCCGACCTTGCCGCCAGCATCGACTGGTTCGAGGAAGCGACGGGTGTCCGACCTGCAATTGGCGGGTCCCATGATGGGCTGGGCACTTGCAACGCGCTCGTGTCGTTTGGCGAGTGCTACCTCGAGCTCATCGCACCCGACCCCGGACAACCAGATCCACCTGAGTCAGGACTCCCGCGTCCATTCGGGCTCGACGATGTGCTCGCAGCGGATGGTGAGGGTCCCACGCTGGTCGGCTTCGCCGTGCGGCCCGAGGACGGGGAGACGATCGATGGTCTCGCGGACCGCGCGGCCGACGCCGGTTATGACCCTGGCCCAGTCGCCGACATGAGTCGGCTGACGCCGGCCGGTGACCGGCTGTCGTGGCGGCTGACGTTCCCGGCCGAGCGCACGCTGCCGTTCATCATCGATTGGGGAGACACGCCCAAGCCACACACCACGCAGCCGGGCGGCGTGGAGTTGTCGTCGTTCGCAATCGTCCACCCCCGCCCGTTCGACATCCTCGGCGTCGTGGCAGCACTCGGACTCGACATCACTGTCACCGCGACCGAGTCCAACGACGAACGAGCTGGACTCCGCGCCACCATCACTGGCGCCGGCGGCGATCTCCACCTCTGACCCCACCGCCTTTCGCCCACCACTCATCCAAACTCATCCGAAATATGTGGGAAAAACGTCGCTTCACGACGCTGATGCCACATCTTTGAGGAGGGGCCGGGCGCGACGGTCAGATGTTGGTGTCGAACGCTTTCGCCAATTGTTTGGCGAGCGACTTCTCACCAGCAGTTGCCTGCCAGCGTTCGAGCACGGCGATCAATGCCCCAAGCAGTGCGCCAGCCTGAGCTGCATCTCGGCCGCCGACGGATTTGGCGGAGCGGTGGGCCGCAAGCGTCGCGGCAACGTCATCTCGCCGACCGATGAGTTCGTGCTCAAACGCAATGGTGAGATCTTCGTTGGCAAAGATCAGCTCGAGTTGGGCGACGAACTCGAGTCGTGCGACCGGGTCGGCGTCGTCGTAGGTGCTGGTGGCAGCCTCGACAAACGCTTGGTGGACCGACCGCTTCTTACCGACCTTGGCCTCGGCGAACGTCGCAACCAGGCTCCCGGCTCGATCACCCCAGAGGACCAAGGCCTCCTTGGTCCCGAAGTACCGGTACACCGTCGAGGGCGAGACCCCGGACATCGCAGCGATTTCTTCGACGGTGACGTTGGCGAAGCCCGACGCCTGCATCATGCGCATCGCAACCCGCTGCACATCACCCATTGCCGCTTGCCGATTTCGTTCCCGCAAGCCCGTCATGGAATCGACCGTAGTCCCCACCAATTCACGACAATGGGCAGTCGGACGGCGAGACGCATCACGACAGTCGCTGTGAGTTCAGGGCATCTCGAGCACGCGGACCGAACCGGTGTTGCCATCAACTTCGACCAAGGCGCCATCCGGGATTGCCGACGTGGCTCCGGCGACAGACACGACGCACGGAATCCCCAGTTCACGGCTGACGATGACCGCATGGCTCATCACAGCTCCGACATTGACGATGACCGCTTCGGCAGCGAGGAACAGTGGGGTCCACGACGGATCGGTGATTGGTGCAATCAGCACGTCGCCCGGGCCCAGACCACGCGGGTCGGCCGGGTCGAGAACCACGCGGGCTCGACCTTGCGCCAGGCCCGGGCATCCGGGAATGCCCTCGAGCACATCGCCAACAGCGACCACACCGGCGGGCGAGGCCGCAGATTCCCAGCTGTCGATTGGCGGGACGACTCCCTCGACAATGAACGGAGCCGTCAATGTCGAGAGGCGGCCGTGCAGCGCTGCTCGTTGTTCGATGAGATCGATGTGTGCTTCGGGGTCGACCAGATACGCCGTGAAGTCATCGACATTGAGCAGACAACTCTTCCAGCGTTCCTGAACCCCACCTCGCGCAGCGGCACGTTCGTGGAGCGCTCGTTGTGCCCGACGAACGGCGTGGATCGCTGCGATGACGGTGGTCTTGGAACGTTCGCGGGCCTGGGAGAAGATGATCGTGGCGGCCAGTGCCTTGTCGAACTGGAATCGGTCGATGCGGTGCAGCGCGCTGCGAACCTCGGCCACAGCTGCGTCGCGGGCTTCGATCAGCGCCCGTTGGTGCTCCATCGGTGACCGGTCGTCGGCGACTGGACGCATCGCATCGATCGCGGCCTTGGCCATCTCGGGACGGAAGTCCCAGGGGTCCGATCCGAGGTCCCATTCGTTCGGACCACGAGACCCAAACCGGCTGATAAACGAGGCAAAGCCACGTTCCCAGGTCGGATCGTCACGCTCGAGTCGCGACAGCTCCCACATTGCTTCGGCGGGCGCGGCCGACTCGACATCGCCGATGCCGCCGAGGATCGACACCAACAACTCGTCTTTGCCGGCCTTGTTGACCAAGTCGATCAGTGCACCCGAGACGAGGGCGTCGGAGAACGTGTTCTCGATATGACGAGCGAACAGGGATTGGAAGAAGGGCGGAAATGACCTGCAGTAGTCGAGCAACTGCTGATCGCTCGCCGGGGTGCCATCCGCTGTAGCCGACGGATACTTCGATGCAAACCGTTCAGCCTTCACCTTGTCGGCACGCAGTGCCGGAAGGTCCTTTGTGTTCAGCAATCGGAGCACGGTCGCTGCGAGCTTCAGACTGGCTCGACGGTTCTTGTCGCCGTCGCGCTCGACATAGGCAGGCGCATCAGAGCCGCCGAAGAACGTCTGGTCGATGGTCGCAACGTCGCCCCCTGGGGCGCGGACACCGAGCATCCGGACGTAGCTCGCATTGATGTAGCAGTAGCCGCCGAACACACTGAGAATCGTCATCGGCTCGTCGTCGTCGAAGTCCCCGACCGCAACCAGGCCCATGCGGACAAACGCCTCGCGCCATCCATCTTCGGCCGCTTGCCCAATGAGATCCCAGGTGAACGGCAGGACCACTTCCGGGAAGACCTCACCAACGTTTCCGCGGGTGTACAGCGGCCACTTGGCACTCGGTGGATTGTCGGTTGCCCAGATCTTGGTCGCGGCGTCGATCGTTTGGTCGTTGACAGCGTCGTTCACTGCTGCTCCCAATCGTGCGGGAACTTGACCCCGATCAGGGCGCCCTCGACGATTCGCCGTGGCGCATTGTTCAAGACGTGATATCCGCCGTATCGACGCGGCAGCCGGACAAATCGACGGTCGCGCTCGACCGCGTCGATGGTCGCGTCCACCAACTTGTCGACCGACAGTTTGGGCAAGAAGCCCAGCCGTCTGAAACGTTTCAACCCGGCGGCGGCGAACGGTTTGTCATCGTTGTCCAGGCGCTCCCACATCTCGGTGAGGACCGGACCGGGGCTGACCACCGTGAGGCCGATGGGGGTCGCCTTCAATTCAAGTCTGAGCGTTTCGGTGAAGTTGGTCAGCCCTGCCTTCGATCCTGAATAGGCGGCGAGACCCGGAAAGGGAATGGCGCCCGCCACCGACGACATCTGCACGATGTGACCGGTGCCGCGTTCGAGCATGTGAGGGAGCACATCGCGCGTCAACATCAGTGGCGCTTCGAAGTTCAACCGTGCGAGTGTGCGCACATCGGCTCGGTCCGTGGTGGCGAAGCTGGTGCTCGTCTCGACACCGGCGTTGTTGACCAAGATGTCGATGTGGCCGAGCATCTCCAAGCAGCGTGGGATGAACGCGTCCACATCGTCAGAGGCGCTCAGGTCCGCGACGATGTGGTCACCGACGATGCGGTCGGCCACCTCGCGCAACTTGGCCTCGGAGCGTGCTGCCACGAGGACTCGGGCGCCGCGTTCGGCGAACTCGTGAGCGAGGCCGGCACCGATGCCAGCCGACCCGCCGGTGATGACGACATGTTTGCCATCAAGGTCCATGTGATTGTTCCGATCTCGGCGCCGCGCGCAGGGCACAGCGCCGTTGGTGGGGAAAAGAGTTGCGCCAGTTGCTCAGCTGGCGTCGAGTACAACCGGGATGTTGCGCGGGCCGCGAATCTGGCCGTTGGTCCACGTCGTCTCGCTGGTCTCATCGATCGAGTAGGTCGGAAAGGCGCTGATCCACTCGTGAAACGCGATGCGCATTTCGAGTCGTGCGAGGTTCGATCCAAGACAACGATGGATTCCGAGGCCGAACGCAACGTGGCGGTTTTCGGCTCGGTCGATCTGGAACTCTTCGGGCCGGTCGAAGGCAGCCGGATCATGATTGGCCGCCGGGAAGGTCACCAGCACCTGTTCACCCTTGCGAATCGGACAGCCTGAGACTTCGGTGTCGCCAATGACTTTGCGACCCATCGTGACCGGGGCGTAGTAGCGCAACACTTCTTCGGAGAACGTGAGCCACAACATGTCATCGGGGTCATCGACCACTGCGACGAGGCGCGCGAGGTCGTCGGGGTGGGTGGCGAGATGCCACAGCCCGGAGCCGATTGCACTCCACGTGGTGTCAATGCCAGCGAGGAGCAACAGCAGGAGGTAGCCGACTTTGAGTTCGTCATCGACAGCCACGCCATCGATCTCGGCGTTCGTGATCAGCGATGCCAGGTCGTCTTCAGGCTCGGCAGCCCGTTGATCGAGCAGCTCGAAGAAATACGCCCGCATCTCGGCGGTGACTTGCTCGCGCACCCTGTTGTCGCGCGGAGCGATCTGGAAGTTGCGATAGATCCAGTCGCGGAACAGGTCAGCGTCGCTGTCGGGCACGCCGATCATCTGTGCGATTCCGTGCACCGGGATGTGCTGGGAGTACTGCGCTGCGGCATCTGCCGTCGCGATGCCTGACGATTGAATCGCCCCGATCAGGCCCCGTGTGTACTCACGAAGTTCAGTCTCCATCTGCTGAATACGTTTCGGACTGAACGATGGCAGCAGGAGTCGGCGATGCCCGTGGTGGTCGGGCGGATCCGAGGTGATCGGCGGCGCCGGGCGCCGAATTGCGTCGGGCTGTGCCACCGAAACGAACTCTGACGAGAAGTTGACCGTGTCATTGGCAATCGCTGAGACCGCCTCCATTGTCACCGGCATGAAGGCGCGGCCGTAGCGTTCGGTCATCGCGACGGGACACTGCTCGCGCACGCCGTTCCAGATGTCGATGGCATTGGCCCCCCACGCGTCGTCGAGCCAGTCCCAGTCGTTCACCCAGTCGGTCACCGGCTCGGCCTGCACGGTGTCAGCAGCGTTGATACTGCCGCCTTGGTTCGTCGCTGCGCGTTCGCTGTCGTCGGCCATCATGATCCCCCGATCGTTGTTGGCTCCCCAGCAGCACCGTAGCGGGCCTCGATCGGCCGAACGAAGCGGAAGCGCACGACGCCCATTTGTCCGGATGTTCGAAAAGGTGCGACTTTCGACACACGGCCGGTAACGTTTCGCCGTCGACCAGATCTTATTGGTTGACCCGCTCGCGGCGGATCAGGTCTCCGGGGGGTGACCTGATCCGCGCAGCACTCTTACGCTCCGATCAGCACGTCGGCGATCGAGCGGTCAAGCACCGTCGAGAGCGCCAGTTGTGTTTGGCTGCGTAACACCGTCGGAATCGCAGCGATGAGTTGGAGGACCTCGTGCAGATGGTCGTTCGATCGGGCAACGACACGGCAGTGCAGATCCCCGGTTCCGGTCACCGTGTGAATCGCCAAGATCTGTGCGATGGACGCGAGCGACGCCGCTGTCTTGTCGTGGGAACCCTGTGCGATCTCGAGCGTGCAAAACGCCAAGACGTCGAGGCCGACGCCCGACGGAGCAATATCGGGGCCATAGCCGGAAATGGTGCCGGTGTTCTCGAGTCGATCGAGTCGGGCGTAGACCGTGCCGCGAGCGACGCCGAGCGAGCGGGCCAGGTCCGCCATCGAGGTTCGGGGATGCCGCCGGAGTTCGGCGATGATGTGCACATCAAGCTGATCCAGGGGCTGCGACATGTGTTCAACCGTAGCGTTCCCCATCCCCGCAGAGTGAACATTTTGTTGCTTAAACAGGCACTTACGTCTTCATCTGTTTGATTCAGTTGACGGTTGTTGAGCAGTTTGGCTCAATAGGGGTCATGTTGAAGAACGTCGATCACATCACCTACGCATGCACCGCCGGCTCGATCGAGCGCTGGGCATGGTTCCATATCGAAGTCGAGGGCGGCACGCTGATCAATCGGATCGATGACGTTCGGCCCGACGACGTTGACTCGAGCATGAAGATTTGGTGCATCGACTTCGGCGGGTTCGGCGTTGCCCTGATCGAGGGGATCGATCGCGCCAAGCCGTCGCAGGTGACGACGTTCGTCGAACGCCACGGCGACCACTCAGTGCAACACGTTGCGTTCGACACTGACGACCTCGCGTCGTTCCAGGCCCACCTCAAGTCAATGGGCGGTACACCCCGTGGCGAGACGCTGGTTCGCCACGACGGGTTTGGTGTCTTGAAGCAGATGTTTGCCCGGGGGTATGCAGCAGGCGACGCGGCCGAGGCATGCTTCCCGGAATACGTGCAGCGACCGCGCCTCGACTCCAGCGAGTCCGACGTCGCGATCACCTTTGCCGAGGAGACCGGCAAGGGGTTCTACGACCAGATCGAGGATGCCGTCGCGGCGGGCGACGATGCGCCATTTTTTGACTTCGACCGGATGCCCGGCGATTGGCAGGTGCCGGAGCCGCAGCCACTGGAACTCCTGAGCGCTCACTGACTGGCCCGACTGGCCTCACGGGGAGGCCGGCGAGCCGACAGAGTGAGAAGTTGGTGAATCTGGCAGCACTGTTGTGGATCGTCGAGTCGGCCGTGCCACAGTGACCGGATGCGTCGAATCTCTGCACTGCTGACCGTTTCCCTTCTTGCGTTGACCGCGTGCGGAGGGGGCAGCGACGACGCCGCTGACACGACGCCCGCGACCGAAGCACCCGCCGACACCGAGGCCCCTGCCGAGACTGAGCCCCCCGCTGACACCACGGCGCCAGTAGAAACCGAACCGGCCCCTGACACGACGATGGCTCCGCCGGACGCGCCGGACGGTGTCGTCTCGGTTGGCCTTGCCGAGTGGGCCATTGAGACCGATCTCGAGATCGCTGCCGGCACCGTCACCTTCGACGTGTCCAACAAGGGCGACTTCCCGCACCACTTCGCGATCGCACGCGGCACCAGCTACGAAGAGCTCCCTCAGATCGGCGGCGGCGCCATCGACGAAGACGCCCTCGGCGATGACTTCATCGGTCGAACGGAGAACCTGCAGAGCGGGGAGACCGAGATCATCGAGTTCGATCTCGATCCCGGCAACTACGTCTTCTTCTGCAACATCGCTGCCACGGTCAGCCACGCCGCGCAAGGCCAAGTACTGGCCGTGACGGTTGGCTGACCGCCACGCTCGTCGCTGCTGAAGCGCCGACGACGTCGAATGCCCGGCTCCGCCAAATCATCGGTGGACGCGATTCGGCTACCTTTTGCTGCACGGCAGCGCAGTGGGGATTGCGCGCAACAGACAAGGGGCGAACATGGTCGATAAGTGGCTGGTTGAGACCGATCTCAGCGAAGAATTCGATTTTTACACGAGAGCGAACATCGGCGAAGTCTTTCCCGACCCGGTTGCGCCCTTCTCGTTCTCGTACTTCCAGAACGAGAACGGTCTGGGAGGTTCCGAGATGGGTTTCCGAAACGCCTACTACCGCATCGGCGTGATGACCCCCGACGAACTCCCCGACGACCAATGCGTTTTCCTTGGCGTGACCGGCGGGTACGGCTACCTCAATGCGACCGCCCTGCGGATGCTCGGGCACCGCGCACCGGGGATGACGGCGGAGGACATCGACGCTTCGTTCTTCGGTGATGCCCCCGGTGTTCCCGAGTTCGTTGTCAAGGAGGGCTTCGACCGCCCTGACCTCACCGAAAGGATCGGCGAGACGTTCGGCTGGGTCCTGACCACGCCAAGCCTGCCGGACGTACTCGGCCACGAGCGCGAGATGAACGAACTGCGGGCAAACCGGCCCGACCTCGCATCGATGAGCGATCAGGAGTTGCTCGACTACACACTCTCTCTCGCCGACGAGCACTTCGAGAAGCTCTTCACCGAGCACATCTTCATCTCATTCCTTGCAACGTTGCCGATTGGCATCATCACGGCTGTCTGCACTGCAGTCGGCAAGCCCGAGGCCACGTTGAAGCTGCTCGCGGGGCTCGGTGACGTCGAATCTGCCGCACCGTCGATGCAGATGTGGAGTCTCGGCCGCCTCGTCGTGGAGTCGAACGAACTGATGGCGATGTTCGACGCTGGTTACACCGGCCTCAACGCCCGTCTGCGGGCGAGCGACAGCGAGGCTGCGCTCGGGTTCGTCGCTGCGTTCGATTCGTTCTTGTTCTCGTACGGCTGCCGCGGTCCGAACGAATGGGAGGCGCGCTCTCCCACCTGGGAGACCGAGCCGGATCTTGCACTCGCGGCCATCGATCGGATGCGCTTGTCGGACGCATCTGCTGCGCCGCAACTCCACAACGACGACCGGCGCGCCGAACGCGAGTCACTCGGCGCCGAGATCGCCGCGATGGTCGAGGGCGATCCGGAAACCCACGGACAGTTCGTTGCAGCGCTCAACTCCGCAACCGTGTTCATGCCCGGTCGAGAGCGGACCAAAACGAACAACATCAAGCTCGTTCACGAACTGCGTGTCGCCTTGCATGAGATCGGCCATCGTCGCGTGCAGGCGGGAACGTTCCACAAGCACGACGACTTCGGCTTGTTGACCCGGCCCGAGCTCAAGAACGAGGTGGCGAACCCGGGCACCTACACCGACCAACTCGCCGATCGCGAGGCGTTGCTGGACGAGGTTGCAGCGCTCCAGGAACCCTTCCTGTTCCACGGCGGCCGTCCCGACATGGCCACGTACCCACGTCGCGACGCTGTTGAAATTGTTCCGGTCGTCGGGGGCGAAATCATCCAGGGCGTCCCCGGCTGTCCCGGTCAGTACGAGGGCATCGCCCGCGTCGTCACCGACTCACACGATCCAACCGCACTTGATCCGGGCGACATCCTCGTTGCCCCGATCACGGATCCGTCGTGGACTCCTCTGTTCGTGCCAGCCGGCGGAGTGGTCGTCGACGTGGGCGCACCGTTGAGTCACGCCATCATCGTGAGCCGCGAACTGGGCATCCCGTGCGTGGTGTCGGCAACCGACGCCACCAAACGCATCCCCGATGGTGCGACCATCCGAGTCGACGGCGACACCGGCGCCGTCACCATCCTCGCGCTGCCCTAAGGGCTGCCCCTCAACCAACGCGTCGGGCCGTTGCGGCCTCGCCAGGTAATCAGAACGAGTGGAGAGCCCGGACTATCCCTTGGCGCGGCCGGTGATGCCGAACAACTTGCCAGCGACTTTGCGGATCTGGATCTCGTCGGACCCTTCGGTGATCCGGTAGCGACGGTGGTGCCGGTAGATGTGTTCGAAGGGCATGGCCCGGTTGTACCCCATGCCGCCACAGGTCTGCATGGCTTGGTCTGCCGCATCGCAGGCGAATCGGTTGGCGCGGTAATTACACATGGCTACCTTGTCGGTGATCTCCATATGGTCGACGCCGCTGTCGAGTTGCCACGCCGTCTTCCAGATCAGCGCGCGGAGCATTTCGGCTTCGGTCGCGAGTTCAGCGAGCGGAAACTGGATGGCCTGGTTGGTCGACAGCGTTTTGCCGAACACGGTGCGTTGGTTGGCGTAGGCGACCGCTGTGTCGATGCAGTGCAGTCCAGCGCCGAGCGACGAGGCCGCTTGGCGAATCCGGTTTTCGTGCACGAACAGTTGAGCAGTCATCAGCCCGAGGCCCTCGTCGCCGAGGATCGTGTCGTTGTGGACCCGCACTTCGTTGAGCTTCACGTGCGCATGGTCGGTCGGCATGTTGAACGTCCACATGAACTCTTCAATCTTGAAACCGGGTGAATCGGTCGGCACGATGAAGCAGGTGATGCCGCGACCGTCGCCGGGGTTGCCGGAGGTCCGGGCGAAGATGTAGTCGTGCGTTGCGTGGTGCAGCCCGGTGTTCCAATACTTCTCACCGCTAATCACCCACTCGTCGCCGTCGCGGGTCGCCGTGGTCTCCATCCACGTAGCGTCCGAACCATGCAGTGGTTCGGTCAACCCGAATCCGATGCGGGCCGTGCCCCCGAGCATCTTGGGGATCCACTCCGCCTGCTGCGCAGGTGATCCGTACTTCTCCATCATCAAGACGGTGACGAGGTTGCCGACGATCGAGCTCTCGTTCTGGAGGTCATTGTGCAGCCCAAGGCCCTTGCGCGCGAGGTGCTCACGAACGATCGCCATTTCGAGACTGCCAGCATCCTTGCCGCCGAATCGTTCGGGCAGCTGGTGTCGGTAGTAGCCAGCCTGGTCTGCCGCGACTCGCATCCGTCGCAGGAGGCCTTCCCACTCGGCGTTGGGGAGACCGTCGCGATCCCAGTCGGTACGACTGTCCTCGCGTCGATGATCGAAGAACCGGATGTTGTCGTCTTCGCCCTCCATCGGCTTGATCACATCGATGATGAACTGGTCAAGCTCTCCGAGGAACTGCTGCGTCGAAGCCGGAATGTCAAAGTCCATCGCCCGAACGTATCGGTCGACTCTCACCCAGCTTCCACTGAGCCCGCACCCGCCCGGGTCGCGATGACGTTGACCCCCGCCAGCGCGGGTCAACGTCATCGCGACCGGGTTAGGCGATGGAGCGCAGCACGGCGCGGGCGACGTCGCAGATGCAACCGGCACCACCGTGATCGTCGTGCGCGCCGGAGCCGGCGATGAGCTGCAGCGCACCGGGACCACGCGATGCAGCCGCAGCAGCTCGCTCGCGGACGTCGTCGGGGACGGCGAACCACTCGCCACGGAACACGGTGCCGATCACCTCGATCTCGTCGAGTCGGATCGGTGCAGCATCAAGCGGGTTTTCGTCGACGACGGTGAAGTTGGCGATCTTGCCGACTTTGATCGAGCCCAGGTCATCCTCCTTGCGCCACGAGTGCGCGGCATCGATCGTGACGGCTCGCAACGCCTGCTCAATGGACAGCCGTTGCTCGGGTGCAGCGACGCGACCGGACTGCGTGACGCGGTTGACCGCACACGACATCATGCCGATCGGATCGCTGCGACCCATCGGCAGGTCGGAGTGAAAGGACAGCGGCACACCGCGCTCCAACACCGACCGATTGCGCGTCATCAGGTCGGCACGCTGAGGGCCGAGGCCGACCTCGCCGAACTTGTCAGCGAATCCGACGGGGTAGTACGGGTTCGAACTGACGATGCACCCGAGCGCAGCGATGCGATCGACCTGTTCTTCAGTTGAGTTGGCGAAGTGCACGATGACCGTCCGGTGGTCGTCGCGCGGCGTTTCGGCCAGCCGCCGTTCGACCATGTCGAGCACCATGTCGAGGCCAAGGTCGCCATTGACGTGGACGTGGATCTGGAATCCGGCGTCCCAGTACAGCTTCGAGCGTTCCTCGAACATGTCTGGCGGCATGATCCACTCGCCGTGGTGATCGGGATTCGCATTGCCGTCGCGATCGAGGTAGGGATCACGCATCTGCATCAGCTGGCTGATGATCGCACCGTCAGCAAACAGCTTGACCTGCTTCGGGAAGAATGCGAGCCGGTCAGTGTGGTCCGGGCCGTCGGGGGCCATGGCGTACTCGCGCTCAGCTCGAGCGAGCGTGGTGTCGTGAGCCATCTGCTGCTCGGCGGGGCCACGACCGTCGGTGAGGAAGTAGCTGAAGAACGGAGTGTCGTCAGCTCCGAGAATCTCTTGGTACAGCTCCCACGCTCCGGGCACAAGAATTGCGCCGGGCTCGTTGAATGCCGTCACCCCGTTCTGGTGGAGGTAGCGGACCATCTGATGCAGGCCGTGGATCAGCCGTTCGGGGCTGAACAGCATCGGGGTGAGTTGGCGGAACAACAGGTTGAAGAAGCCGCGCTCCCAGAAGTGGCCTGACTCGACGTCCGCGGTCGCGAGGACCTCGGGGTCGATACCGTCGCCCCAGCCGTCGTCCAGAATGCCGAGCGACTGGAGGCCAGCGGTGTTGAGGTAGAACTCGTGGCACGAGCGTTGCCACACACCGATGGGACGAGTGGCGCTCACCGAGTCGAGGACCTGCCGACTGAGGTCGCCGTGCCAGAGCTGGTGATAGCCCCACGAGAACAGCCAGTCGTCGTCGCCTGCGCCGTCGGCTCGGGTGCGCTGGTCGGCGCTGCGTAACGCGTCCACGTACTCCTCGTGGGTGTTCGCCGCCGGGTAGGTGCGATCGGGCAGCACCCAGTCTTCGGTCGCGATCACCTCCGTGGCCAACGTCGTCGCCCCGAGGATCGGATGGAGGTGCTGGTCGATCAGCCCCGGCAGTACCACTCGATCGGCGAATGTGTCGTCGATGACATGGGGGTGATCGCCGACTGCGGCCTCAACGTCGACACGACTCCCCACCGCGACGATGCGGCCATCTTCGACGGCCACTGCCTCGGCGCTCGGTTGCGTCGAGTCCATCGTGACGATGGTGCGAGCGGTGAAGACGGTAACGGTCACCAGTCAAGCCTCGCGGATCGAAGGATCAGATCGTCAGGCGTGGTTGCCAGGTGTCCAGCCACGATCGGCGAGCACGGAGTTGCCGAAGTTTGTCGGGCTTTCCTCAAGCGTGGTCGCGATGGTGTCGTTCCACCGGTTGAGGTACCCGAAAAACGAAGCAACTGCCACGATCGCGGCGAGCTGATCGTCGGTGTAGTGCTCGCGAGCAGCGGCAAACATCTCGTCGGTTGCCCCGTTCGGCACACTGCCGCTGCCCTGGGCAATCCGCAGGGCAGCCCGCTCGGCCTCAGTGAACAGGCTGCTGGTTTCGTACTCCCAGATCACCGCAAGCTTCTCGCCGTCGACGCCATTGCGTTCTGCGGTGTGACCCGTATGCGCCTGGCAGTACTGACAACCGGCAGCTGTGCTCGCAACGTGGGCGACCATCTGACCGAGTTCGCGGGAGATGAGGCCATTGCCGAGCACTGCCGCGCCGAGCCCTTGGAACGCTGGGAGCAGGCCGGGCACGCGGGCCATCGTGAACATTGAATTGGGGACGAACCCCATCATCTGCTCGACCATCGCGAAACCGGCCTCATGTGCGGCCAACTCGTCGCGCGGAAGCGGCTCGATGCGCGCCATCAGGCAGCGCTTCCCGGTAGCCGCGTCGGGTCAAGATTGTCTGCCGGCGGGTAGGCGCCACGCAGCAGCAGCGGAGCCCTGAAGGACCGCCACGACCCTGCGGGCTGGGCAAGTCGGTCAGCGACCGCGTAGATCACCGAGGTGTTGAACCCGAGCCCGATGTGGCTCCCGACGACCCGGATGTTCTCGGTGGTCGCGGTCTTGCGAACCAACGACGATTGCCAGTTCACGACGCCGTCGGTCCGCGAGTAGACCGACGTGGCGGGGACTTCAAGGTGGGGGCGGAACGCTGCTCGAACATCGCGCGTGAAGGTCGGCGAGTGCAGCGGACGAAGCCGTTTCCAAATCTGCTCAGCACCCGACGAGTCGTTCTCAACCATTTGGATCGGCGAGCCCAAGGTGATCACTTGGCGAACGGCATGCGGCGCGGCGCGGGCCAACTCGCGCGCATAGATACCACCGAGGCTCCAGCCAATGAGTGTGATCGGAGCGCCCGCTTGGCGGTGTACTCGCTCGAGGAGGTCGCCAAGGCCACCGAGGATCTCGTGGGTCGGGCCCAGGTTCTGGCCGAGGCGCCATCCGTGGGCGTGATATCCGAGGTCACGCAAGAGATGGCGCAGAGGTCGCGTCGACCCGTCGCCGGCGGTAAATCCCGGAAAGACGATCACGTGATGACCGTCGCCCTTGGGCAGCCGGCGCAGCAGCGGTAGTGCCGCCGTCATCAGGGCGCGTTCGTTGAACGCTCGGACTTCCAGTACGGACATCCATGATGGTGGCGCCGCGATTGCAGTCTTTTCGCTCATCTGTCCCCCCAGATTGCGGTCCGTTGGACCATGGCGTGTGACCGTAGTAGCTGTCACGCTAGGACGATGAGTCATACACCAGGCCTTCCGATGGATCACCTTCCACCCGATCCGGTTCCGTTTGGTGGCGTGGTCGCCAACACCTACGCGGAATCGACACCGGATTGGCCGCCACCGGTCCGGCCACCGGCAGGTGCACCGAACATCGTGTTGATCATGGTCGATGACCTTGGCTTCGGTCAGCTGTCGAGTTTTGGCGGACCAATCGAGGCCCCGCACCTCTCTGAGCTCGCCGCCAACGGTCTGCGGTACAACAACTTCCACACGACTGCGTTGTGCTCACCGAGCCGCGCGGCACTGCTCACGGGCCGCAACCACCACTCGGTTGGTTTCGCGACGATTGCCGAGATGGCCAGCGGCTTCCCCGGCGCCAACTCGTTCCTGCCGAAATCGGCGGCGTCGATCGCCGAGGTGCTGCGCCAGACGGGCTACGCCACCTACTGCGCCGGCAAATGGCACCTGACACCGACGAGCGAGCAGACCGCTGCCGGCCCGTTCGATCGTTGGCCGCTCGGGCTCGGTTTCGAGCGGTTCTATGGATTCCTTCCTGGCGAAGTCGACCAATGGCATCCGATGATGACCGTCGACAACCATCGGATCGAGACGCCGACACATGGCCGTCGAAACCCGGACGGGTCAACGAACGATTACCACGTCAGCGAAGACATCGTCAACGCGTCCATCAAGATGCTGCGCGACCAACAGCAGGTCGCGTCCGGGCGTCCGTTCTTCCTGTATCTCCCTTTCGGCGCACCCCACTGTCCGTTCCACGCGCCGCCCGAATACATCGACCACTACGCCGGACGATTCGATGACGGCTGGGACGTCCACCGCCAGGCCACCTACGAACGGCAGCTTGAGATGGGCATTATTCCGGAGGGCACCGATCTCCCACCGCGCAATCGTGCTGTCTCGGCGTGGGAATCCCTCGACCCCGAGGCGCAACGGCTCTATGCGCGCCTCCAGGAGACGTTCTGCGGTTTCGTCGATCACACCGACGCACAGATCGGTCGGCTGATGGATGCGCTGCGCGAGCTCGGTGTGTTCGACGACACTGCGGTGATCTTTCTCAGCGATAACGGCGCGTCATCGGAGGGCGGCCAGCACGGCACGACGAACACCGAGCGGTTCCGGAACCTCATGTTCATGGAGGTCGACGAAATGGTCGACGACATCGACCACATGGGCAGCCGCCACACCGACCCGCACTACCCGATTGGGTGGAGCCAAGCAGGCAACGCCCCCTTCCAACGGTGGAAGCGCGACACCCATCGTGGCGGCAACACCGACCCGATGATCATTCACTGGCCCGCGCAGATTGCCCCGGAGGATCGTGGGTCGATTCGTAGCCAGTACCACCACATCACCGACCTCTTTCCGACACTGCTCGATCTGGCCGGGCTTCCTGTGCCGGGGCGAGTCAACGGTGTCGACCAGCAGCCGCTCGAAGGGGACAGCTTCGCGGCCACCATCACGAACGGCGACGCGCCGAACGTGAAGGCCACCCAGTACTACGAGATGCTGGGGAGCCGCGCGATCTGGCACGAAGGTTGGACGGCGGTGACCTGGCACAAGCCCGGAACGGACTGGGCCGACGACCCGTGGGAGCTGTATCACCAGGACGCGGACTACAGCCAGGCTCATGACCTCGCCGCCAAACATCCCGAGAAGCTCGCTGAGTTGATCGAGTTGTGGTGGGAAGAGGCCCGCGAGCACAACGTGCTGCCACTTGACGATCGCGGCCGCGAACGGTTCATCGATCCCACTCGTCCGGCGGCGAGCGAAGATCGCGAGGTGTACCGCTACTACCGCGGGACCACTCCAATCCCGAATCCGTCACTCCCCGTCATCCTCAACACGCCGCACACGATCACTGCGCGCCTCACCGCGCAGTCGGGCGATGAAGGAGTGCTCGTGTCCCAGGGTGGCGAACTCGCGGGCTGGGTGTTGTTCGTGCAGGATGGCCGAGCGCACTACATCCACAACGTGCTCAAGATCGAGATGACCGAGGTGGTCAGCGCTGAACCACTTCCGACCGGGCGCGAGATCGAACTCGCCGTCGTCTACGAGCCGATTGAACAGGGATGGGGCCGTGCGACGATGACGGTGGACGGTGTCGAGGTCGGCGTGAACGAGCGGATGCGGATCACCCCAATGGGGTACTCGATGGTGCAGGAAGGCTTCGCTGTCGGCAAGAGCTGGGGCACCCCGGTTGCCTTTGACCGCTATCAGGGGGTCTATGAGTTCACGGGCGATCTGCGCGTGGTCGAGATGCGCACCGACCCGTCGCGTCAGGTCTGGACCCCGCGACCCGAGTGGAAGATGTCATAACGGTCAGCCCGCGACGCGGTGGGCACGCCCTGACCGCGAGACGGAGTTGGGATACGGAAACCAGCGCAGCTGCTCGAAGTCATCGGTGGTTTGCGGTGCGGTCCAGTCCCCCACCGGATCGTTCGCTGCGGCGACGCAGTGGGCACGTGCCGTGCGCAGATGAGCGGAGAGGTTGCTGGGCCCACGCGTCCGTCGGTTCTCGTAACGCATCTGGCCGTCTGCATACGAGACGCCAAACAGTGACATCGCCGGGTCCGTCCGCGCAGCGCGGTGATGCCAGAGACCGGTGTCTGGCTCGAAGCGATACTCCGGCATCAAGGCCGCGCCGTGTTCGGCGACGATGTGGACGGCGTCGACGATGTACCGGAACGTCTCTTCGTCGATGAAGTAGTTGAAGTTCACACGCACCCAGCCGGGTTTGATCCCCTCGCAGCCACGATTGATCTCGCGTTGAAATGCGTGCGAGCGATCGATGTCGATGCCGAGCAGCCGGTGACCGTATGGCCCCGCGCACGAGCAGCCGCCGCGCGACTGGATGCCAAACAGGTCGTTGAGCAGTGCGACCACGAAGTTGTGATGGAGGTACTTGCCGTCGCTTCCGGAGCGGACGACGAAGGACACAATCGACAGTCGTTCCGCCTGGTGGTTGCCGAGCACCAGGACGTTCGAGTCAGCGTCCCACGAATCGATCGCCCGGCTGACAAAGTCATGTTCGCGCCGTCCGATTGCGCCAACCCCCACGGCTTGCTTCAGCTGGAACACCAGCCCGGCACGAATCGATTCGACGATGGCGGGCGTGCCTGCCTCTTCGCGGTGTTCAACCCCCGGGTGGTAGTCGTGTTCATTGGTGTTCACATAGGTGACCGAGCCGCCGCCGGGGACGTCCGGCACCCGATTCGCAAAGAGCGTTCGACGGGCCACCAACACCCCTGGTGTTCCAGGTCCGCCGATCATTTTGTGGGGAGAAATGAACACGGCGTCCTTGTACGCGAGTGACCCATTGGCGTCGTGCTCAATGGCGGCGGCACTGCCCATCTCGATCCCGACATATGGTGCTGCTGCCGCGAAGTCCCAGAACGCAAGGGCTCCGTGGCGGTGCAGCATCGACGACACAGCGTCGGCATCCGTGACGATGCCGGTGACGTTCGACGCTGCTGAAAACGATCCGATCTTCACCGGCCGTCGGGCATGACGGGTCGGCTCTTGCTCGAGGTGGTCGAGGCTGATGTGGCCGTCGGCGTCCTCGTCGATGATGATCACGTCGGCAATGGATTCCCGCCATGGCAGCTCGTTTGAATGGTGTTCATACGGCCCAATGAATACGACCGGGCGATCGTCCTCAGGGATCTGAGCGGACAGGTTCCAGCGGTCGTCGAGTACTGATGGGATCCGCAACCCGAGAACGCCGATCAACTTGTCGATGGCACCGGTCGCTCCGCTTCCACAGAAGAGCACGGCGTGTTCGTCGGTTGCGCCGACACACGATGCGATGATCGAGCGTGCCTCTTCACGGAAGCGCGTCGTCTGGAGTCCCGTCCCGGAAGCCTCCGTGTGCGTGTTCGCATACAGCGGGAGCACGATGTCTCGGAGGTAGTCCTCGATGAAGCGCAGCGAGCGACCTGACGCGGTGTAGTCGGCGTACACCACTGGGCGGGGTCCGAACGGGCCGTCGATGATCTCATCGCCACCGATGATCGAGTCGCGAATCGTCGACACCAGGCGGTCGGTCGCCCGCAGGTTCCGTTCCTCGGTCTCGTGGGGGCGATGGGCGTCCATGGCCCCATTCTGGCTGTTCCCCGAAAAGCGCCGACAGAGTCGGACGTCCTACCGAACTCATCGCGCGGACGGTCGCGGGCATCGACGGGGCACAGTCCTGAGCGAGCATCTACGGTTGCATCCTGCGCCGAACGATTCCGTTCGCCCATCCGAAGGAGCCACCGTTGGTCCACCGACACATCTCGAACGACGAAATGCTCGATCCCGCATACGCCGGCCGATTCGCGCACGCACCGATTCCCAAGAATCGGATGCCAGAGAACGAATCGCTGGCGGGATCCGTGTACCGGATGATCCACGACGAACTCCTGCTCGACGGAAGTTCGCGTCTGAACATGGCGACGTTCGTGACGACGTGGATGGAGCCCGAGGCCGAGCAGTTGATGGCCGAGACGTTCGACAAGAACATGATCGACAAAGACGAGTATCCGCAGACGGCGGAGATCGAGCGGCGTTGCGTGAACATTGTTGCGGACCTGTTCCACGCGCCGAATAAAGGCGATGCCATCGGAGTCTCCACAATCGGGTCGAGCGAAGCGGTGATGCTCGGCGGACTGGCCATGAAATGGAAGTGGCGTCAACGCCGGGAGGCGGCGGGTCTCTCTCTCAGTCGGCCAAACATGGTGATGGGATCGAACGTTCAGGTCGTGTGGGAGAAGTTCTGCCGGTACTGGGACGTCGAGCCCCGTTACGTTCCCGTCACTGCCGACCGGTTCACGGTGACGCCTGACGACGTCATGCAGCGCGTCGACGAGAACACGATCGGTGTGATCCCGATTCTCGGCACGACCTACACCGGCGAGTACGAACCGGTCGCCGAGATCCACGACCGCGTGGTTGCGTACAACACCGAGCACGGAACGGATATCCCGATCCACGTCGATGCAGCGAGCGGAGGGTTCGTCGCCCCATTTCTGGATCCCGACCTCATCTGGGATTTTCGTCTCCCTCAGGTGAAGTCGATCAATGTCTCGGGCCACAAGTACGGCCTCACCTACCCCGGCATCGGGTTCGTGGTCTGGCGATCTGCCGACGACTTGCCTGAGGAGCTGGTGTTCCATGTGAACTACCTCGGTGGTGACATGCCGACGTTCACGCTGAACTTCTCACGGCCCGGCAATCAGATCATTGGCCAGTACTACAACTTTGTCCGGCTTGGACGGGACGGGTATCGGCGAATCATGGAGTCGCTCCGGGCCACCGCGCTCCATCTCTCCTCGGCCATTGCAAAGCTCGGCCCCTTCGACGTCGTCAGCGACGGTTCGGCGATCCCGGTTCTTGCATTCAAGATGAACGCGTCGGCCGGATTCACCGTGTTTGATGTCTCTGACCGGCTGCGGGCCAACGGCTGGCAGGTTCCCGCGTACACGATGCCGGCTGACGCCGAGGACGTCGCCGTGCTGCGCATTGTGGTGCGCGAGGGGTTCGGGATGGACCTCGCTGACATGCTGCTCGACTCGATCGGCAAAGCCGTCGACCACCTCCAGCAGTACCCGCCTCCGCACGCGCAGTCCGAACCCGGCTTCAACCACACCTGAACCGGCCGGCTCACCGCCGTCTCGGGTGATGACTGCGGTGGTTACTTCTTTTTCGCGGCCTTCTTCTTCGCCGCAGCTTTCTTGGCAGGAGCTTTCTTCGGCGAAACTGACCGCCGCTTGGTGACCGCCCGCTTGACAGCGACGCGTTCTTTGATCTCTTCGCTGCTCGGCTCGACCGGGTCGACGCCGTCGCCACCGTGACGCATTGGTGGCGGGGGCTGCGGGACGGCCCACTCGGCGCCGGTTGCCTCGAAGAGACGTTCCACTTCGGCGATGTGGAGATCGACGAGATGCCACAGATCAGGTATCAGCTCTCGATCGGAGATGAGTCCGAAGTCCATCCGGTCGGCGTATGAATGCACGGTGATGTTGAGGCCGACCCCATCGGTGATCGTCGACACGGGGATGTAGGCGTCGAGCTTCGCTCCGGCGAAGTACAGCGGCTGCCGGGGCCCTGGGACGTTCGAGATCACCACGTTGATGGGGCTGTTCACGCGGTCGGCCAGCTTGAGTCGCGAAACGAGACGGATTGCTGACGCGGCGACGACCGGGGAGGTGTAGTCGGTGGCTTGGCCAAGCGCTTCGGCCGGCATCAGGTCGAATTGGTGCTTACCGACATTCATCGCTTCGCGGCACAGCGCTACTCGCTCGATCGGGCCCGCGCAGTTCGTCGGGAGGTCAGCGACGATGGCTGAGACGCGGTTGGTCCACGGGTCTTCTTCGTCGCCGGTTCGAATCGACACGGGCACCATTGCTCGGAGCGGCACATCAGGCAGTGCATCGTTTTCGATGAGGTAGGAGCGCAGTGCACCGGTACAAATGGCCATCACGACATCGTTGAGCGTGCCGCCGGTTGCGTCCTTGAGTCGCTTGAGGTTCTCGAGTGATGTCGACCGCATCGCGAAACGACGGTCCGGGGTCACTGACGCGTTCCACGGTGTGGGCGGTGCCGACGTCAGTGGCAACGACACCCGCTCGTTGGACCGGTCGCTGGTGGGGTCCGAGCGGCGCGCGATCGCTCCGAGCGTTGAACGCGCTTGGGTCGCGATCCCACTGACACTGGTGATGCCGGCAGCATCGGCGAAATCGCGCACCACATTCAACGACAGTCGCACCTGTCGAATCGGGTTGATTGCGAGGTTCTTGGCGGCGGTCTGCAGCATGTCGCTGCGACTCGGCGGCTCTTCACCGACCCACTCGCGATGCTCGAGCGGGTAGATCGCGTCGGGCGAATCATCGGTGAACATTTTGAGCATGATCACGCCGGAGGCGCCGTCGATCGTGGCGTGGTGCGTCTTTTGCAGCAGCGCCCAGCGGCCATCGGCCAGGCCCTCGATGACGTACGCCTCCCACAGTGGGCGCGAACGATCCATTTTGCGGCCGACGATACGAGCGACCTGCTCGGCGAGCTGGTCGGCTGCGCCGGGTGGGGCGAGGCCGATGTGACGTACGTGGAAATCAATGTCGAAGTCCGCGTCCTCGATCCAATAGGGACGGTCGAGTTCAAACGGCACCTCGACCACCTTGCGGCGGAGCGGCTCGAGGTGGCCGACCATGATGCTCAACCGGTTTCGCACCTCGGTGAACGGGTCGAAATCCGCCGACGGGCGCTCGTAGATGCTCAGCCCGTTGACGTGCCCGTAAGTGTTCGGCGTCTCCATCAGCAAGAAACTGACGTCGAGTCCGGTGAGCTGCTTCATGTGCGATCCCCTTCAGCATGACGTTGATCGATGAGCAAGCAGCCTCGCCGCCCGATCTGGCGAAAGTCAAAACCGACCGTCGTTGCAGGACTCTCGCGAAGAGCTGCCATCATGCGGTCGTGGCACGAACAAGACTCCGACTCGGCATCGATCTGGACGGCGTGGTGGCCGACTTCAACGGCGGGTGGACGCAGTTGCACAACAACGAGTTCGGCGGACGCCTCACCCCTGACCTGGTCACGTCGTGGGACGGTCTACACACGCTGGGCGGGTTCGATGACATGGAGGATTTCTGGGCCTGGGCTCGCGGCAACGACGAACGACCGTCGATCTTTCGCCATTTGGACCTGCTCCCTGGGGCACTTGACACACTCCGCGCGCTCGACGCCGAGGGACACCGGGTCGTGATCGTCTCGACAAAACCCGACTGGGCTGTCCACGAAACGATGCACTGGTTGGCTGACAACGAGATCCCCACACGTGAGGTGCACCTCACGTTCACGAAGTATCTCGTCGACTGCGACGTGTACCTCGACGATGCACCTGGTGTCCTCCCCGAGTTGGTGGAACACCACCCGGATGCACTGGTCTGCAGGTTCGTTCGCCCGTGGAACCAACCGGTTGCCGGCGCCGTCGATGTCCGCGATTGGTCGGAGTTTCATGCGATCGTCACCGAGCAGACACCTCGCCGCGCGACTGGTGTCGCCGATTGACCTAGCCTCGCAGTTGTCCTGCAACGACGGTGCCTGGGCGGGCCGTCGCGATCAGGGGGAGACAACATCCGCCTCGCTCCGTCTCACCACGGTGTCCCGCCCCTCAACTGCAAGAGAAAGATGTGAACATGACCCGGTCACTGACGAAGCGTTCCTTCGTCGCACTCGCCGCAAGCGCCGCACTGGTACTCGCTGCATGCGGCAGCGATGATGATGCTGCTGACGCACCATCGACCGAAGCACCCGCTCAGACCGACGCACCGGCCGACGCCGCAGCACCGGTGGAGACCGACGCACCCGCTGACACCGCAGCGCCAGCCGATACCGCAGCACCTGCTGATGACGTCGACCGTGAAGGCTGGCCCGACAAGCTCGTCTTCACGCTCACGCCGAGCCAAGAGACCGGCGGGCTCATCGAGACCGCACAGCCACTCGCCGACATGCTCGGTGAGCGCCTCGGCCTCGAAGTCGAAGCACTCGTGCCGACGGATTACTCCGGCGTCATCGTCGCCCTCGAGTCTGGGCAGGCACAGGTTGCCGGTGGTCTCGGACCGCGCCAGATGGTGCAGGCCGAAGAGCAGGCCGGCGCCGAGCTGATCCTGCAGGCCGAGCGTTTCGGTTCGCTGCTGTACGTGACGCAGTGGTTCACCAACGACCCCGACACCTACTGTGATGACACTCCGGTGGCCGACGAAGACGGCTTCTTGTTCTGCAATGGCGTCCTCGACGCCGAGAGTGCAGCCGATGGCCCGATCGGCGCCGACAAGCTGGCGCTGCTGGAAGGCAAGACCGTGTCATTCGTCGACCAGGGTTCAACCTCTGGCTACGCCATCCCGGCCCTCCAGCTGGACGAAGCTGCCGTCGATCCGATCGACGGCATCAACGGCCTCTTTGCCGGCGGTCATGACAGTTCGGTCCAGGCCGTGTACGACGGTGATGCCGAAGTCGGCGTCTCGTTCAACGACGCCCGTGGCCAGATCGAAGAGACGAGCCCTGACGTCGGCGAGAAGGTCGTCGTGTTCGGTTGGTCCGGCCCGATCCCGAACGACGGCTTCGCCGTTGCCGGTGACCTCCCCGAGTCCCTCGTCGCAGCCATTACCGCTGCGTTCGTCGACATCGCCGCAACCGAAGACGGCGCGACTGTCCTCGACGAGCTCTACGAGATCGACGGCCTCGTGCCGGTGACCTCAGCAGATTTCGACGTCATCCGTGACCTCGAAGTCAAGCTCGGCGACGTTCTCGAGTGATCTGCTCGCCGGTGTGACATCTGGTGCCTGGCACCAGATGTCACACCGGCATGATCCTCCCGTCCGTTCCACTCGATCCAGGTCCTGCCACCCATGATTCGTTTCAGCAACGCCAACGTCACCTACCCCAACGGGGTGTCGGCAATGAAGGACCTTGATCTCCAGATCGATGACGGCGAGTTCGTCGTCATCGTTGGCCTCTCCGGGGCCGGCAAGTCCACGCTTATCCGCGCGATCAATGGCCTCGTGCCGCTGACAAGCGGCGAACTGGAGGTCAACGGGCATGAGGTCCACGACCTCAGCAGTTCCGGAATGCGCGAGCTGCGCTCCGATATCGGCATGATCTTCCAAGGTTTCAACCTGGTCGACCGCACCACCGTGTTGAAGAACGTCCTGATGGGTCGGCTCCACAAGGTGTCGACCTGGCGGACATTGATCGGCAAGTATCCGCAGGCCGACATCGACATCGCGGCCCGGGCACTCGCACGTGTCGAGATCATCGAAAAGACCTACACGCGCGCCTCTGACTTGTCCGGCGGGCAACGTCAACGCGTCGGCATCGCGCGCGCCCTCGCTCAGGAACCCTCGATCCTCCTCGCCGACGAGCCGGTCGCCTCGCTCGACCCGCCCACGAGCCACGTCGTCATGCGCTATTTGCAACAGATCAGCCGAGATCTCGGCATCACCACCATCGTCAACCTGCACTTCCTTGACCTCGCAACGGCGTACGCCGACCGAATCATCGGGCTGCGCGACGGGGCACTTGTTTTTGACGGACCGGGGAGCGAGTGCGACGAGACAGTGTTCGAGAGCATCTACGGACGCAGTCTCACCGCTGACGACACGATGGCGAAGCAAGCCGCTCTCTGAATCAGCCCGGATGACCATCGTGAACGAAACGGGCCCGACTGCGGTGCCTGAACTCCCGGCGAAGCCCGGTCCATCGGTGTTCGCCGTCGGCACGGCCATCGGTGCCATCGTGCTCACGATCGTCTGTGCCAGGAGCGTCGGGTTCTCCCTCAACGAAATCGTCACCAACTTCACTCGGAAGAACTCGGTGGTCGAAGGCCTCCTCAATCCCGATTGGGGCCAGATCTGGTCGCGCCGTTCGCGGTCCGCGTTCGTCGAAACGCTGCAGCTCGCCGTGCTCGGCACGGCAACAGGCGCAACAGCGGCACTCCCACTTGCGCTGTGGTCGACAACGTTCGGCAACCCCAACCGTTGGCTCCGACTCATCGTGCGCAGCTTCAACAACGTCATCCGGTCGATCCCCGACCTGCTCTGGGCGTTGCTGTTCGTCACCGCCGTCGGCATCGGCGCACTCAGCGGCTTGCTGGCGCTCTTCTTCTTCTCGCTGGCCGTGACCACCAAGCTCACCTCTGACACCCTCGATGGCATCGACATGGGGCCGATCGAGGCAGCCAACGCGGCCGGCGCGAATCTGAACCAGATGCTGCGCACTGCGGTCGTGCCGCAGATCCTGCCGTCATACACGTCCTTCGTGCTCTACAACTTCGAGCTCAACTTGCGCGCCTCGGCCGTGCTCGGCCTCGTCGGTGCGGGCGGCATCGGCGCGCGCATCGAGTTCTTCCGTGGTCGTGGTGACTGGGAGAAGTTGTGGGGCCTCGTCGTCATGTTCTTCCTCGTCGTGTTTGTCGTCGAACGCATCTCGGTCACGCTGCGCCGGAGGCTCGTCTGATGACGGAGTCGAAGTTGCGCGTCAGCTTGATGCCGACACCGCCAGAGGGTGTTGAGCTGCCGGACAAGCCCCGTGCGACGTTCCGCTGGGTCTCCACGGCGATCGTCATCGCGCTCGTGTGGTGGTCGGCGACGGGTATCGATGCGAAGTGGTCGCGCCTGCTCGAAGCCCCTGGGGACATGTGGACGCTGTGCCGCGTCATGTTCAGCAATATGGAGGCGAGCGACATCCCCGAGCTCGTCGCCGCAATGTGGGAGTCGATCGCCATTGCCTGGCTCGGCACGATCATCGCAGCGCTCTTCGCCGTTCCTATGTCGTTCCTCGCAGCCGAGAATCTGGTCGGCAAGCCAGTGGCGTGGATCACCCGCCAGATCTTCAACCTGCTGCGTGCGATTCCCGAGATCATCTTGGCGTTGGCATTCATTCCGATTTTCGGTCTCAAACCCATGGCTGGCGTGCTGGCAATTGGCGTGGGGTCGATCGGCACGCTCGGCAAGCTGTTCTACGAGATCATCGAAGGCATCAACAAGGGCCCGCTCGAAGCAGCGGACGCCGTCGGCGCGTCACCGCTCCAGCGGTTGCGGTGGGGAGTGCTCCCGCAGGTCACCCCAGAGATCACGTCGTTCCTGCTCTACCGTTTCGAAGTCAACATTCGCGCATCGGCCGTGCTCGGCCTCGTCGGTGCCGGCGGCATCGGATCCGACCTTGCAGAGGCGCTGAAGTTCAAGGACTTCGGCACCGCTGGTCTGGGATTGATCATCGTCGTGTTGGGCACCATCTGCGTCGACACGGTGTCGGGGGCGGTGCGGCGCCGCATCGTCAGCGGCAAAAAGGCGATGCTCGACGTCGAGCACGAGGCCTTGCTGAACGAAGGCCGCATGGGCGTCTGACGCATGGCCGACCTCACACCACTCCCAGAGTTCATTCTCGGCGTCGATCTCGATGGCGTGGTGGCGGACCATACGTTGCGCTTCCGCGAGATCATGGCCGAGTTGCGCGGCGTGGAGCCTGAGACGATGCCGCTCGAGCGGTCGTGGGATTTCGCCGAGTGGGGCTTCAAGCCCGACGAGTACGCGCACTACCACCGCATTGCGGTGATGGAACATGACATGTTCGCCACGATGCCGGTGATCGCCGGCGCGGCCGAGGCGCTCTGGCGCCTCAGCGACGCCGGAGTGTGGATTCGCATCATCACGCATCGGCTCTACGTGCACTGGGGCCACGCAAAGGCAATTGCCGACACCGCCACATGGCTCGACACGCACCGCATTCCATATCGCGACCTGTGCTTTCTGGGCAAAAAGCCTCAGGTTGAGGCGAGCGCGTACATCGACGACGCCCCGCACAACGTCGAACAACTGCGTTCGGCGGGCAACACGGTGATCACGTTCGAACAGCCATACAACCGCGACATCGATGGCTTACGTGCCGCGAACTGGAGTGAAGTCGAAGCAATCGTGACCGAACTCGCTGCTGGGCACGTCGGGCAATTTCATGCTCAGCTCCCAGGGATCGACGCCGGCTCAGACCGCCTCAACCGCAACCGGCCGTAACCAACGGCTCGGCGGGCAACGTCGATGTGGGACGCGCCGGTCTGCGGGTACCGTGTTGGTCATGTCCGCTGATGTCACCGATCATGACGCCGGGTCCGGTCAGGAAAAACACGTTCACGAACACGAACACTCCCATGGGTCGGGCCACAGCCACATGGTCCATCGCCACCGAGACGTCACGGGCGGCACAATTCGTGCTGCGGTGTTCGGCGTCAGCGATGGCCTGGTGTCCAACGTTGCGCTCATCCTCGGCGTCGCTGCTGCCGCTTCGACACGCGAGAGCGTGCTCATCGCAGGTGTTGCCGGCTTGCTCGCAGGGTCAGCCTCGATGGCTGCCGGTGAATATGTGTCGATGAAGGCCCAGGCCGAGTTGGTCGAGCGTGAACTCGACATCGAACGACTTTCAATCGCCAGGCAGCCCGAGATGGAACAACGCGAGCTTGCCGCGATCTACCGCCAACGTGGTGCAGACGCGGAGACTGCGCGCCGAATGGCTGAACAAGTCCACGAGAATCCTGAGGTGGCACTCGACGTGCACGCTCGCGAAGAGCTTGGCGTCGATCCCGACGGGACCGGGAACGCCGGCTCCGCCGCACTCAGCTCGTTCATCGCCTTCGCTTTCGGCGCGCTCATTCCGCTGTTCCCCTGGTTCTTCTTCGAGGGCAATGGCGCCGTGATTGCTTCGGCCATTCTCGGGCTGGTTGCAACAGCCTGCGTGGGCGCAGTGCTCGCACGCTTCACCGAACGATCGATGATCCGCACAGCCGGCCGCCAGATGAGTTGGGCGATTGGAGCGTGCACGATCACGTGGGTCATCGGTAGTTGGCTCGGTACCGCGGTCGGTTGATGAGTCGGGCGTCGTCGACCACCGGCCCGGCGCTGGCCAGCGCCGGTGAATGGGCCGACCGCGTCCATTCGCTGCTCGGTCTCCACGCGACGGAGGGCAACACGGTCGATGTCCTGCGCAACGGCGACGAGATCTTCGGTGCGATGCTCGATGCCATCGATGGAGCTGAACAGACGGTCGACATCGTCACCTTCGTCTTTTGGAGCGGCCATGTCGCGGACCGCTTCGCGCAAGCACTGGTCGGTGCGGCAAACCGTGGATGCCGGGTCCGGGTATTGGTCGACGCGCTTGCCGAACGCAAGCTCGATTCCCAGGTGATCAACACGATCAAGGGCTCAAGCTGCGAGTTGCGCTGGTTCCGGCCGTTCACTGACGAGAAGATTCCGCAGCTGAACGGCGCGAACAACCGCACGCATCGCAAAATCCTTGTGGTCGACGGCACCGTTGGTTTCATCGGCGGCGTCGGGATTGCCGACGAGTGGTCCGGCAACGCACGCAACGAGCACGAGTACCGCGATACGCATCTGCGAGTCCGCGGGCCGGCAATTGCGGGGTTGCAGGCCGGCTTCATCGACAACTGGGCCGACCACAACCACAGCGGCTTCGACCCGATGTCTGAGTCGGTTATCGACTCGCGTCCCGCAGGCACGACGGCGTGTGCTGTTGTGCAGGCTGCTGCCGAAAACGGATCCAACGACATCTGGCGGCTGATGATCACGCTCATCGCGTGTGCACAGCAACGAATTCGTATTGCATCGGCGTATTTCAATCCGGGCGAACAGCTCACTCAGGCATTAGTCGACGCTGTGGAACGTGGGGTCTCGGTCGACATTATGCTTCCCGGCACGCACGCTGACAAGCGCTTCATTCAGATCACCGGTGAGGCGTCGTACCAGCGTCTGCTGCAAGCCGGCGTGGTGTTGCGTACGTACGAGGTGTCGATGATGCACGCCAAGGTGATGACGGTCGACGGAACCGTCGCTTCAGTGGGTTCAGCCAACTTCAATCAGCGGTCGCTGCGTCACGACGACGAGGCGAACATCGTTGTCTTCGACCCCGACGTCGTCGCGGTGCTCGATCGTCACCTCGACGAGGATCTCGAACACTGCGTGCTGCTCGATCCACAGGAATGGGCCGATCGTGGGCTCTTCCAGCGAGTTGCTGAACGAGTCACCGAAACCGTCAACCACTGGCTCTGACGGACACCGCCTCGCGCTGCGCTGTATCGTCGCGTTCCGTGACGTCGCCCCGCTCGCTCTGGTCGCGTCAGTCGACGCGCCGCCTCGCCGCCGCAACGGTGGTGCTGACGCTCGGGCTGTCTGCGGTGGGCTCGACCATTCCGGTCGAGGCGCAGACCGACAGCGAGGCAGCCCGGCAGGCCGCGCGCGAGATCCAAGCCGCCCGCGATCGAGCCAACGAGGCCGCACAGGCGTTGTTCGATGCTGAGTCGTTGATCGACACGCTGAGCCTGGAGATTGCCGAGGCCCAGCGGGAACTGACAGCAGTTGAAGCCGAGTCAAGTGAGATGCGCCGGTCACTCGAAGCATCTGCGGTGCGTCGCTTCACGCAGTCAGGAGGGTCCAGCTTCATTCTGCTCGGCGACCTCGACGAGGCCAACGACGAACTGACTGCCGAAGTGCTGACTGCAGTCACTGTCGAGGCCGCAACGGTTGAACTCGACGACTTCGATGCCGTGATCAAGGAAGTCGACGAAGCCCGCACCCGCCTCGAACGGCGTCAAGCCGAGGCGGAACAGGCGTCAATCGACTACGCCGCCTTGCAGCAGCGAACCGAAGACGAGATCGCCCGACTCATCGAAGTTGAGGAACGGCGGCAGATCGACGAAGCAATCGAACGCGAGTTGCAGCGCCAGCGCGAGGAACGGGCGCGCCAGGATGCAGCCGCGGCCCAGGCCGCAGCCGATCGTCAATCCGCCGCATCGGCCGCGGCGGCCAGTTCGAACAGCAACTCGGGATCATCCGGATCATCGGGAAGCTCCGGTTCGAGCGGCGGAAGTTCCGGCGGCAGTGCCGGGAGTGGCAGCTCGGGTGGAAGCGCCCCACCGGCGACTTCGCCGCCATCAAACGCTGGTCGGGGGATGACCTGCCCGATCCGCGGCAACTATGCGTTCGCGAACACGTGGGGAGCCCCCCGCTCCGGTGGGCGCCGCCATCAGGGTGTCGACATGATTGCGCCATCAGGCACCACGCTCGTGGCGGCTGAATCAGGCACCGTTCGATTCTCCACCAACCGCCTGGGCGGCAACGCCGCCTGGGTCACCGGCAACAGCGGCACGAAGTACTACTACGCACACTTGCTGGGCTTCACAGGCGGCAACCGCTCTGTCTCTCAGGGCGAGCAGATCGGCACCGTCGGCCAGACCGGCAACGCGGGCACACCTCATCTCCACCTCCAGATCCATCCCGGCGGCGGCACTGCTGTCAACCCGTACCCATACGTCCGCGCCGTCTGCTGACACCCGCCGCTGACACACGGACAGGACCTTGTTCTCTGGCCGCGGGTCGGCGACATATTGCATCATGGAGTCATGAGCGACGCAGAGATGTTCTTCGCGGTGCGCCCCGTGAAATCGGTGGCGAGTGACCGCATCACAACAATCGATCCGGGGGCAACGCTGCGCGCTGCCGCTGCATCGCTCGCCGAGGATGACGTGAGCCTCCTCGTCGTCGGGACGCGCGACGCCGTCGAAGGGGTGGTGTCCGAACGCGACATCGTCCGAGCGGTCGCTGACGATGTCGACCTCGACACCGCAACCGTTGCATCGATCGAGAGCGACCACCTTCTTTGGGCAACGGTTGATTCGACGATCGCCGACGTCGCGGCGGAAATGATGGAGAACTACATCCGTCACATTCTTCTGCGCGATGAAACCGGAGCGCTGTACGGCATCGTCTCGATGCGCGACCTCCTCGTCGAGTTGCTCGACTAGTTGACGATGTCCGACCCACGCGGCGCCGACTCGGCGATCATCTCGTTGGTGAACGTCGCCAAGGCCTTTGGCCCGACCCGAGCACTTGACGGGCTTGATCTCCGCGTCGAGCCAGGCGACGTCCACGGGTTTCTCGGCCCGAACGGGGCCGGCAAGACCGTCACGATTCGCGTGCTGCTCGGGCTCCTTCGGGCCGACAGTGGCGTGGCCCGGCTGTTCGGCGCGGACCCGTGGGCTGACGCCGTGGAGCTCCATCGCCGCCTCGCTTATGTCCCTGGGGATGTGAATCTGTGGCCCGGGCTGTCGGGCGGCGAGATCATCGACCTGCTCGGGCGGCTGCGCGGTGGCATCGATCATCGACGCCGTGATGAATTGATCGCGCGATTCGCACTCGACCCGCGCAAGAAGAGCCGCACCTATTCCAAGGGGAATCGGCAGAAGGTCGCACTGATCGCTGCGCTGTCGTCGCGCGTCGATCTGCTGCTCTTAGACGAACCCACATCGGGCCTCGACCCGCTGATGGAATCGGTCTTTCAGTCGTGCATCCTCGAAGCCACTGCCGACGGAACGACGGTGTTGTTGTCGAGCCACATCCTTGCCGAGGTGGAGGCCCTGTGCGACCGCGTCACGATCATCAGGCAGGGTCGAGCGGTACAGCACGGCACCCTCGATGAGCTTCGTTCACTCACCCGCACCAGCATCGATGTACGCACGCGGGTGCCACTGACGGACTTCGACACTCGAGCGGGCGTCCATCGGGTCCGTGTCGACGATGACCGACTCCGCTTCGACGTCGACGGGAGTGCGATCGACGAGGTGATGCGACAGCTCGGAGAGGCCGGAGTGGTCTCTCTCGTCAGCCAACCGCCGACACTTGAAGAACTGTTCTTGATGCACTACTCGGACAGCAACGGCCAGGACACGACAGCAACGCCATGACCGACACCGCAGTCGCTCCGATCGCCGCGCCTCGACTGGGCTCGACCAAGCGAGACGGTCAGCTCAGCGGATTCGGTGCGCTCCTTCGACTCAGAATGCGGCTCGACCGGGTGCGGGTCGTCTGGTGGTTCGCCGGCATCGTTGGACTTGTCGCTGCCACGACGCAGAGCATCGTCGGCCTGTACGACACGCAAGCCGACCTCGATCAGTACGCCGAGCTCGTTGACGGGAACGCGGCGCTGATCGTGCAGGCGGGGCCCGGGTACGGCCTCGACACACCGACAACGGGTGCGGTGGTGATGAACGAACTCAGCATCTGGACGCTCATCGCCGTGGCGCTCATGAGCATCTTTTTGACGGTGCGGCACACTCGGACTGAAGAGGAGACTGAGCGGATCGAGTTGATCAGAGCTGCGCCGATCGGCCGCCATGCCCCACTCGCTGCGACGTGTGTTCACGTGATTCTCGTGGTGGTCGCTGTCGCCGCCGGCGCGGTGGCCGTTCTGCTGGCGGCCGATCTGCCGACCGCAGGCTCGCTGGCCTTCGGTGCTGCGATGGTCGGCATCGGCGCTGTCTTCATCTCGGTTGCAGCGATCGCTGCGCAAGTGGTCGGCGGGGCGCGCGCTGCGCTCGGGCTCGCATCAACGGTGCTCGCTGTGATGTTCGTCGTGCGCGCTGTCGGTGACGTCACGGCACCGGCGCTCTCGTGGGGGTCACCCATCGGGTGGGGGCAGGCCATCCGGGCCTTTGCTGACGAACGCTGGTGGGTACTCGTCATTCCGGTGGGAGCGTCGGCCGGACTCCTCGCCCTCGCCATCCACTTGCAGTCACGTCGAGATGTCGGTGCCGGAATGCTGCCGCAGCGAATCGGCAATGCAACGGCTGGTCCACGGCTCGGTTCCACCTTCGGTCTTGCGGTGCGTTTGCAACGCGCCTTGGTTGCGGGGTGGCTCGTCGGCCTGGCGCTCTTCGGTTTCTTTTATGGCATCATCGCCGATCAGGCCGAGACGCTTTTTGCCGATAATCCGGAGATGGCGGACTTCTTCGAGCAGCTGGGTCAAGCGTCGCCGACCGACGCGTTCCTGTCGACGGCGCTGTTCATGCTCGCCTTCATCGCCTCAGGGTTTGCGATCTCGTCCGTCCTTCGACTCCGATCCGAAGAGGCAGCGACGCGCGCCGACTGGATACTCGCCACTCCGACCGCTCGGCACACATGGGCGATGAGCCACCTCGTCGTGGCAACCGTCGGGGTGACGGCCATCATGGCCGTGTCGGGTGTCGCTACCGGAGTGGGCTTCGCCCTGGTCAGCGGTGACGTTGGACAGATCGCGCGCATCGTGGCCGGTGCCCTCGTGCTGACGCCCGCACTCTGGGTGCTGTGCGGCGTCACGACACTGCTCATCGGTTACTCGAGACACGCGGCGAACGCGGCCTGGGCGGTGCTGGCGGCGCTAGTCGTGATCGGTCTTTTCGGGCCGCTGCTCGAGCTCCCCCAGTGGGTTCGCAACCTGTCGCCGTTCGAACACGTTCCGGCGCTTCCCGGTAGCAGTTTCGACATCGTGCCGCTGGTCGTGTTGACCGCGTTCGCTGTCGTCGGTCTCACCGTCGGCGTCCGCGCACTGGCACGTCGCGACATCGGTTGAAACCGGTCCCAACTGCCCGCTCGACGTTGTCTCAGTAGGACTTGGGGAGGCCGAGGACGTTCTGGGCGATGTAGTTGAGCGTCATCTCTTGGCTGACGGGCGCAAGTCGTTGCAGCCGAGCCTCGCGCCAATACCGCTCAACGTGATATTCGGTGGCGTAGCCCAAACCGCCGTGCGTTTGGATCGCTTGATCGGCAGCGAAGAACGACGCCTCGGCTGCCAGGTATTTGGCGGTGTTGGCCTGCTCGCCACATTCGAGCCCGGCGTCATAACGCTCAGCGGCCACCAGCATCATCGTGTACGCCGCCTGCAGGTCCATGTGAGCCTTGGCCAACGGGTGCGAGATCGCCTGGTTCTTGCCGATGGGGCGACCGAAGACCTCGCGCTCTTGGGCGTACGCGATGGCTCGCCGCAGAGCGACCTCCCCGATCCCGCAGGCCATCGAGGCAAGCAGAATACGTTCGGCGTTCAGTCCGTGCAGGATGTGGTGGAATCCGCGGCCGCGTTCACCGACGAGGCGCCAGCCTTCGACCGGTAAATCGTCGTAGGCCACCTCACACGACGCCACCGCATTGCGCCCGAGCTTCGGGATCGGCGCGATGTCGCAATACTGCGGGTCGAGGTCGACAAGAAACAGTGACAGACCGCCGAACCCTTCGCCTGGCGTTCCGTCGGTGCGGGCGAGCAGTAGGCAGACCTCAGACTCGAGTGCCTTCGACGTCCAAATCTTGCGACCCGAAATGATGAAGCCACCCATTCCGTCGTCGGTGGCGCGCGTCGAGATGCGACTCGTGTCGGTCCCAGCATCCGGTTCGGTCACCCCGAAGGCAACGTGGAGATCGCCTGCCGCTGCTCGGGGAAGAAAGGTGTCCTTGAGTTGGTCGTTGCCAAACTTGATGACCGGGGCGAGGCCGAACATCGTCAAGTGCAGCGCGGTCGAGCCGTTCATTGCAGCGCCCGACGCTGCGACACGATTCAAGACGAGTGCACCTTCGGCAATCCCCTGGCCGCCGCCGCCGTATTGCTCGGGGATCGCGATGCCAACCCATCCACCGGCGGCCATCGCGTTGTAGAAGTCCCAGGGAAACTCATGGTCGCGATCCTTCTGCGACCAGTAGTCATCGTCGAAGTCAGCACAGACGCGATCAACACCTTCGGCAATCGCGGCACGGTGTTCATCGTTATCGAGTGTCATCGGGTACCGAGCTTGGCAGCCAGCGTCCTCGATCGACGAGCGCACGACATCGGTGTCACGCGTCGAGCAGTGATTCGAGGTCCAACGCGTCGATGGCTCGTGCACACCGCCGGTTCATCGTTTCGATCAGCGCGAACTGACGTGGGTCGTCGAAGTCCATCCCCCGGGCGGCAACGATCGGATAGACGAGACAGAACAACGCGGCCAGCCGGTAGTCCTCCCACAGACGATTGGTTTCGGCAGGCGATACGCCTGCAGCGTGGAGCGCGGCGATATACCGATCAAAGAGGGCTCGCTCGTGGGCGACCGCGACGTCAGGCAAGAGGCTCTGGGTGACGAAGTAGGCCAGATCGTAAGACGGCGAACCGAGACCGGTCAGCTGGAAGTCGAGGAGGACCGTGCGGCCATCTGCAGCGAAGAAGATGTTGTCAGCGCGGTAGTCGCCGTGAATCACCGTGGTGGGCGATGTCGACAGCGTCGCCAACATCGCGGGCATCGCCTCTGCCCAACGTGGTGCCACGTTGGCGATCGCTGGCTCAACGTCCATCAGCGAACTGACCTTCTCCCAGCCTTCGGCGAAGACGACGGGCAAGACGGCGAGGTAGATCGGGTCGGCCAGACTCACCGCAGCGCCGGTCTCGACGAACCGTTCCGCATCACCCCAGAACTCTGCGTGCCAGAGAGCGAGTTCGTCGACGGCACGCTCGGCATCGGCGATCTCCATCCCTTCGATCTGGTCGACGACTCGATGCCCGCCTTCGTCTTCCATCAGGACAAAGTACGAAGCTCCGTCCTCTGACACGGCACCTCCGAACCCTTGTGGCGCGTCGATCGGCGAGCGCTCCCGGAGCTCTTCATAGAACTTGACCTCACGCTCGTACATCCGCAGCATCGAGCTCGTGAACACTGCCGCTTCGTCAAGCGCCGGCAGTTTCAGCACCAGGGTCTTGGGAACGTCGGTGCCACTGAGGTGCAGGCGGTAGACGGCACTACTGACGCCAATACCGACGCCAATGATCTCGGCGTCGAGTCCGGTGACGGCGAGTCCGGTGGCCGCGGCCAGCCATTCGACAGTCACTTCATCGATCGTGGCGGGAATCTTCGTCATGGGCACTCCATCCGTCGTGCCGCCGCGCAGCGCGGCGGGTTGACTCAGATGCTCGCATATCATCGACGTGACGCCCGACACGGCCGAAGGGGCCGGTGGACCATGTGCCAGGATCAGTCCATGGCGATCGAAACTGTCACCGGGTACTGCTGGCCCCAATCCATCACGGCGGGCGCAGGCGTCGCACTGCATCTGTCATCTGCGGGCGGCCGACCGGTCGACGTCGAGATCGCCCGTCTCGGCGCTGAGCGGACGGTGCTGTGGACCGACACCGTCGATGCCGGTGACCACGCGACGCCGCGCGACGCTGACGCCCACGGCTGCAACTGGCCGGTTGCGACAACGGTGACCGCCGACGATCAGTGGTCATCGGGGTACTACGAGGTCCAACTGACGATTGATGTCGACGGCAAGACTCGACAGAGCCACGCGTTCTTCGTCGTGCGTCCGAGCGCCAATTCGGCCAACACGATTCTGTTGCAACTCGCGACAAATACGTGGCACGCCTACAACGACTTCGCCGGCCGCAATCTCTACACCGGCAACACCCGTGCCTCCCTGCAACGTCCGATGGCGCGCGGGTACCTGTTCAAACCCGCCGGAGCAGGTCGTCGAGTGACCACGACCAACCCACCCGACCGCGACATGAATGCCCATGTCGGCTACATCCGGATGAACCATCTCTCCGGGTGGGCGGGATCGGCTGGGTGGCCGGACTGGGAGTGGCCGTTCCTCGCCTGGGCCGAGCGCAACGGCTACGGCATTGATGTCATGACCAACGCCGACCTCGAGGAGCATCCGGGCATCGTCGACAGGTACCAGCTGTTGTTGTCGGTCGGACACGACGAGTACTGGTCCGGTCCAATGCGCGACACGGTCGAATCGTTCATCGCTGGTGGTGGCAACGTCGCATTCTTTTCGGGCAACACCGCGCTGTGGCAGGTGCGGATGGAAGACCCTGACAACGACGGCCCAGCGACGGTGATGGTCGGGTACAAAGGGCAGTTCAAGGATGATCCGGTGTATGGAACGGACCGCATCGGTGAGCTGACGAGCATCTGGTCCGATCATCTGATCGGCCGCCCTGAGAACCAGATGACCGGGGTGAGTTTCACCCGTGGCGGCTATCACCGCATCGGCAAGCGCGTCACCAATGGTGCTGGCGGCTACACGGTGTATCGCCCCGAGCACTGGATGTTCGACGGCACGGAGATCGACTACGGCGACGTACTCGGCGCAGCTGCAACCACGGTTGGGTACGAATGCGACGGCTGTGAGTACACCGTTGTCGACGGGCTGCCGCACCCGACGGGCGTCGACGGAACGCCTGCCTCGTTCGAGATCTTGGGCATGGTTCCTGCTGCCCACTTCACGCGGACGACTGCCGGTCGGCCCCCGAAGCCGCATGAGCCATCCGAGATCGAGTTCCTCGCGTCACGGGTGTTCGACTCTCGGGATCCAGCGGCGGTCAAGAAGATCGCTGCTGGCCAGGCGATGCTCGGGAGCTACGTCTCCCCCGGCGGCGGCACGGTCATCACTTCGGGCTCCACTGATTGGGCCCACGGCCTCGCCGGGCGGGACGAACAGATCGAGCAGATCACGCGCAACATCCTCGACCGCCTCGGCTGACTTCCCTCCAGGTCTCCCCGTGGACCCGGCGCGCACGCGGTGGGAGGGAATCTCGTGGAACGGATGTGGCGCCCGCTCGCCGGTAGGTTTCGGGAGTGACCGGATCCGAGGGAGCGAACGACGAGGTGCGCCGGCGCTTGCTTGATGCGATGGCGGTGCTGCGCGAGGTCATTGCTGCTCCGGAAATGGCCAACGAACTCGACGCTGACGAAAAGGCCGACTTCTTCAATGCGGCCGGTGATGTGTTCTGTCCCGATCCGGAGATTCGCCGGCGGCGCACCAAGCTGCTGCAGCAGCAGCGTCGCAACGAGCGCACTCAACGAGATGACGACGTGCTCGGCGAAACCGGCATCCGTACGCTGCGCAGTAAGCCGGTGTTCACCACGCCCGACGTGTTCGCACCGGGCGACTTTGAGCAGCGCGACGTCGCCGATGATCCGGACCGGCCAGCGTTTCGTGAGACGCTCGAGCCTCAGCACTGCTACATCTGCAAGGTCCGCTATCACGAAGTGCACCACTTCTACGACCAGCTCTGCCCCAGCTGTGCGGCGCTCAACTACACCAAGCGCGGCGAACTGGCCGACATGTCGGGGATGGTCGTGTTGCTGACCGGTGGCCGCGTGAAAATCGGGTACCAGGCCGGCATCAAGCTGCTGCGCTGCGGAGCCGAGCTGATTGTGGCGACGCGCTTCGCGCGTGACGCTGCGGAGCGGTACGCGGCAGAGCCCGACTTCGCCGACTGGGGCGACCGACTCGAAATCTTCGGGCTCGACCTCCGCCACACCCCAAGCGTGGAGGCCTTCTGCGCACACCTCCTCGCGACGCGCACGCGACTTGATGCCATCGTCAACAATGCGTGCCAGACCGTGCGCCGACCGCCAAGCTTCTACGAACACATGATGGACCGCGAAACAGCGGCCCTCGAGTCGCTGCCGGCCGATGTCCTGCAACTCGTCGGCTCGTACGAAACACTCCGCAACGCCGCGCCCTCCCTCCCGCTCGGCGACGACAGATCAGCTGCGCTCGCACCCGCCGCCGAGGCCACCGACGTTCCGGGCCTCACTCGCGCTGCCGAGCTCTCCCAGGCGATGCTGCTGCCCGAGGACCGCCCGACTGTTGCTTCGCTCTTTCCTGCGGGCCAACTCGATCAAGACCTGCAGCAGGTCGATCTTCGTGGCCGAAACTCATGGCGACTGCAGCTCCACGAAGTGTCGGCGGTCGAACTGCTGGAGACGCAACTGGTCAATGCTGTGGCGCCGTTCGTGTTGAACGCCCGACTGAAGCCGTTGATGGAGGCAACCCCCGGAGATCACAAACACGTGGTCAACGTGTCAGCCGTCGAGGGTCAGTTCTACCGGCCGCGGAAGACCACCAAGCACCCGCACACCAACATGGCAAAGGCCGCGTTGAACATGATGACGAGGACGTCCGCGACCGATTATCACGACTCGGGCATCAATATGAACAGCGTCGACACCGGCTGGGTCAGCGACGAGGACCCTGTTGCCATCGCCGAGGCCAAGACCGCTGAGCAACGGTTCCATCCCCCGCTCGACATCGTCGACGGCGCAGCGCGCATCGTCGATCCGATCATCGACGGATTGAACACCGGCACTCATGTGTGGGGCCAGTTCCTCAAGGACTACACGTCAACCGACTGGTAGCCCGCGAAGCGGACACCGCTGAGCTTGGCCATCTTGTCATCCCAGGTGGCGAGGTCGTTCTGGTTCAACTTCGACAGGTGATCGTGGCCGCACGCACGCGCCATCACCGACATGAGTTCGACCGATGCACTGAAGAACGTTGCGAGGCGTTGGGCCGATGCTGCGACGTCGAGTCGGGCTCGGAGTTCTGGCTTCTGGGTTGCGATCCCGGTCGGACAGTTGTTGGAGTTGCACATTCGAGCACCCACGCAGCCGATGGCCTGCATGGCTGAGTTCGACAGCGCGATGCCATCGGCGCCGAGAGCGAGCGCTTTGACGAAGTCAGTGGGGACGCGCAACCCGCCGGTCACGATCAACGTGACGCGCCCGCTTGCCCCTGCGTCGTCGAGGAAGCGGCGAGCCCTGGCGAGGGCTGGAATGGTCGGAACGCTGATGTGGTCGCGGAACATCGTCGGTGCGGCGCCGGTGCCACCTCCGCGGCCGTCGAGGATGACGTAATCGACTCCGGAATCAAGTGCGAATCCGAGATCCGCCTCGACGTGATTGGCGCTGAGCTTCATACCGATGGGAACGCCGCCGGACAGCTCGCGCACGCGGTCACCGAATCGACGAAAGTCATCGACACTGTGCAGGTTGGTGAAGGTTGGCGGCGACACGGCTGGGTGTCCCGGTTCGATGCCGCGGACCTCAGCAATCTTGCCGACGTTCTTCGACCCGGGCAGGTGTCCGCCCGTTCCGGTCTTCGCGCCCTGGCCGCCCTTGAAGTGGAAGGCTTGGATGGACGACAGGAGTTCTTCTCGGTAGCCGAACTGGGCACTGGCCAGTTCGTAGAAGTATCGGCTGTTGGCCCGCTGCTCTTCGGGAAGCATGCCGCCTTCCCCCGAGCAGATTCCCGTCCCGGCCAATTCGGCACCCGTGGCGAGAGCGACCTTGGCTTCTTCGGACAGCGCACCGAAACTCATGTCCGAGACGAACAGGGGGATGTCGAGGTGGAGCGGCCGCTCGGCCTCCGGCCCGATGACGAGTTCGGTGCCGACGGTGACGTCGTCGAGCAGCGGCTTCGTGGCCATCTGCGCCACCATGATCTGGATGTCGTCCCAGTGCGGGAGGTCCTTGCGTGGCACCCCCATCGACGTCATCGTTCCGTGGTGACCGATCTTCGTGAGGCCGTCTCGAGCCAACTGGTGAATGAACTCCACGGTGGGCTCCTCGGGCGTCGAACGAGCCGTCGGCGCCGCTCCCGAGCCGGACGGTGGCGGTGTAGCTGCAGCTGCGGCGGCGGCTGATCCTGTCGTTCCGACCTGGACGGCGGTGATCTGGGCGTGGCTGCCATCGCAGTAGGGCGCGTTGCCCGTGCGCTTGCACGCGCAGAGGTGGGCAGCACCGTCGGTTTCCGCTGTGAACGCCTTGGGCGTGAAATCGGTGCCAACGTGTGAACCGTCGCAGAATGGCTGATTGCTCGACCGACCGCAGGCACACCAGTGGTATTCCTCTCCAGCCGTCAGGTCAGCAACTGCCGGCTTGTTGTCGGCAATGGTCGGGTCGGTCGTGTTCTCTGACATGTGGCGTGTCTCCTGACGATTCGGGTTGCGGGCGTGAGTGTAACCGGTTCTTGTTATTGCAATTATTGTGGATGCAGTCACCCCACGCCTTCCGGTCAGGAACGATCGACCTACTCACCCAGTTGGACTCAATCGTGCGCCCAGGCTCGCGTTGCACCGCGGCCAACGCATATCGTCGGCGACATGACGTTGACCGATCGCATCCTCATGGGCCCCGGCCCGTGCAACCCCTATCCCGAGGCTGTGCAGGCGCTCGGCAGGCCAATGCTCGGTCACCTCGACCCGGAGTTCATCGCCCTGCTCGATGAGACCAACGATCGGCTGCGCACGGTATTCGGCACCACGAATGCGTTGACGTTTCCCGTGTCGGCAACCGGGTCTGCCGGGATGGAAGCCGCCATTGTCAACTTCGTCGGACCGGGCGACACCGTCGTGGTCGGCGTCAATGGCGTCTTTGGTGGGCGGATGGTCGACGTGGTCAGCCGCACCGGCGCCGACGCCATTGCCGTTGACCACGAATGGGGCCAACCGGTCGACGTCGAACGAATGCTCGCCGCACATCCCAACCCTGCGATGTACGCAATGGTGCATGCCGAGACCTCGACCGGCGTGCAGAGTGACATCGCAGCAATGGGTGCGGCCAAAGGCGATGCGCTGCTGCTCGCCGACTGTGTCACCTCGCTCGGCGGTGTCGATCTGCGCATCGACGAGTGGAGCATCGACATCGCCTACAGCGGTACGCAGAAGTGCCTCGGCGTCGCTCCGGGTCTGGCACCTTTGACGGTGTCAGATCGAGCGATCGAACGAATTCTGCCGAAGCCGCAGTCGTGGTATCTCGATCTGAACATGATTGCCGGGTACGTCACTGGATCCGGCGCTCGGGCGTACCACCACACCGCACCCATCTCGATGATCATGTCCTTGCACGCCGGCCTCGGCGCCGTGCTGGACGAGGGTCTCGACGCGGTACGCGCCCGCCATCAAGCGGCCGGCGACGCGGTCAAGATTGGCATGCAGCGGCTCGGGTTCGAGTTGTTCGCCGCCGAGGGCCACCGGCTCGCACCTCTCAGCTCGATCACGATTCCGGAGGGACGCCTGGGCGACCAATCCGAGGCACAGGTCCGCTCTCGGTTGCTCGCCGAGTACGGCATCGAGATCGGCGGTGGACTTGGACCCGTCGCTGGCAAGGTCTGGCGGGTCGGCACGATGGGCCATACTGCGCGGTTGCGCAATGTCACCACCCTGCTGGCTGCGCTGTCCGCCATCGTCGACTGAGTCAGTGCTCGGCGGGGCGGTTCAGACTCACTGTTCGGCGACGTGCCCATCGGCAACGAGCCGGTCAACCATCGCATCGTCGAAACCCGCGCTGGCGAGGACCGAGCGGGTGTGTTCGCCGACTCGTGGCGATGAGTGTTGTGGCGAGATGTCGACGTCACGAATGCGCATCGGGGCTCGAACCGTCCGGTACTCGCCGTGCTCGTCGTGCTCGATGGTCGGGAAGAGACCAATGGCCTCGGCCTGGGGATCGGCGGTGACTTCGTGGAGCCCCAGGACCGGGCCCCAGATCAACCGATGTTCGTCGAAGATCGGACCCCAATCGTCTCGCGGCTTCGCTGCGAGCGCAGCGTCGACGGTCTCGACCAGTTCGGCCATGTTGTCGAAACGGCCTTTGATGTCTTGCAGGCGGTCATCATCGAGGAGGTGGTCGAGGCCGAGCGCGGCGCAGAAGCGCGGCCATGCACTGGCCTCGGGCATGTTGAACACGACCCAGTTGCCATCCGCGCACGGGTAACGGTTCGCGGTCGCGACGATCTGTTGCTGCCGGGAGCGACGGCGCACGGGTGCCTGATCGACGGCGGTGATTCCATAGTCGGTTGCCAGCGTCCATGCCGCCGTTTCGAACAACGATGTCTCAATGACCTGACCCTTGCCGGTGCGTTCGGCGAGGCGCAGCGCGGCGAGGATGCCGCTGACCAGCGCGAGGCCGGTGGTGTGGTCGCCCTGTGCCGGCCGCGCCATCGGAACCTGTCCTTCGGCACCATCGCGCATCGAGTCGTAGAGGCCGGATCGCCCGAAAAAAGCGGTGACGTCGTAACCGGGGCGCCAGGCCTCGGGGCCGTCGGTGCCGTAGCCCGTGAGGGTCGCGTGAACGAGTTTGCTGTTCGTGGCGAAAAGCTGCTCCGGCGCCAGGCCGAACTTTTCTTGTCGACGCTGCAACAGGTTGCACAGGAACACGTCTGCTGATTCGCACAGGCGGTGCACGATGTCGCGACCCGTGTCAGACCCCAGGTCGACAGCAATCGACCGCTTTCCACGGTTGTCCACATCAAACTGGAAGTCGTAGCCCTTGAAGGCACCCTCGACCTTGGCCGGGCGAGTCGTGTTGCGCATCGGGTCGCCGGTGAGCGGCTCGATCTTGATCACGTCGGCGCCGAGGTCGGAGAGAATCGCTGCGGCACTTGGCGCTGCCATCCAGCTGTCGATCTCAATGACGCGAATGTCGTCGAGTGGCAGTGTCATCCGACGACCTCAATGCCGGTGCCAGTGCCAATGCCAATGCCAATGCCAGAGAATGGGCCAAAGACAGGGACAGGGACAACGCGAAGGAGTTGCATCGGCGCATCTTCTCAGACGGGAGACAGGCTGAGAAAGAATCTGTGTGCGTCGGTCCCGTTGGACATCACGGCAATGTCCCGATTCGTTCGATCGCGGCGTCCAACGCGGTGACGGCAATGCGCCCGGCCTGCGACACGGTCAGCAACGCCCCTGCAGCCTCGTAACCATCGACCGCGTCGCCAAGCGCGGCAGTCAGCGCGTGGCTGGCATTGCCGCGCGGTCGATGACCATTCGCAATCATCGAGCCGACCAACTTCGCGCCGGTCTTCGCGTCGCCGCTGCGGATCAGCGCGATCGCCGCGACGCCGAACAGGTGGCTGACACCGACGTAGTAGTGCTGGTCGAGCGCTGCTTGCACGGCATCGCGGCAGTGATGCAGCACCTCGCCCAGTTCGGCGCGCTCGACGCTGAAGTGGAGGATCAGCCCATCGATCACCGGTTCGACGAGATGGTCGCGCGGCATCGAGTGCGGCCATTCCAGTCCATCGGTCCAGATGTCGAGCGCAGCGTCGATGTCGACTGGAACCACATGCTGGCGTTCTGCGTGCCCGACACGTTGTAGTACGGCTGGTCCTGGTGCCAGGGCGTGCGCTGCTTGGTTCCCGGCTCCTTGACCAGCACATGGTCGTGGTAGAGCCGACTCGTGTCCGAGCCGCTCAGTTCCGCAGCAATTTCAGCGCCGGGTGACCTCCTGATGAATCGTTCCATCGAAGGCAGTCGGGACCAGTTGCAGAAATCTTCGATAAATGCGCCATCTCCTGCGGCGCTCGCACGCTTCGCGCGCGGCGAGAGATCGGCGAGGTTGGCATCGATGGCGGCACGAGCCCATTCCATCTGATCCGGCGTGAATGCTTGGCGGACACACACCGCACCGTCAGCGGCATAGTCACCCTCGATCGTCCACCGGCCCATGCGCGTCCAGTCTCTCATCTGCGATGTCAGTTCCATCGACCACGGCCGGCATTACTCTCGGTTGAGCGATGCCTGTTCCCACTGCACTCCTCGACCTCGCTGTCGATCCTGTTGTCCACGACGTCGACCTGCGCTGGACGATGGCCTACGCCGCCGCGCTCGGCGATCACAACGATCGCTACTTCGACACGATGCAACCCGACGCTGTCGTTGCCCACCCGCTCTTCCCCGTCTGTCCAGAATGGGAAGCCATCGTCGCGTCACGGTCGAAGTCGTCGACCATCGGCATGACCACGGCGGAGGTCCTCACTGGAGTTCACGCCGCACACGACATCACGATTCACCGCCTCGTTCGGCCAGGCGACCGGCTGACCACGCAGCTTCAGATTGTGGCGCTCACCGACATCGGCCCGGGCGCAAAGGCAACAACCCGCCTCGTCACCGTCGACGCTGACGGGCAACCTGTTGCCACCACGACACAGGACGCCATCTATCTCGGTGTCCCGACCGATGACGTCCATCAGCTCGACCCGATGCCACCGGCCGCCATCGCCGGCTCTGAACGAACCGGTGCCCCGTCGACCTTCAGCCTCGACATCGCTGCAGGCGCTGCGCACACCTATACCGAGTGCGCTCGGATCTGGAATCCCATCCACACCGATCGGGCGGTGGCGCTGGCCGCCGGACTTCCCGACATCATCCTGCACGGCACCGCCACATTGGCTCACGGCGTCACTGCCGTCGTCGACGCCTGCGCTGGCGGGCGTCCTGAGTTGGTCCGCCGGATCACTGGTCGGTTCGCCGCGATGGTGGCGATGCCCTCGACGATCACGATCAATGTGTGGCCCGGCACGCTGACTCCAGATGGCACCACGACGGTTCCGTTCGAAGTGCTGAACGCACAGGGCGATGCAGCCGTGAAGGACGGCCTGATCGTGCTCGGTGCGATCGACGGGTGACCCTTGGGGTGGCCTCCCTCGACCCGCACGGGTGTGATGGGAGAATCTGTCGATGAAGCACGCCTTGTTCCTGCCGCCATTCGGCGCGCTCGCTGACCCCGTACGACTTGTTGAGCATGCCGTTGCCGCCGAGGAGGCAGGGTGGGATGCCGTCTTCCTGTGGGACCACGTGCTTCGTCGACCCGGTGAGCCCCAAGAGATTGCCGACCCCTGGGTCGCAATGGCCGCTATTGCGGCCGCCACCACGCGTCTTCGGATCGGTCCAATGGTCACCCCAATCACTCGTCGACGTCCGATCAAGCTCGCTCGGGAGACAACGACGCTCGACCATTTGTCGAGTGGACGATTGACACTCGGCCTCGGGCTGGGAGTCGACACCAGCCGCGAGCTGAGCGGCTTCGGCGAGATCGTGGACCCGCGGATTCGCGGCCAACGACTTGATGAAGGCGTCGAGCTGCTCTGCGCGCTCTGGACCGGTGAGGAGGTCAACTTCCACGGGGAGCACTTCACTGCTGACTCGATCGTTGCACTCCCGCGCCCGGTGCAGCAGCCACGTATCCCGCTGTGGTTTGCCGCGCGCGGCGAGGCCCGTAAACCAGTTGCACGCGCCGCCAGGTTCGACGGCCTCTTTCCCATCGAGGTCGATGCAACTCAACTCGGCGAAATGCTCGATGTCGTGCGTGCCGAGCGGGGCAGCTTGGACGGGTTCGATGTGATCGTCAACCCGAGTGAGAAGATCCCGTACGCGACGCTCGCTGACCATGGCGCGACCTGGGCGATTACGGGCCCAGCGCCTGGCGCCGAGGGCACCTTTGAGATGGCGTCATCGCCGCCCGAAGACACGTTCGGGACTCGCTGATCTCAGTCCGTCGATCGGTGCCGCCGGATCCGTGATCGGACGAACATCTCCGGGCCGACAATGACCACGGCCAGACCGACGGCGACGAGCACCAACGCGATGGTGCCAATCTCCCCTGCCGCGCCGTCAGCGCCCTCGTCGACCTGACTGATGACGATCGACCATGTGGCGCCGGCACTTCCGGCCCCCAGCAACACCACGAGCAATGTGGCGATGATGGCAGCTGGCACCAGACGCTGGCTCTGGTGACGGCGGGGGTTCACGCTCTGGTCCACGGGCGATCGAAGTCGAAGAGGTGCATATCGAACTCTTCGGAGAGTGCCTCGAACACTCGAAGACCTCGGACACTGTTGCCGTGCTCGTCGAGCCGCGGCGAGAACACCGCGACCGCACCGGCCCCCGGGATGATGCCAACGATCCCACCGCCCACACCGCTCTTTGCCGGGATGCCGACCGTGTACGCCCACTCGCCTGCGTAGTCGTACATCCCGCAGGTGAGGGCCACGGTCAGCATGTCGCGAGCAACTCGCGGTGACACGATCTGTTCTCCCGACACTGGGTGAACTCCGCTGTTCGCGATCGTGGCGCCGATCATTGCGAGGTCACGAGCGGAGACGAGCACCGAGCACTGCGCGAAGTAGACGTCGAGCGTCTCTTCGACCCGGTCTTCGATGATGCCGTGGCTGAGCAGCAGGTAGGCAATGGCGCGGTTGTGGTTGCCGGTGGCACGTTCGGATTTCCACACAGCGTCGTCGATCTCAGGGCGCCGTCCGAGGTACCGCTCGAACATCGCAGCAATCCCCTCGATGCGTTCTTCGCGCGACCCGCCCACCATGTCAGTGATGGCAATCGCGCCGGCATTCACCATGGGATTCGGCGCCCGATGCCGTTCCTCGTCAAGTTCGATGGCGTTGAACAAATCCCCCGTCGGCGCCACCCCCACGCGCTCGAGCACGGCTTCACGGCCGTGTGTTTCGAGCGCCAGGCCATAGAGCAACAACTTCGAGATCGACTGAATGGTGAACAGGTGGTCATGGTCGCCGGTGAGTTGTTCCTGACCATCGAGAGCGACCGCTGCGATCGCAAAGAGATCGGGGTCGACGTTGCTCAACTCAGGAATGTAGGCAGCAGGTGCGCCCTCGGTGAGGGGACCGAACTGCTCGTGGAGCCCAATACAGACCTGTCCCAGCCACTCGATTCGTCGCTGCCGTTCGTCATCTTCGACCATCGAGCCGACCCTACGACACGCGTGCAGCGATCTCCGTGTAGCCGAGCTCGTGTGGTAGCCAATGTCGATGTTCATCGTCCAGCAGCACCGGAGGGTGACCGCTCCATGTCTGCGGTCAACGTGATCGACGGGCCGCCCCCTGAGTCGCCAACGGCGACACCGGTGCGCAGCCGGCTGTCATTGCTGTTCGCCGTGGTCGCCGGGTCGATGGCCGTGTTTTTCGGCAACTACGTCTTCTTCGTCCGCACCACCCTCGGCCAGGAACTCGACAACGCTGCGCTCGTCGGCGCGGAACACGAAACTCAGGGGGTCATCACCGAGGCATGGGACCTCCTCGACATCATCAGTGTCGCCTCGCTCGCATTGGCGTGCGTGGTGATTGGCATGGTCGCGTTGTTGCGCAAACGGGTCGCCCTCGCGTTTGCGGCGCTGACAACGATCGCAGTCGCCAACGTTGCAACCCAACTTCTCAAGCGAGTCGCCCTCGAGCGTCCTGATCTGATCGGAGCAGGCGACGTGAACAGTCTTCCGAGCGGTCATGCAACGGTCGCCACGACCGTTGCCGTCGGTCTGGTGATGGTCACAGCCCCGCGCTGGAGGTCGGTCGTGGCGCTGGTGACGGTTGTCTTTCCGATTGGGGTCGCTGTCGCAGTGGTGACCGCTTCGTGGCATCGGCCGTCGGACTCCATCGCTTCGTTCTGCGTCGTCTTGGGCATTGCCGCTGCCAGCCTCGCCGCGGTCGTCGCTGTGTTCGGCTTCGACGCCGGCGAACGACCGCCACGATGGGTGCGTCGCTCTGCTTTGGCCTTCGCCAGTGCAGCGATCGTCATCCTCAGCGCCGTGAGCCTCGTCGGTCTGTGGGCCGTCCGAAATCGTCTGCGAGATGGCCAACTTGACGCTCGCTGGGAGACGGTTGCGTACACCGCCTCAACGGCTGGCATCGCCGCCGGCGCCCTCGCCGTCATGCTGTGTCTCGTCCTTGCGTTGCGCGGCGTCGCCGTCGGCCACGGCGGATGGAACCGCACCGCTGAGGGTGCCACGGCGGTGGACCACTAGGTCTGCTCAGGTCTCGCTGGGAGATCCTGGTCTGACAACCCCGGCCTCGTAGGCCAGCACGACGGACCGACCCAGCAGTGCTGACCGCCGTACTCGACCAGGTCTCGGCGCAGTTTCCGCAGGCTGACGTCGAGACCTCTGAACAGTTCCGGGATCGGATCGAAGGGTTCGTCGACGAGGCGCTCGCCATCGTGAACATCATGGTTGCTCTTGCGGTGATCATCGCCCTCATCGGCATCGCCAACACGCTGGCGCTGTCGGTGTTCGAACGGACCCGTGAACTCGGTCTCGTTCGAGCTGTCGGGATGAGCCGTCGGCAGCTCCGGCGAATGGTCCGCTTCGAAGCGGCGCTCGTCGCCACATTCGGTGCTGTGTTGGGCGTCGCCATCGGCTTGCTGTTCGGTTTCGGCGTGGTGCAGGGTCTGCCCGATTCCTTCGCCTCCGGCGTGAGCATCCCGGTCGGTTCGATTCTGACGCTGGTTGCCGTCGCCGCCGCCGCCGGAGTCGTTGCCGCCTGGCTCCCGGCCCGACGGGCTGGGCGTCTCAACATTCTGGATGCCATTGCCGCCCAGTAACCGCATCAGATCACTGCCTGTTGACGGCTGGTCGAACACCTCGGGGTTGGACGCGCCAGACTCTCAGCAGTTCTGAACCATCAACCTCTGGGGAGCCACCGACATGACGGCCACGGATTCAACAGCAACGCAACGACCATTGCCGGCCGACCTCGCCGAACGGTTCATCCGCGACGGCTATGTCGTCGTCGACGATCTGGTCACGGCCGAGGAACGTGCCCGGATTGTCGACGATGCCGCTGGGTTTACCGACGGCACCTACCCGGTGAGCAATCCACCTGATGACGGCGACATCTTGGCCGTTCACTTCCCGCATTGGGTGAGTCCCGTGGCTCAGGATGCAGTGGTGCATCCGGGGATTGCTGAGGTCGTCGGCACCATTGCGGGAGCACACCTGCCAGGGTGGGATGGCCGGACGAAGTGCATGCAGTCGATGCTCTTCTTCAAGCCGCCCGGGTTGCAGGGTCAGGCGTGGCATCAGGATGAACGATTCATTCCGACGCGGGACCGGTCGCTCGTCGGAGCGTGGATCGCACTTGACGATGCCACGGTCGACAACGGTTGCCTCTGGGTGCTCCCTGGGTCACACCGCACGGGGATGATCCATCCCACGCGGGCTCACGGCCAGGTCGAGGAATTCGATCACAGCGACGAGGCATACGGGTTTGACGACGCCGAGGCCATTCCTGTCGAGGTTCGGGCCGGTGCGGTGGTCTTCTTCAACGGATATCTGTTGCACCGCTCGTTTCGCAATCGGTCGAACGGGACGCGCATGGCGTTGGTCAACCACTACATGAATGCCTGGTCGCTCCTACCGTGGCAGGTTGGCAAGGGCATCGAGGTCGGGACTGCGGACACGCGGGCGATCGTTCCCGTGACCGGGGACGACCCGTACGCGCACAAGGGCATCGACGAGAGTCCTGGCGTCACGTTTGTTCGGCCGCGCGTGACGCCAGCCTCGGCGCAGTTTCGGGATCCTTCTGCGGACGCGTTCAACCGCTCCTCGGATGCTGCTGCCACGGCCGATGGCGACGGTCCCGTGCTCCGGATCGACACTGGGCTCGCGATTGCAGCACCTGTCGCAGACGTGTGGAAGGTGCTGACCGACCTCGACCGATACGGCGATTGGAACCCATATGTCGTGGATGCGCAGGGCGCCGGCACTGCGGGATCCACGGTGACGGTCACGACACGGCCGACGGACGCCGACCGCGAGACCACCTACGACGTCGACGTGGTGGCCGTCGGCGCGCCCCACCGGCTTGAGTGGCAGGGCGGCTCACCGGATCGTGAGCGGTTCCTCACCCGACATGTGTGGACACTCACCGAGACGCCCGACGGTACCGATCTCCACCACTACGAGACCTTCCACGGAACCGATGCGCAGGCAACCTTTGACATGATCAAGGTCGGTCTCCGACGCGACTTTGAACGCTTCAATAGCGGGCTCAAGGCTGCCTGCGAGAACGGAAACCGCCTGGCCTGAGCAGAGAGTGAGCAGCGGGTCGACGGCCGCGCGGCCGTCGACTCAGAATCCGCGGTTGTTTTCGCGCTTCTTCGGCGGCGCCTTGAACGGTGCCTCGATGAGCATCTCGAACCGCGCGTCGTCGGGTTGGTTCGGCTCATTCATGTTCTGGAGGTACTTCTTGAGTGCGGCGCGACCAGCGGTGACGTGATCACCCTTGGTTCCGACTGAACGAGCGAGCGCATCTTTGGCCTTGCCGACTCGTTCCTTGCGGGTGGCCTTCTCGGCCTCGCTGAAGATACGTGGCTGCTTGTTGACCTTTGCAGCGGCTGCTGCGCGCCGCTTCGCTTCGGTTTCCTGCAGTGGGGTCAGCTTCTGGTTCGCCATGGGTGTCCAAGGTACAAGCGTGGTGATCCAAGTTGTCGAAAAGGGCGGCGGGATCAACGCAGAAGCCCACGCCCCTAATTCACACTAAAGAAAGCTAAGCTACGGGCCGGTCGGACGTCGACCGGACAGCAATTGCGAAGTGCACCATGTTCCCCGTCGACCCCACTCCACCCACCGAGCAGATCAATCGAATGCGATCGGGAAGGGCAACGTGATCAATTACCTCCGCGATCAGGTCGTGTCCGCCACCACGTCGCTATTCTCCCACGGTCCGTCACCGCTCGAGAAGACGCTCGACTATCAGGGCGACCCCGGCTTGCTCGGCCCCGACTCGATCTCGTGGCGCGTGATCGGAGACACCGCGGCGTTCGTCGGTGGGATCCGGGCGCTGCTCGTTCAGGCCGCCCATCCCGAGGTTGTTGCCGGCGTCGAGCAGCACTCTCGTTACCGGAGCGATCCGTTCGGACGCCTCAACCGGACATCGTTCTACGTCACCGAGACCACCTACGGCGCCCGCCCAGAGGTGGAAGCTGCCGTCGCGGAGGTGCGTTCGGCGCACCGTCCTGTCCGGGGCCAGTCGGCACGAGGCAAGCAGTACAGCGCCGCACATCCCGAACTGGCCGCGTGGGTGCACAACGTGTTGACCGACTCGTTTCTCGCTGCGTATCAAACGTTCGGTCCAGAGCAGCTCTCGGTGCAGGAGGCAGATCAATTCGTCACCGAGCAGGCCACGATCGGAGCCCTGCTCGGGGCGTCTCCCCTTCCGCTCACCGCGCGTGAACTGTCGGCGTGGGTTGCTGATCACCCGGCACTGTGCGCATCAGACGATCAGGCCAGCGCGACGGCGTTCCTCCGCGATCCGCCGCTCCCGCTCGGCGTGAAGCTGGGTTACCGACTGCTGTCCGACGCGGCGGTGTCCATCATCCCGTCGCGGATCACCGACATTCTCGGCTTGCACCCGTCACCAGCGCGATCCCGCATCGGCGGCAGCGTCGTGAGCGGTCTGCGTTGGACACTGGGATCATCGCCGTCCTGGCACCTGGCGCTGGTCCGGGCCGGAGCTCCTGTGCCGAGCGGCCTGTTTCGCCAGCCGCTTCCACCAGGTGCGGCCGAGGTTCTGCGCGCAGCCGATCCCAGCAGTGCCGAGAGCCCAGATTGATGGCAACCGGATGCAGAACCCGACGAATGTGTTGGCACCTTGGCCGCATCGGTGACGGAGCCAGACAGTCAGCCGTCGCATGCTCCTGGTAATTCTCGCTGCGGTCTCCGCACTGGCGTTTTTGTACTACGGGGCCGAGACGTTGTTCGCCGCTCGGCCGCGCCGTGAGTTCGAACGGTATGGCATGCCTCAGTTGCGAGTGTTCGTCGGCTCAATGCAGCTGTTGGGTGCAGCAGGAGTCCTGATCGGGATCTTCGTGGCCCCAATTGGAGCCGTTGCCGCCGCTGGGCTCACGATCATGATGCTGCTTGGACTCGTTGCCCGGTACCGGATTCACGATGCGCCGCGGCTGATGATTCCTGCGAGCAGCCTTGCGCTGTTGAACGCAATGCTGGTGTTCCTGTTCGTCACGCAGTGATCTGCGCGACGGCAAGGCTGTTGTCAGTCGCGTTCGGCAGTCAGAGCCGCCACGGTTGACAAGGTCAGGACCGTGATTGCGGGCATTGAACGCTTGATCGGGTCTTTCACCTTGACGTGCATGCCGATTGCTCCGAGCATGAACAAGGCAAGGCCGGTAGAGGCGGGGCGGACGAGCTTGGGCACTGCGTGTCCGGCGAGCATGAGCGTGGCGAGGCTGACCTTGGCGGCGCCGACGGCGTACATCTGGTTTTTCGAGAAGCCGTACTCCTCGAATTCTTCTTGCATGTTGGTCGCGCCGCCACCGCGGTAGCCGGTGTCTTTGTTGAATCTGTTGAACCAGACGTTGAGGATCCAGAGAGCTGCGACTGTCTGGGCGATTCGGCCGACAATTTTCATACGGCGATCTTAGGCGCGGGGACGCCTGAAGGCGCTTCGAGCTCCGGCGTTTTGCAACACCCGCCCGCTCGATCATCAACTATCGCGATCGTGGCATGCCCGTTCTCCCCTTCGGTTTTATTCATGCTATAGTGTGATAAATAATCTCAACCGAAGGACGACCCATGAAATCCCTGTTCAACAACCTGCCACCGGACTTCCGTCTGAAGCTTCCATTCCTGGCTGCTGGCTTCTTCTCGTTCCTTTTCTCCGTGTACCTCTACTTCGTGCTCGGCGAAGAGAACGCCGGCATCTTCGTCGGCCTCTGGGTCCCGTCGATTCACTCCCTCGGCACCCTGATCGTCGCACCGGCCAAAGTCCCGGTCGCGGTCGCCGAGCGCGAGAAGGTCGACTCATGAGCCTCGTCATCTTCGGCGTTGGGGTCTTCGTCTTCTTCCTCACCGTCTACGGCACAGTGGTCGCGGGCGGTTTGCAGCTCACCAAGAAGCAGATCGAGACGAGCCCCGAACTCTCTCCCAGTCTCGATACAAATCCCGATGACCCCGACGATGGCCTTTCGACGAGCGACATCGTCCGGGCCGACTTTTAGACCCTCACCCATGAATGCGGTCGACGCCGATCTGATCATCGCCGGCGCCGGCTGCGCTGGGTTGAGCGCGCTGTGGCAGGTCATGCAGCGACCCAACGAGCATCGCAAGGTCATCGTGATCGACCGCGACTTCGAGGTGGGCGACGACCGCACCTGGGCATTCTGGGGGACGCGTGACGCCCCCTTTGCTCACCTGGCCGACCAAACGTGGGATCAGTTGCGGGTCCGGTTTCCCGGCTGGGAGACCGTCGGCAGACTCCAACGCCCGAACGGCACATCGCCGAACGGCCGCAGGGTGTACAGCCGGGTCCGCCAGCGGGACTACGACGCGGCCATTCTCCACGATGCGGCCCGGCACCCCAACATCCGATTCGTGGCCCAGGACATCATCGGTTTTCGTGACGACCACACAGGCGGAGTCGTTGAACTCCCCGAAGGCGAGCTGCGCGCACCGCTCGTGTTGCAAAGCACGCGACTCTCGCCGTCCAACGATGCCGTGCCCGCACGCCATCCGCTGCGGCAACACTTCGGCGGCTGGGAGGTGCGGACCCAACACCCGATCTTCGATCCCCAAGTCGCGACGCTGATGGACTTCGACACCGACCAGTTTGATGCCACGGCGTTTTTCTATGTTCTTCCTGAAGCGCGTGATCGGGCCTTGGTCGAATTCACCATGTTCTCCCCTCAGCCTCGCGACCCTGCGTTCTACGACATCCAGCTCCGTGACTATCTCGAGCGACGCGGCGCGGGCGCGGTCTCGATCGAGCGCACTGAGTACGGGGTCATTCCCATGGATGATCGTCGCCGCGACCAGCAATGGGGCGAGCATGTCTGGAATCTCGGCACGGTTGGAGGGATGACCAAGCCGACGAGCGGATACACGTTTCAGCGGATCCACGCGCAGGCGCGCCATCTCATCGATCACTGGGCACACGGCACGACGCCGACGCCACTCCCCTCGCCGCCACATCGGTATCAATATGCGGACCGCACTCTGCTCAACATCTTGCATCACCACCCGGAGCGCGGCCGGCCGATATTCGAGCGTCTGTTTGCAACGTCGTCGATCGATGACGTGCTGACGTTTCTGGATGAAGACAGCACGCTCGGTAACGATGCCCGAATGTTGACCAAGCTGCCCTGGGCGCCGTTTCTCCGGGCGGCCGCCACAGAGTTCGGCGCCGATTTGTTGGCCGCCGTCTCCGGCCGGCGGTGACGACGGTGACGTCGACGGTGGCCACCACCGCCACTTCCCACGTCGAGGCACAGCGGACTCCGATGTCGCCGGGCGTGTTCCGAGTGGTCGTGGCAATCACTGCGGCGGTCACGGTGGCGGCAGTCGTTGCGCCACCGAGCGACACGGTGTCGGTGGCAGTGGTCATGGTGGTTGTTGCAGTGCTCGGCATCCCTCACGGGGCAGTCGATCACCTCGTCGCAGCAGCGCTCGGATCGACCGCCCCGACTCGACTCACACGCAGTGCGGCCACGCCGATCCGCCCGCTGCGCTTCCACCTCGCCTATCTGGCCGCAATGCTCGCCTACGGCCTGGTCTGGCTCGCCATTCCCGCGGTCGCACTCGCCGGGTTTCTCCTCCTGTCGGTACACCACTTTGGACAGAGCGATCTCGCGTCCTTGCAATTGGATCGTTGGCGCCAGGGTGCAATTCAGCTCTCTCGAGGACTCTTTCTGGTCGGACTGGTGCTCGTGGCCAACCTCGCGGCGGTCAGCCCGGTGATCGACCGGATGGGCGGGTTCGATCCATCCGCGTGGGCATGGCTTGCCGGACACACCGCTGCCTGGTCTTTGGTATTGGTTGGTCAGCACCTCGTCATCGGACTCATCGTCGGCGCGCAGGTTCGCGACCGCGAGATCATCCGGCGAGAGGCCATCGCCGTCATTGCATTGACCGCTCTGTTCGTTGCAGCTGATCCCCTGATTGGGTTCGCTCTCTATTTCGGCCTGTGGCACTCGCTGAATCACCTTGGCGTGCTCGCCGAGGTGCTCGGACATCGTTCTGGCTCTGCAGCATTAGCCCCGCGACAACTCGCGCGACTTGCCGCTCCTCGCAGTGTCGCGTCGCTCGCTGCGCTGGCAATACTCATCGGTGGCGCGGCGGCGCTTGATCAAACCGAGTTGGTCGTGCCGGTCGCACTGATTTTCATCAGCATGCTGACCTTGCCGCACATGATCGTCGTCGAACGATTGTGGAAGGCGATTCGCTTGGAGACGCCGTCGGGCCAACGCCCCATCTGATCAAGTGGCGTGTGATCAGGTGCTGGCGTCGGCTGCCAGTTGGACATCGTCGATGAGGCCGCCGAGTGTCTTGCCCGCCCCACCAACGAGAGTGGGTGTTCCTGCGGCGCGGATCTGAACTGCGGCTTGTTCGGCTTCGTCTGCCGCATCCGGGTTGGTCAGCGAGATCACCACAACGTCGATTTCATCGTGGGCGGCACAGAAGCCGACGAGTTCATCGCCGGGCATATCTGCGCCGAGGTGATGCACGTGCCAATTGGCCTCGCGGAGCGCGACCGTGGCCATGGTGGTCGGCAGGGAGTGCAGGTCACCAGAGACCGCAGCGACCATGACGGTGCCTCGCCGCCGCCCGCGCGGGTTTGGCAGCAGATCTCCGAGCGCGCGCTCAACGATCGCCGATGCTCGATGCTCGACCCAGATCGTCAGGTTGCCCTCGTGCCAGGCCTGACCGATTGCACGCAACGGTGGCGAGATCACCTGCTCGACCAGGTCCACGATGGTCGTGCCTTCGTCGACAAGCCGTCGGGCAATCTTGCGGACCTCGGATTCGTCGCCCTCGAGGAGTGCCTGATGCATGCGCTCGGACTGGCGCTGCAGACGGGCAGGGCTTGGGGCCGCAGGGGTCTGCGGAGCTTCGCGTTGGGCGCCAACCTCGGCCACATCGTGCGGCGAGACGAGGTATTTACCGCCGGTGAGCTGTGCGGGGAGGCGACCGCTACGAACCCACCGGTACGCAGTTTGGTAGTGCACACCGAGCGCGTCTGCCGCTGACTGCAGCTCCAACATCGTCTCGGACTTATTGCTCATAACGGCATTGTACGCAATCAGGAATAAATATGCACTAACTCACACTAATTCGTACTAAAGCTTGTTAAAGTTGAGGCGTCCGCAACAGTGCGGTCACTTCACAAGGAGAAATTTGATGGAGCTCACGTTGACCGAGGCGCAATACAACCTCGTCTACAACTCGTTCTCATTCGTCATCGCCAGCATGGGAGCAGCACTGCTGTTCTTCTTGCTGGTCAGAAGTCGAGTGGCCCCGCAACACCGCATGGCAATCACGCTGTCCACACTTGTCGTGGGCATCGCCCTCTACCACTACGTCCGAGTTTTCGGATCTTGGGAAGACGCCTTCAGTTACGTCGGCGGCGAATACGTCCAAGATGGCAAACCCTTCAACGAGGGCTACCGCTACGTCGACTGGCTGCTGACAGTTCCACTTTTGCTCGCCGAGCTCGTGGTGGTCCTGAAGCTGACCAAGGGCAAGACGCGCAGCCTGATCGTTCGACTCACCATTGCTGCCGTTGCGATGATCGCACTCGGCTACCCCGGCGAAATCGCTGCGGCCGACTCTTCGGCTCGCACCGTGTGGGGCGTCCTGTCGACCATTCCATTCTTGTACATCCTGTATGTCCTCTTCGTCGAGCTCGGCAAGTCACTTGAACGTCAGAGTGGCAGCGTCAAGAAGCTGGTCGACGGCCTGCGCTACATCATCCTCGCCACATGGGGCATCTACCCGATCGCCTACATGCTTCCATCGCTGATCGACGACGAGGCCAACGCCGAAGTCGCCCGCCAGGTGATGTATTCCATCGGCGACGTGCTCGCCAAGCCGCTCTTCGGTCTCCTGGTGCTGGGTATTGCTCTCGCCAAGTCCCGTGAGGACGGCTACGTCGAGCCGGGCGGCCAGCCCAACAGCGCCGCAGCACCTGACGATGCGAGCGAGCTTCTCGAAGCCTGAATTCCTTCTGCCCGAACGCCCTGACGGGCTCGACGCCTTCCCCCCGGGGCGTCGAGCCCCCACTCGAAAGGATCAATGATGACCACCGCAACCATCCCAATGCTCGACATCGAGATCGAAGCCATCGACTCGGTCGTGGCTGACGCTGATTGGAAACTGCAGGCTGCGTGCCGCGGGCAGATCGAACTGTTCTTTGCCCGGAAAGCTGAGCGTCCTCAAGCCCGAGAGCGCCGCGAGGCGAAGGCCAAGAAGATGTGCGACGTCTGCCCCGTCAGCACCGAGTGCCGCACGACCGCCAGGGAAAACCGTGAGTACGGATACTGGGCCGGCGAATCCGAAGAAGATCGTCACCTGCTCGGCTTCCGAGTCACTGCTCCCATCGGCCTACGCGCTCGCCTCGCCGACGTCGAAAAGCGGCAGAGCCGCAGCGCCTGAGCTGCGTCAGGTCATTGCTGAGGCGCGAAGTTCCACACGTCGTTGTCGACTCGGAGGTAGTTCTCCGGGTCGGTGAAGTCGAAAGTTTCGCGGTCACCACCGACGGTAATGATCTCAGGGTCGCCATCGGCCCCGACGATGGTGGTCGAGTCGAAGTCGTACTTGGCTTCGGCAGAGTCGGTCACGTTCCACGGCGGTGTGTCCAGCTCGGTCCACGTTGCGCCGTCGGCGCTGCTCCACATGTCGGTCGGATTCGTGATGAGTCCAAAGCCGCCGAAGCAGACGATCTCGCCGACTACTTCACACACGTGACCGGGGCGAGGTGACCATCCTGCTGACTCGGTGACGAGTTCCCAGTCTGCTCCATCGGTCGTGCTCCACACGTCGTTGAAGTAGGGCGCATCGCAATCGGGCAGCGGAGTGCAGGTGAAGCCGTCCTCGCCGCCGAGGAGGAACAGTCGGTCGCCGCGCACGACCGCTGCTGCTCCGGCTCTGGGCTCCCATGGCGCTGCGTCGGTCATCTGTTCCCAGTCGACGCCGTCGGTGCTGCGCCATACATCGTTGTAGTAGATCCGGGCTGGTCCGCCTGCTCCAATGATTGAGGAATCGTCGTTCTGTGATCCGCCGAACACATAGATGTGGTCGCCCAGCACTTCAGCCGACAGGCCGGCACGTCCGGACCAGGGTGCTGCTGCGGTGAGTTGCTCCCACACGACGCCGTCGGTGCTGCTCCACACGTCGTTGAAGAACTGCGATGTCGGCACAAATTCGGGGCACGGAGCGTCTGGGTCGATGCCCAGCCCGGGCGGCGGTTCGAGGCCCTGCTCAAGGAGGGCACAGAAAGGGTTCTCCTCGAGGCCGAAGTCCTGCCCGCCGAGCACCACGACGGCATCGTCTTTGACGACCGCCTGGAAGTAGGCGCGTGGCGGCCACATGTCGGGCTCGTCGCCGCTGAGCAGTGATTGCCACGTCGCGCCGGCGTCGTTGGACTCCCACACATCGGCCCAGATTTGGCTGTCTCCAGGAATCGTTGATTGATTCGGCGTGCGCCCACCGAGCAGGAGGAGTCGTCCGTCAAGATCCACGACGCGCAGTCCGGCGCGTGCACTCCACGGCGCGCTGTCGGTGCGTTCGGACCAGATGTAGCCGTTCAACTCCTCAGCGGTCGGGCCTGGGTCTGGCGGATCGGTCGATGGCGGGGCCTCGGTCACGACTGGCGGCGGGGTCGTCGGCGCTGCGGACGTCGTCGGCGCTGCGGACGTCGTCGGCTCGGACGCATCCGGAGCTGGCGGTTCGGTCTCAGTCGACGCAGCAGTCGGCGGTGGCCCGTCCGAGCCGCTGGTTGCGTCCGAGCCGCCACAGGCTGCGATCAAGACGGCGAGAGCGAGCGCCGAGCGCGGACCGCGTGGACTCTGCCTTCGACTTTGATCGGACCGTGCCGACGACTTCGTAGCCTTGGCGCAGGAGCTCGGCGCCACAGTGTTGGCCGATGTATCCGGTAATTCCTGTGACTAACACACGTTCGGTCATGACTTCAGCTCACTTCAGTTGGGGTCGTCTGGCAACTCGCAGGTACGAAGCTACAGAGGTTTCATGACCGCAAGATGAACACTCAGCTTGGTGATGCGTTGATGTTCTCGCCGTTGGGTGAGCCCAAGGTCTCACCCAACAGCAACTGATTCTTGACAGAGTCCAGTATTGGTGGTTTGATGGTGTTGTGTCCGAGACAGCAGTGGAGCTCCTGCGCCAGCACGGCGTCCAGGTCACTGCTCAACGGCTCGCGATCATGCGCGTCGTGGCAGAACGTCCACACGCCACGGCCGACGAGTTGGGCGACGAAGTGCGCTCCCAACTCGGCGCAATCTCCCGCCAGGCGGTCTATGACTCGCTCGGCGTCCTCGTCGACAAGAACCTGATTCGCCGGATCCAACCCGCTGGCTCGGCAGCTCGCTACGAGAACCGCATCGGTGACAACCACCATCACCTCATCTGCCGGAGCTGCCGGGTGATGTTCGACATCGACTGTGCGACCGGCGAAGTGCCGTGTCTGACTGCCGACGACAACCACGGATTCGAAATCGACGAAGCCGAGGTTATTTACTGGGGCCACTGCCCCACCTGTCGTGCCGCAACGCAACAACAACACCCCACCCATCTCACCAAATAATCCCGTCAGAAACCGAAGGAGACATCATGAGCGACGCATCCGAGGCAAAGTGCCCAGTACTGCAAAGCCCGCACACCGCAACAGGCAGCTCGGCCAACCAACACTGGTGGCCGAACCAGCTCAACTTGAACATCTTGCATCAGGGCTCGGCTGCGTCGAACCCGATGGATGACGACTTCGACTACGCCGCGGAGTTCAACACGCTTGATCTCGCTGCACTGAAGGCCGACCTCACCGCCCTCATGACCGACTCCAAAGAGTGGTGGCCGGCTGACTACGGGCACTACGGCCCGTTCTTCGTCCGCATGGCCTGGCACTCTGCCGGCACCTACCGCACCCACGACGGTCGCGGCGGCGGCGCGTCAGGTCAGCAGCGTTTCGCGCCGCTCAACAGCTGGCCCGACAACGGCAACCTCGACAAGGCTCGCGCCCTGCTCGAGCCAATCAAGAAGAAGTACGGCCGGAAGATTTCATGGGCCGACCTGATGCTCCTCACCGGCAACGTCGCCATGGAGTCGATGGGGTTCACAACCTTCGGTTTCGCCGGCGGCCGCGAGGACGTCTGGGCTCCCGAAGAGGACGTCTACTGGGGCCCCGAGAACGTCTGGCTCGACGACCAGCGCTACACCGGCGACCGCGAGTTGGAGACGCCGCTCGGTGCCGTGCAGATGGGCCTCATCTACGTCAACCCCGAAGGCCCGAACGGCAATCCCGACCCCGTGGGGTCTGGTCGCGACATCCGCGAGACCTTCGGCCGGATGGCGATGAACGACGAAGAGACCGTTGCCCTGGTCGTCGGCGGTCACGCCTTCGGCAAGATGCATGGTGCGGGCCCAGAAGACCTGATGGGCGCTGAGCCCGAAGGCGCACCAATGGAACAGCAGCTGCTTGGCTGGAAGAACGGCTTCGGCAGCGGCAAGGGTGTCCACACCACCACGAGTGGCTTCGAAGGCGCGTGGAACTCCACCCCGACGCAGTGGGACAACAACTACCTCGAGACGTTGATGGACAACGACTGGGAGCTCACCGAGAGCCCGGCCGGCCACAAGCAGTGGACCGCTCCGGCGCTCGCCGGCACCGTGCCCGACGCTCACGACCCAAACATCACCCACGCACCGATGATGAGCACCGCGGACATGGCCATGAAGATGGACCCGATCTACGGTCCCATCTCGCAGCGCTTCCGTGACAACCCCGAACAGCTCGATGACGCCTACGCCCGTGCGTGGTACAAGCTGACGCACCGCGACATGGGCCCGAAGGTTCGCTTGCTCGGACCTGAAGTCCCTGCCGAAGAACTGCTCTGGCAGGACCCGATCCCGGCCGGCACCGCGCTCAGCGATGCTGAGGTCGCAACGGTCAAGGCAGCCATCATGGCTGCCGGCCTCAGCATCACCGAGCTCGTCGAGACGGCGTGGGCATCTGCGTCGACGTACCGTCAGAGCGACAAGCGCGGTGGCGCCAACGGCGGCCGTATCCGTCTCGCTCCGCAGAGTGAGTGGGCCGTCAACCGTCCCGATCAGCTCCGCCGTGTGCTCGGCGCACTCGAAGGTGTCCAGTCGAGCGTCGGCGTGTCGGTCTCGATGGCTGACCTCATCGTCCTTGGTGGCGCTGCTGCGGTTGAAGCCGCCGCTGCAGCCGGAGGCAATGCTGTGTCGGTCAACGTCAGCACCGGACGCGGCGACGCCACTGCTGAGCAGACCGACGAAGAGTCCTTCGCATGGCTCGAGCCGAAGAACGACGGTTTCCGGAACTTCCTGGGCAAGGGCACCAGCCACGTCGCCGAGCACCTGCTCGTCGACCGGGCACAACTGCTCGGCCTCGGCGCTCCGGAAATGGCTGCCCTCGTGGGCGGTCTCCGCGTGCTCGGTGTCAGCACTGACAACCATGGCGTGCTCACCGAGCAGGTCGGTGTGTTGAGCAACGACTTCTTCGTCAACCTCATGGATCAGGGCACTGAGTGGTCTGCTGCATCGGGCGCCGAAGACGCGTTCGAAGGCCGCGACCGAGTCAGCGGTGACCTCAAGTGGACCGGCACACGTAACGATCTCGTGTTCGGCTCGAACTCGATCTTGCGGGCCATTGCCGACGTGTATGCAGCCGATGATGCTGGCGCAAAGTTTGTCAACGACTTCGCCGCTGCATTCGCCAAGGTGATGGACGCCGATCGCTTCGACCTCGCCTGATCACCACAACTTGAGCCAGTCGTACTGAACCCGGTCTATGTCACTTCGGTGGCACAGGCCGGGTTCGGTCGTTTTCCGAGTGTTCTTCAGTCGGGTGATCGGGGCAAGTCACCGGGGCAGCGAGGTCGGAGTCTCGTCGTCTCCACTCGGGGCGGGCTCGGTGGCGTCCTCGTTGGTGCCGAGACGGTCATAGATGGTTTGCATCAACTGGCCGGCGACCATCATTGCGACGACGATCAGGATCACTTCGAGCAGATGGCCGAGCGAGACGTGCTCACCAAAGACGATGCCGACGACCTCAAGCATGACGAACTTGCCACCGAAGAGGACGAGCCAGGTCGTGAGCACACCGGCGAGCCGCCAGGAGTGTTTTTCGAAGAAATAGTGATGAATGCGTTGTTCGAATCTGGCAAGAATGCCAATCATCGTTGTGAGCAACACGGCGGTGAGCACCGAGATCCAGAACGAGTCAATGACGACTTCGTCGACGAACTCCACGAAGAGATTGAGCACCACGACGTTGGTCAACACGTTCAAGGCGGCGCCGGCAAAGATCTGCTGGCGGCGAGTCACGGTGGCCAGCTCAGCGCCGCGGAGCGACGCAAGTACCCGGGGCGAACGATCGTCTATAGCTACCTTCGTCGTTTCGTTCACAGTGGTGTCCTTTCCATCATCGTTGTAAGCGAGCGAGCGCCGCGCTGTTTCCATGCTATTCGTGCGCAGTACTGAGGTTCCTTAATTCTTCGTCCCGACGAAACATTGGGTGCAGTCCGGCCAGTTCAAGCATCCTGCGATGCTCGGGTTCGGGGCAGGCATCGAACAGAACACTCATAAGGTCGGCAAGTTCGTCGACAAACGGGAGTTGCGGCTCGCAGTTACCTTCTTGGCGAGGTTCCCGAGCGCGTTCGCCGAACGGGCCTGACCGTCATCGTCGCGCAGCCCAAGCTTAGTCGAACGTGGTGGATTGATAAACCTGGTTGATCCAATTGCCGAACAGCAAGAAGGCATGTGAGCGCCACCGGTTGACCGGAGGACGGTTGGGGTCATCGTTGGGGAAGTAGTCGTGTGGGACCTCGATTCGCGCTCCTGCTTCGACATCTCGGAAGTACTCCTTGGCTAGCGTCGTGGAGTCGTATTCGATGTGGTTGAACATGTAGAGCCGGCGGCCCGCTGCCTCAGAGAGCAGGCAGACGCCCGTCTCATCTGATTCCATCAGCAGTTCAAGGCTCGGTACCTGCTCGATGTCGGCTCGGCGCACCTCGGTCCAGCGCGAGACCGAGACCAAGAAGTCGTCGGAGAATCCCGCGAGGTACGGCGATGCGGGTTGCAGGTTGCGGTGCCGATACACACCGAACGCCTTGTTATCCAAGATGTGTTTCGGGACGTCGTGGAAGTGCCAGAGGGCGGCCATTGCTCCCCAACAGATACTGAACGTGGAGTGCACGTTGGTTGTGGTCCAGTCCAGGATCTCGGTGAGTTCGGGCCAATAGGTGACCTCGTCGAAGGGAAGCGTTTCGATTGGGGCGCCGGTAATGATGAAGCCGTCGAAGTGCTGGTCCCTGACTTCATCCCACGTGCGGTAGAAGGTGATCAGGTGATCCTCGGAGGTGTTCTTCGATGCATGGGTACCGACCCGGACGAGGGTCAGTTCGACCTGGAGCGGCGTTGAGGCGATGAGGCGCGCGAGTTGGGTCTCGGTTGCGATTTTGTCGGGCATCAAGTTGAGCAGACCAATCCGGAGTGGCCGGATGTCCTGACGCACTGCGGTGGACTCGCTCATCACCATCACGCCTTCTCTTTCTAGGAGTGCTCGAGCCGGCAGCGTGTCAGGGATCTTGATCGGCATACAGAGATGCTATGGCGACTCGAGCGTCGTCGTTCGATGCGGGGCGTACAGCGCGATGACCTTCCGAAGAGCAGCCTCGAAAAGACAGCCCTCAAGATCAAGGAACGTGACTCGTCCTCAGCGGTTCGTCTGACTCGAGGACGACAGTTTCGGACCCTTGGACAACACTCACCACCCTGGGGGCAATTTGGTCACGGTGCCACGATCCCCCAGGACTTGCCCAAGTACGAAACAGGCTTCACCAAGCTCCTCGAAGCAAAGAACCTCTAAACCCTCGGGGCCATCGAGGCTTCCGCTGCCGCCGCCAAGGCGAACAGCACCAGCGACAGCTTCATCTTGGTGACGGTGATCATGGCATCGGTGATGTTCTTCGCTGGGGTCGGAACGAAGCTCAAAGGCAAAACAACCAGGCTCACCATGCTCATCGTCGCGGGCATTTTCTGCGCAGGAGCGATCGCAGCGATGCTTTCCTTACCGCAACGACCCGTGGATTTCTGATCCACCAGTCCTGACTGCGATTCAAAAACGCAGACAGGACTTTCGAATCAGTCTTTACAAGCGCCCCTGGCAGGGATCGAACCTGCGACACACGGTTTAGGAAACCGATGCTCTATCCACTGAGCTACAGAGGCGGGGACGGTCCGGAACGTGGCGCGAAACTCCACACACATTCTTTTCGCATCGGTATCGAAGGCTAGCGGCACGCGCCAGCTGGCAGCAGTCGACAGCGCCCTCATGGAAACGACGAAATTCGGCGAGCGGTTGGGGCAACTTGCCCGGCGCCTAGGCTTTGCATATGAGTCAGTTGTCGTCCTTTCACTTCCCCGGCAGCGTCGGTGTCTTACGACGCGTCACACGTCGCCGACTTGCCGCTACGGTCTGTGCTCTCACGTTGGCAGTCGCTGCGTGTGGCTCCGACGACGCTACGGATCCAACTCCTCCGCAAGACATTCCGCAGAGCTCCGTCGACCAGGCGAACACAGGCGTGGTCATCGTGGCCAACGCCAACATCGACGACGGCTCAGCGGGCCGCATGGCAGATGCGCTTAGCCTCGCCGGATTCGACACTGGTCCAGTCGTGACGGCGACCGAGAAGCTTGATCGGTCCGTTGTCTTCTACGTCGATACGGCCGAAGCCGCAGAAACGGCTCGCCAAGTCGGCGAGGTCATGGGTGGCCTCCCCGTGCTGAGCCTGCTCGACGACCGGGTGTGGACTGAGTCCGGAACCCTTGACGGCGGTGATGTTCTCGTGCTGCTCGGCCAAAACGAAGCCGACCGAACCCTCGATGACCTCAACGGCGGCAGTGGAGGCGAAGGCAGCACGACAGGCGGGAACGACGAGCCGATTGGAGGCACCGTCGAGTGCTCCGAGAGCGCCCTTCGCGCCGGTCTCGAGGGTTTCACTGACAACATCGTCTCCATCGATAGCTTCGAATGCCAGGACGGCTGGGCGGTGGTCTTCCTTTCGGTGGACGGCGGTACGGACGACCCGGAGGACACGATTGCCGGCATCGCAGTGCTGGAAGCCGAGGGACAGTTCTGGATAAACAAAGACAGGGTCGACGTGTGTGGCTCGATCCCCGAGATCGACGACGCCGGGCAGCCGATCCGCCCCGATGACGCCCAGGTACCTGCGTCGCTGTGGGGAGCAGCCTGCTTGAGCAACTGAACGGCGATATACCCGCGTTATCGACTCAACAGTCGCGTCGAGCAGAGGGGTTGTCGTATTTCTCGATTCGAGAGGTCTGCAGCGAAACGTGTCTGACCCGACGAGACGGGGGATGGTCCGGAACGTGGCGCGAAACTCCACACACATTCTTTTCGCATCTGTAGCGAAGGCTAGCGGCACGCGCTCGGGGGCAGAGCTACCGATTTCAAGCGAACAAGCCCTCGATTCTCGGCTCTAAAGCAAAGCAGGGCGCACAAAAGCGGCAGTGATACCTCGACTGGTTCAGGCAGCAGGTCGAAGACGGTGTTCGGGTGGCCGCCAGGCCCCGAACATGTCGAAGTTCGAGGTGCGTTCTGCATGCCGCAGCAGCGTCGTGATGTTCACCGCCATTTGATAGCAGTGGAAAGCGTGTCGTAGCCGTGCAGCACCAACCGTGCGGGCCCTTTTATTCATGAGCGAGGCTTTCCAGTGTTGATGCATGGACTCTGTTGACTCGCGTGTGCCGAACAGTTCTCTGTACGCCGGGTCGCCAGGCGGAATTGCTCGGAGCGTGCGCGTACGTGGCTTGGGCGAAGACCGCGATAATTCCTCCCGAGTCGACTGGTTGGCAATACGTGTCTCAGCCTTGGCGAGTCTTTGAGGGACCTCTGCGCAATCGGGGATTCGCCAACGAGAAACAACGTTGTAGGTGCCGCCTTTCCGGCGCCGTCGCTTTGTTTGGATTCGTTCGAGCGCAACGGGAATGGGCCCGGTGGTTGAGGCGACTTCAATGTGCGAGGTACCGTCAACCACGATGACAACAACTATCAATTCTCTACTTTCATGACGCTCGCACTCGCAAAGGAGTTGCAGCTGAGGCAGGGCATGTCAGAGACTGAGGAATTACGACTTGTGCTTGTCGATTTCCAGGACGCGGAATTTGGTGAAGACGACTGGGAGAACGTGTTCGCTGAAACATTCAGGATGCAGCCTGAAGAGTTCTACGCAACGCTCAACGAGTACACGATCACCGCATCCCCCGAGCCGTGGTACGAAGGTGACGTCGTCGATGCCGGCCCTGTGATGCCAAGCGAAGACATCCGCCTCGAAGACATCTTCTCCCAGACCTCGTGAACGTCGTCGTGAAGTGCCAAGCCGCCCCAGCAGCCGAATTAGAGAGTAGTTGACGGTCGTTTTGCACTCAACGTCCCAAATCGAAGTAGCACGATGAACGCCGAAGCCGAACTCACCCAGGTGCTCGTCCGGAACGCCTGCGTTAACGACGGCTCAAACAACCCTGGCGAAGAGCGCAACGTCGACGAGTTACTCGCTGTTCTTGAGCCGTCAGCATCAGATATCGAAATAGTTGACTCAGCACCAGGGCGCCGATCAATGGTCGCCAAATGGCCAGGTTTCGACCCCGCCGCTCCGGCGCTGATGCTCCTCTGTCACACCGATGTCGTCCCCGCCGAGCCAGCCCGCTGGGACCGGGATCCTTTCGGAGCAGAGATACATGACGGGTTCATCTGGGGCCGAGGAACGATGGACATGCTCGGGCATGTCGCAACCATGACGTTGGCCTTTCGCGATCTTGTTGCCAGCGGGCGGCATCTCCCTGGCGATGTCATTCTTGCCGCCGTTGCCGATGAAGAGGCGCTTGGCGGCATGGGAATGGGTCACCTCGTCCAAAAGCATGCCGATCTTGTCAACGCCGACTGGGTTCTTACCGAATCGGGCGGAGTCAGATCAGGGCCTGCAGAAAGTCCACAGTTGGGTGTACTCATCGCAGAAAAAGGCGCGTGGCGTGTCGCTCTTAACATCTCCGGGGAGCCCGGCCACAGTTCCCTCCCGTACGGAGTCGAGACTGTTCTCTCGATCGCTGCTGAGATCGTTCAACGTCTCAGCCAAGACAGCGGGCTCATTCACATCAGCGACGAGTGGCGCGAAGTGGTACGGCACGGCTGGAATCCACAGGCAGCCGAGGTAATTACCGACCCTGCTCGCGTTGATGCGGTCATAGCTCGCATGCCGCGCTCGGTCGCTCGGGCCGTACATGCGCTCACTCGAATGACCATTGTCCCCACTCGCGTGGTCACAGATGGATCCTGGAACTCCATGAGCGCACAGGCCACGGTGGAGTTGGATGTCCGGACAGTGTCCGGGCAAGGGTGGGACGACATTGTCGAACACATCAGCTTCGTTCTTGGCGATGACTTATTTCAGCGGGTCGATATCGAACTCATCCGCTACGCGAATGCCACGCGCTCACCTATCGACACCGAATTGTGGGGGCTGCTGCAGGAGTGCACCCGCCAGATTGTTCCTGACGCTTCTCTAGTGCCAACGTTCGCCTCAGGATGTACCGACGCAAGGTTCATGCGCGAACGAGGAGCTACTGCCTACGGGTTTGGGCTCTACAGCACACAGCTAAACGCCCAAGAAGTCCCGATGATGCTGCATGGTGACAACGAACGCGTCGACTTGGAAAGCCTTTCGCTCATGCGGAGGCTGTGGTCAGAGGTTTTCGACGGGCTGGCACACCGCCCACCTCACTCCAGGTAGCCGAAGCGGCGCATCATTTCGGCGTGCTCAACCTCGATCCTGTCGATGAGTTCACGCTCAAGTTCAGAAGCCCAAGCAGCGACTTCGCCTCGCCGAAAAAACACGCGGTCAGGTGCGGCTGCTTCTACGAAGCCGTGAACGATTTCAGCGACCGCAAGTCGCTCAAAGGAACATGCTTCAACTGCTGCACTCACTGCCGTTTCGTCAGCCGCAACTCCTAGCCAACGGGCTAGGCCAGTCACCGTGGTAATCGGATCTGCAGCCAGGTCCTCGTACCGGAGTACAAGCGTTGGAATGTCGTCTTGTTCGGTCCAGGACTGCACATGGGACGACCAATTGCCAGGATGAAAGCGATGGTCGTCATCAAGCCGAACCGGAACATCAACCCCCTCGGTAGCCATGATGTCCACTGCGTCCTGGGGGCTGTGACCGATGTGATGCGCCCAGCTCACAGCTACCGCTCTAGGATCGCGAATGATGTAGATAGCCTTCGCATCGGGCGGTTGCCAGTTCGCCGGATACCCGTCAGCGACTGGAAGCCAAGCTGCGTGAGTTTTTCGCAGAACACCTTGATCGGCCTCTGCGCGGTCAGCCAGGGCCCAACCGAGACGCTGGAAGCCGTGGGCCGCCACATCATCAATATCCGACACCGACAAACCCAGGCCTCGCATCAGATCATCACTTGCGTGGCCTTCCGCCCCAAGCCGATTGATATCAGGTGGATGCCCGGTGCGAAGCGCCTGGGCCAGGCTACGAACCCAAGTGTTCCCAGACTTCGGATATGACGCACACCAAACAGTCCGGCTACGAGGCGTCGCCCCATCCCCTTGCTCATCGTGCGTTGGCTTCATCACATCAGCTCCGAGAAAGCGGTCTCGATCATGCCTGCAAGTACCGGCGGTGAGCTCCGCCGCACTACGGCTTCGTCACTGCTAATCGGTCGACGCACTCGAACCCCCGGCACAGCGGGAACGCACGCTGGCGGCTGGTCTGAACCATTTACAAGAGGGGGAACGGGGCTCGTAGCTAAGCGCTCGGCGAGAAGGTCAGCGCCCTCAGACCCCTGGATGACTGCCTCACGCAAAGCCAGTCTTCGCGACAAGACCACAACGCCACCAAGGCGACCCGTTCGGGTGGGCGAGCACTGGATCTCGACGCGGTCACGGCCGGAGACAGCTGCGCTCAGCCGACTGCTCTCCACCCCAAGAGCAACTGATCGGTCAACAGTGACCACGTCATTAAAGCGGACAGGGACGCCATCGTCACCCCACCCAACAACGCCATCTGAAGTAAGGGCCCATCCTCGCTTCATCATTGCTAAGGCGAGAACGGAGCATCCGGTTCGGGGTGCACCCGTCAAGATGACCGTACGTCCGCCTCGCTCAACGCAGGACCCGTTCATTGCCGTGAGTCCGTTCGCTCGAAGCCACTGGCCTGTAGCCCACGTTCCCAGTTGGCCAAGGACCTGGTCGCGGCTCTTCTGGTCTGGGCCGGACACAATGACAGCCTCGGCAGAGACCTCCGTTGAGCCGAGTTCAGGAAGGTCAAGTTTGACTGAGCGAGGCAGCCGGCGAAAACCAGGCATCGGACCGCGCACTGGGATTGACCCGTCGCGAAACTCGACAGGCAGAACGATTGACGAAGTGGGATCAGCGACCACGAGACATCAGCGGTTCGCCGTCGTCAAAGAACCGAACGCCTTCGCCTACATCAGGTAGCAGACCTGTTCCGAACAACGCCTGGAACGCTCTCACCGAAGTCTGGATCGTGGCGAGCAACTCAGCGACGGATCCGAGCTCGTTTCGTTCGACGTATTCGATGAAGTCTTCAGGGATTTCCCAATCTGATAGCGATACATGAGTGGCGATCGCCTGCTGTGGGGTGATTTCACCCTCCACGACGACAGAACTCGCAAGCGATTCCTGAAGCGCGGCAGCATGCTTGACCTCGTCGTACCGACCGGACCGTCGAAGTTCGTCGAGAAACAACCTCGTGATGACCCCGTGTTGGGTTTGACCGAGGTGACTGTGTTCAATGCGCCTCACTAGCGCTTCGCGAACAATCATCTCGCGCAGATGATTGGCGTCAAGATCAAGTTCTTGTGCTCGTCTGTTCAGTTCATCATCTGGGACTTCTAGGCGTTTACAAAGAGCTGCGCGGGCGGCCTCCAACTCGGACTCTGTTGGAGCCCCTCCGAACCAGTGACCCATCCATGCAAGCGCATTCCGTTGTCGGGCGACGCTCATCACTTCTTCGTAATCAGCTTCGTTGATCGCTGCGTAACGGCGAATCCGATCGAAGGTTACCGGTAGCCCGTCGCTGGATTCCACAATCACATCTCGAGACAAAACCGCTTGGAACACCCCCGACATGACAGTGCCAGGTCGACGCTCAGCGGGCGGGGCATCGGCGGGAAGGTTGCGCATTTTTTCGAGCAGCGCAATTGCGTCACGTCGTTTCGGGTCGAGCTCTTGGGTACGCGTCTTAAAGAATTCGCGCAGAAATCCAACCTCTTGAGCGCCGACGCCTAGCTCGACAGCATCAACAAGTGAGTCGGCCAGCCTCCGCTCTGGGAACCACCGTTGCTCCTGTCGGCGGATCAGTTCATTGGACAGGTCGTCTCCGATGAGACCCTCAGCCGCAGTTGCGGTGAGTACAGCTCGGATCGTCACCATCGCATCTGAAAGCGGACGGAATCCTGAAGATTCATCGGAGTGAGTAAGAGCTACGTCAGCATCGTTCTCCAATTTTCCACTTGCGAAGCCCTCGAAAATCTCGCCAACCCCCAGCATTCCGTACAGGGCACACTCTGCGGCCCGCAGCGCTCCCATGCTGCTCGAACCGAGGACCCATGCCCCGCCGTCCATGGCGTAGAGCAGCTCCTTGTGGAACACGGACATGTTCTGCAAGAACGTCCCGTCGACCAGGCCGATGGCGTGCGGGCGGTACCTGCGCGTTGCGCCAAGCACATCACCCATTGCCGCCGGAGGAAGAAAGATTGCTTCTGGCAACAGGGCAACGGCTTCTTCGCGCGACAACGACGGGCCGAGGAAGACCACTTGCGCCCGGTCGTTCACGCCGTCTCCAACCGGTAGTCGTCGACCCAAGCCTGACCCCGTTCACCCACCGCCGCGTACGAAAACATGTACCCCTCGAGGCCCGGAACGATCACTCGGACAACCTGCACAGGGTCATCGGGAGATGTGTGCCGGATCACCAAGATCTGAGAAAAGCCGGCCGAGCGAAGCATCGTGGCAGCTCGCTCAAGGTCGCCTTCGACGCTTCCGGTGCTGAGGTTGACATCGTTGTCGAAGACTCCCTCAACGGACGTCGGTGTGCTCACTGTCGACGACGTTGCCGCTGCGCGCTGACTCTCGAACATGTCATCGCGCGCCCCTGACACGATGAGGCAACGCCCCTGCGCTGCTTCAGTGACTGCTCGCACCAACGCAGCGGATGCGGACAACGACGCGCCCGCTCCTTTGAACGATCCAGTTCGACCGCCGGGAACGTCATGCAAGTAGGCGACCACAATCGGAATACCGATTTCGGTTGTGGCATCCACAACTTCAAGTCGCAACCCGGCTGCTTCGATGCGATCAGCAACTGAGGGCTCAACAGCTCGGAGACGCGCCATGCCGTCAAGATGCGGGCGATCACCCACATGAGTGGTCAGTGTCATCCCGTCTCGCTCGACGACCTCCATAAGACCACTCAAAATGGCCTCCAAGACGTGTGCCCCGCTTGCCAAGCCGTTCGAACCAGTGATGAAGGGCCGGTATGACTTGTCACCGCCCAGCTCCACTGCGACAAGGCCATCAGGAACCCAGACCTCAGTCCCGGCGATGATGTCCCAGGAGGGCGTCCATCGGATGGGCACATCAGGCGTCCACAGCGACCCCTTCGCCTGCGGGCACAAAGATCCATCCACAGTGACGACGCCACGCCAGCGGAGTTCATTCTGACTGGCGACGACTGAGGCGATTTCCAGGTGTTCCCACACCGCCTGTTCGCAGCACTCCATGACCGCGCTCACCCAACTGGCATCCGGACTAACCCCTTTGCCGCTGCCGCTCGCAAGGGTTCGTCCCTGCGGCTTGATCGCCATGTGGACCGGAAGCCCAATGCGGTCAAAGCCCGTTAGGTGAGCGACCCGCGTAATCCCGTATGCGCCGAGGTGTTGAGACAGCTCTCCCCGCAGATCAGAGGTCTCTCTTGAACGGAGACCCGAAGAGGTCACCAAGGTTCGTAGAGGCTGCTCGTCGACAGCGAGTAGGTGATCAAGATTCAACGTCATGGAGACTCTATTCTTAGACAGAGTCACCTCTGCGAATCCGCGTCGGTTCAGCGGGCTCAGAAGCCAGCTTCACCAAAGAGTTGGTTCGTTTCGGCTGCTCGTCAGAAACAGCCGAGGCAGCTACGGCTAATCAGGCTGCAACAGCTGATGCGGCTGCGGGGACCGCGGCCGGCGCTGCCGAAGTCGCAGCAGTCGTGGTCGTGCCAGCACCGCTAACGCCTTCAAGGTTCGAGGTGTGGGCGTTCACATCGGCGTGCGACGGCACGTCAACTCCGTGGTCACGCAGCACGGCAGCGCGCTCGTCGGCGTTCCCAGCTGCGGTCACCTTCGCGTGGAGGTCAGGGTTGTCGTTGATTGCTTTTGCAGCTGCTACGTAGGAGTTCATCGCATCTCATAATAGGGCGCAGTGCCGGCGTCGTCAAGGAAGTCTCTCCAAAGGTCAGGCACAGGTGCGGCTTCAGAGATCGTTTTAGATTTTGACCGGCAGCACCGATCTGAGTACGGTCCTTGGATCAAAGGAACGAAAAACATGCGCAACGGGTTTTGTAAAAGAGCAAGAATGCGCCGTTCAAAGATTCTTCTGCCGGCCTGATTTTGGCGTCGTGAGACTTATGGAATATCCCACCGGCCTCGAGGTTCACGACAACGTGTTCGCTGGCCCAGATGCCGTCATCGATGCAATCCGGGATCACCCTGAGTGGCGACGCTCGCCTGTAGGAACCTCTCCCACAGAGAGTGATATTCGTACCAGCGAGTCACTGTTCCTTCCCTTCATCTCGTACTCGCACCCGGAGTCAATTCACCAATTCGCGAAGTCCGTTGCAAACTTGCTGACCGACTACGCACAACGGTACGCAGTTCAATTCAGCAACTTTGAGCCGATTTCGTTCAACCGGTATTTACCTGGCCAGGATTTCAGAGCGCATACGGATTATTTCGAAGGGTCAAACCGAGTGATCTCGGCGATCGCGTACCTCAACACGGTCAATGGCGGCGGAATGACAAACTTCATCTACCACGGCAAAGAAGTTGACGCAGTTGCTGGCCGGGTCACTGTCTTCCCGTCGAACTACCTGTTTGCGCACGCTGCACTTCCGCCAACCACCGATACGAAGTACTCGGCAGCGTTCTGGGTCCGCGGATGAGACCAAACTGGAAACCACACCAAGTCGAAGGAGCGTCAACGTGACACTGGAACCAGGACAGCAGCGACCCCAACCCTCGAAGCCGGCCGGTCAAAGCGGGCCCGAGAGTCTCGACGAAATCCTCAGCACCACAAAGCCACGCGGATGGATAGCACTTGCCGCAGTGCTGATCGTCATTGTTTTGGTTGGAGTTTGGTCAGTCATCGCAACCCTCCCGCAGCAGCTCACGGTCAACGCAGCAGTCTCAGTAACCAATCTCAGAACTTCAATAGTTGCCCCCGAGGCAGGAACCATTTCGGTGCAAGCCAATGTGGGAGACACAGTCAAGAAGGGCGACAAAATTGCGCTCATCACCACTTACGCAGACGCCAAAACAATCTCAGTAGCTGCCCCGTCAAGTGGATTAGTTGACAGCATCTTGGTGAACCAGGGCCAAGGAGTCGAACCGGGAACCCAAATCGGAACAGTGCTCGACGCCGAAGGGCGCGCTTCCGAAATAAGGTTCGTTACGTTCCTTCCTGCAAACGAAGCGATCCTCTTCGACGTCGGGAACGAGGTCGATGTGATCGTCACCAATGTCGAAACGTCGAAACGGACAGCGGTAACGGCTCGGATCGTGCTGGTCGGTGCCAGTCCAGCTGACCTTGAATTTGCAACTGTCACGACTGGGAGTCCATCTTTCGCACGCGAACTCAGCGACCGAGGAGGGGGCGTCGTCTACGAGGTCCGAATGTCTATCCAGGGAGGGCCAAAGACCGTCACAGCCTCCGAGATTCTTCCTGGCGAGATCGTTGAAGTCGTCAACACCTACGACGAACCCCATCCGATCGAACTGCTCTTCGGCGGGCGGTGACAGATCCGATGAACACAGCTCCCAAGCAAAGTCGCAGCTCACCGCAGATCTCAACGTCGCACCGCGTCAAGGTTCCCTCAATGCTGCAACAGGCAGCGGTCGAGTGCGGCGCCGCAAGCCTTGGCATGATCCTGGCCCACCTCGGACGTTGGGAGACCCTCGATCACCTCCGCACAGCGTGCGGTGTCTCGCGGGATGGGTCCACTGCGATCAACATCGTCCAGGCCGCTGAGTCGTACGGGCTCGAGGGTGAAGGCCACCGAGGCGAAGTAGCGGACCTGGGCGGTCTGACAATGCCAGCAATTATCTGGTGGAGGCGATGCCACTTCATGGTGTTAGAAGGTGCCACGAAAGGCACTTTCTACGTCAACGATCCTGCCCGCGGCCGCTACGCGTTGTCGACCGAGGACTTTGCCGAGGGCTACTCCGGAGCCGCGATCACCTTTACTCAGTCGTCTGAATTCACGCCGGCTGGGCACAAGTACCGCACTTCTTCCGCTCTCTGGAGCCGGCTGAAGCACTCGCGCTCAGGCGTCAACTTCATGATTCTTGCCGGGGTACTCGCAATGCTGCTCGGCCTTGTCACTGCCCCACTGAGCCAAATCTTCATCAATGACGTTCTTTCATTGGAACGCAACGACATCATTCCGGGCCTTGTGACGGTCCTGATCATGGTTGGCCTCTTCCGCTCAGGGCTCACATTGCTCGAATACGGCGTCATCGCAAGGCTCCAGATGAAAGTGACGGTTGTTGGGTCATCTGACTTCCTTACCAGGCTGATGCGTTTGCCTTTGATGTTTTACCTTGAGCGGTCGCCAGGCGACCTTTCCCAGCGGGTCGGGTACAACGGCCAAGTGGCGCAGCTGCTGGGGAACCAGATGGCGAGCGCAGGAATCGCCGTACTTGCGGCACTCGGCTACGCCCTGCTGCTCCTGTACTACAACGTGACGATCGGGCTCGTCGTGCTCGCTTTGTCTCTGATCAATGTCATCGTGCTGAAACTCGTGATGGCGAAGCGAACCATGGCTCAGAGCCGGCTGATTCGTAAACAGAACCAACTCCGAGGGACGACCACGAGTTCCATCCAGGGCATCGAGACCATCAAGTCGACCGGGATGGAAGACGACGTATTTACCACACTCGCTGGTCAACAAAGCGACTACATCTCGACTCAGGCGACTCTGGCACCGACCACTGCTTTGCTGAGCGCTACGCCCGTACTTCTCTTCGCGTTGACAAGCGCTTCGATTCTGGTCCTTGGCGGATACTTCACGATCACCGGTTCGTTCACCATTGGTGGTCTTCTTGCAATGCAGGTGCTCTCAGCAAATCTCAACTCTCCTGTCCAGACCTTGATGAGCACCGGTAGTCAACTCCAAGTCATCACTTCCAGTCTTCAAGCCCTTGACGACGTCACAGCCAACGAGCCGGACGTCCGCTTCGCTCGACCGTCAATCACAGCGCCCTCCGACATTCCAGATCTCGCTGGGCGCGTCACCTTTGACAATGTCACTTTCGGGTACAGCCGTCTTGCAGAACCTCTCATCGAAAACTTCGAACTCGATATCAAACCCGGGCGTCGGGTTGCTCTAGTCGGGGGATCAGGCTCTGGTAAAACCACGATCGCCAACCTTGCCGCTGGCCTTTTCACGCCATGGAGCGGCCAGGTTCTGCACGACGGCAAACCGGTATCGGAGTATCCGAGCGGTGTCATCGAGAATCACCTGACCAAAGTCGATCAATCCATCGTGCTCTTCGAAGGAACGGTTCGCGACAACGTCACACTTTGGAACCCAACGATTCCTGACAACGAGGTGCAACTCGCTCTCGCCGACGCGCAGATACTCAAGGATGTGCTCGCCCGAGAGGGCGGCCTCGACGCTGTCGTCGAAGAGAACGGAAGGAATTTCAGCGGAGGCCAATGCCAACGGTTGGAAATTGCGCGAGCCCTTGCGACCACGCCACAGGTGATCGTCCTTGACGAAGCAACTAGCGCGCTTGACGACGTCACAGAGCAGCTTGTTGACCAAGCTATGCGACGGAGAGGACTCACCTGCCTCATCGTCGCTCACCGATTGTCTACAATTCGTGATGCCGATGAGATCATCGTCCTTGGGCGAGGCGGCGTCGTTCTTGAAAGAGGCAGTCACAACGAACTGATGAGCAGCGGCGGCCACTATGCGCTGATGGTTAGAGACGCCGGAGAGGGTGGAAGCGTTGGCTCCTGAACTACCACGAGAAGTAGAGCTCCATCCCGGAGATGCGCCGATCGGCGTGCGCACCGGCACCGCGGACGTATTCGCAGTTCGATCAGATGGTTTGCGGCAACCACTCGCAACTCTCGGTGAGGCGCGCTGCGCCTTTCCTGCAAGTGATACGCCACTGTTGGTCGTTGCCCGGCTGAACTCTTCACTGGAGACAGTCGAGCTCTCTGACGAAGCCGATCGAGCTGCTGTGCTGGCCGGCTTCGTCGCAGCCCTGCTGCCAATCGCTCCCGAAGTCGAGGGCGCCGACCTTGCGGCATTTCCCTCTCAACTCGAGCAAGCGGTTCGTCGCCTACAGGACAATGAACGGGCACGTCGACAACAGTCCGTTCAGGCTGCATTGACTCGTTCTGAGGACCAACTCGCTGCAGTGGCGGCTCGAATCACTTTTTCGGCATCCACGCTTACCGATCCCCACATGGCACTTGGGCTTCCGCCTTTGATCGAAGTCCTTCACCACATCGGTGACGCCGACGGCTTTCAAGTAACGCAGCCAACAAGTAGCGAGTTGCGGTCCTCCGACGACCCGTTGCGGTTGACTGCCCATAAGTCTGGTGTCCGGTACAGGAAGGTGACCCTCAGCAAAGGCTGGCAGCGAGTGGCGTCACAGAACCTTCTCGGTGGGATCGTGGAAGACGGGAAACCGACACCTGTGGCGCTTCTCAAACGTGGCCGCCGGTACCTCATGCAGCGACCCGGGGACATCCGGCCAACACCGATCAGCGACGCAAACCTGGCAGCCATTGCGCCGGTGGCATACGAGTTCTATGCGCCACTGCCGGCTGACCGTCCGATCACCATCGGTGACGTCCTGCGACGGGGGATGCACAACAGTCGCAGGAACTGGCTCCTAGCGGCAACGATGGGACTGGCCGTGGCGGTCCTCGGGTTGATTACCCCACTGCTCACAAACGCGACCGTTGGGTCAGTCATACCTCAAGGTCGCGAGTCGATACTTGTGCAAGTTGGTATCGCCCTCCTGATCGCAGCATGCACCTCGTTCGTGTTCACTCTCGTGCAGAGCTACGCAATCGCCGCTTTGTCCCAGAGCGCGACGCGAAATATGCAGTCGGCGATGTGGGATCGGCTCCTGGCGCTACCTGCATCATTCTTTCGAAACTTCAGTAGCGGCGATCTCACAGTCCGAGTGTTGGCCGTCGATTCCCTGCAAAGCCTCGTCAGCGTGCAAGTGGTTTCGTCGGCTCTTGCCGCTGTTTTCGGACTCGTCAATCTCGTTCTGATGTTCAAGTACTCGCCGGCACTCGGTGTTGTAGCGAGCGTCTTCTTGTTGCTCACGGTCATTGTGCTCCTCCTTGGCATCCGGTACGTGGCCCGCTTCAGCACACAGTCACTCACTGCCACGAGAGAAGCCAACGGATTCCTCGTGCAGTTACTGCGAGGCGTCATGAAAGTCCGCCTCGCCGGCGCCGAAGGACGAATGGAAGCTGAGTATCTGGAGCTAACCCGTCGTCAGGCCGACGCTTCTTCGAACCAGACCTTGGTCATCGGGCGAATCACTTCTTGGTTCATCTTCGCGACCGCCGCAGCGCCCGCTCTTTTCTACACAGTGATCGCTATCGACTGGACGACCGACGGGGCCAGTCTCTCCACCGGCGAGTTCCTCGCCTTTTCAAGCGCATACGGCGCCGCCTTCGCAGCAATTTCCGGGCTGTCGAACCTCGTGTCACCGATCGCCAACGCCGGGCCGACACTCCAACTTTTGCGTCCCATCATGGACGAACTTCCCGAGAGTGCCGGAAGGGCACAAGACCCGGGCGCGTTGAGCGGTGCGATTGAGCTGTCGAACATTGAGTTCAGATACACCACCGACGGGCCGTTGATCCTGCGTGGCCTATCTCTCAGCGTCGCCCCCGGCGAGATGGTGGCGCTCGTTGGCCCCTCCGGTGCCGGGAAATCGACAATCACCCGGCTGCTACTGGGTTTCGATACCCCGGAGCAAGGCACGGTGAGCTACGACGGGCGAGATCTACGAGATCTGGATCCAACATTGGTTCGAAGCCAAATGGGAGTCGTAGTGCAGGAGGGCTCAATCACGCGCGGCAGCATCATGCGCAACATCCTCGGATCTACAGTCGGCGATGAACAAGCCGCTTGGCAGGCCGCCAACGCAGCTGCACTGGCTGATGACATCGCAGCGATGCCCATGAAGATGCAGACCATCGTTGATCCAGCGAACATCTCTGGTGGACAGGCCCAACGAATCTTGCTGGCCCGGGCGCTCGTGAGATCTCCGCGGATCTTGCTGCTCGACGAGGCGACAAGTGCTCTGGACAACGCAGCCCAGGCTCAGATAACCCGGGCGATGGACAACCTGGCCGCAACACGAATTGTGATCGCCCACCGGCTTTCAACAATCCGAGCTGCCGACCGAATCGTTGTCATCAGTGCGGGCGCTGCCGTCGAAACCGGCACCTACGATGAGCTCATCGAGAAAGGCGGCATGTTCGCCGATCTGGTCAAGCGCCAAGTTGCCTGATCCCTCACCTTGGTAGATCGTCGATCACGTCCAGGCGAACGCAGGCGTGGTCATCGTGGCCAACGCTTCATTGCCCATTGGTCGCTGCAGTTCATCATCGATCGTCAGAATGCTCTCGGAGCGGACGGGAATCGTATTCCGCCGCCGGGGCAACGAATCTTCGAGGCCATCTCCGACACGCCCATGATCTCGATCGCTGCGAACAATGGTCAGGCGTGGGGTGGTGGCGCTGAACTGTCGTGGGCGTGCGACCTGCGCATCGCCGGGGAGTCCGCGACCTACGGTCAGCCCGAAGTCGGTTTGGGCATCATCCCGGGCGCAGGTGGCACGACCCGGCTGGCACGTTTGATCGGCCCGACGAAGTGTCTGGAGATGATCGTCGACGGACGCCCGATCGCGGCGACCGAAGCGCTGCAACTCGGCGCGATCAACAAGGTCGTTCCTGATAGCGATCTGCGCGATGCCGCCGTTGCCTGGGCTGCACATATCGCGCAATGGCCAGCCTGGTCACTTGAGGCCTGCAAGCGCAGCTTCTACGACGGCCAAGACCTGCCACTCGGTGCCGCTCGTCGAAACGAGTCGCAGATCTTCTTCGACGTCTCCGGCCGCGACGATTCGCTGGCCCTCATGGCAGAAGTGCAAGCACGGTACGACCAAGGACTGGACTCCTTCGACGCAATCGGTCTCCCCCGGCCCGACACCGTGTGATGTCTTCGAGACATCTCGTTTGGAAACGGACAGAGGCGGGGCCGGCGCTCAACGTGTGCGATCAGACTCCGAGAATCTTGGGTGGCCGTGCTGCGTCAAACGCCGATTTCTGAGGCCACGTCGGCGAGATCGGCCTCGCCCAGGCAACCGGTCGCCGCACCCCAGAACATTTCGAAGATCTCCCGCGGAGCCCCTTCCTTCATCTCTCCCAGCGTTTCCGCGCGTTCAGCCGGGTTCATCGCCGGCAAGATGTCGAGCACACGGAACCGATCGACGAACTCGGCCCACTCGGGGGCGATGACGTCAAGCCACTCCCCGACCCAGCACCCACAGACTCAGGCACCGTGGACGGTGGCGGGGTGCTCCTGCTGCTCGGTCAGAACCAAGCCGACAAGACGTTGGAGGAATTGACTGGCAGCGGAGGAACCACCTGCGGAGGAACCACCGGCGGTGGAACCACTGGTGGCGGAACCAATGGTGGCGGAACCACCGACACAACTCCCGTTGGCGGAACCGTCGAGTGCGACAAAGAGTCCCTGACCGCTGCTGCGAAGAATTCCGTCGACAACTTCGTGAGCTTGGAAGACTGGAATTGCGATCAAGGCTGGGCAGTTGCCTTCGTGGTGACCGAAGACTACGAAGAGACGGTCGTGTTTGAAGCAGAAGGTCAGTTCTGGATCTTGAAAGACCGCAACGACGTCTGCGGAACTGGGCCCGACGACGCGACAATTCCGTCGTCGCTGTACGACCCCGGCTGCACCACCAACTACACCTGACGACTCGACGCCATCGAGTGACACCGTCCTGTATGGGCCCCAAGTGGGCAGCCAGGTTTCGTTGGGTCATCCAACCTGGCGGTCTTTGCCTTCCCAATACGGTTCGCGCAGGTCCTTCTTCAGGATCTTGCCGGCACCCGACTTGGGCAGCGGATCTTCGGCGCCTCGGATGACAACGGACCGCGGCAGCTTGTAGCCGGCAAGACGCTCGCGGCACGATTCGATGAGTTCGTCCGAGGCCAGCTCAGCTCCCGGTTTCAGGACAACTTCGACGTGGACCGTCTCGCCCCACTCATCGTGGGGGATTCCGAAGACCGCGGCTTCGGCGACCGACGGATGGTGGTAGACGGCGTTCTCGACTTCGGTGGTGTACACGTTCTCGCCACCGGAAATGATCATGTCTTTGGCGCGGTCCACGATGTAGAGGTAGCCGCCATCATCGGCGTACGCCACGTCACCGGACCGATACCAACCGTCGACGAGCGCGTGCGCCGTCTCTGCTTCGCGGTTCCAGTAGCCGCGCATGATGTTCGGGCCCTGGATGTAGATCTCGCCGGCCTCGCCGGCCTCAGCGAGGCTTCCATCCGGGCGACGAATCTCGGTGCGAACACCCACAATCGGCACACCGGCCGAGCGCAGACGGCTCGCAGACGGCTCTTCGCCGCGAGCACCGCGTTCATGAGTTGCTTCGTCAAGCCAACTCACCAGCGGCGAGGCTTCGGTCATGCCGTACGCCTGCGCGAAGCCGCAACCAAACGCCTCGAGGGCCTGACGTTGAACTTCGCCGGGCATCGGCGAGGCGCCATACAGCACCACCCGCATGGAGGAGATATCGGCATCGGCCAGGCCGCCATGCGCGAGCACCATCGAGATCATGGTGGGCACGAGCAGCACCATCGTGCAGCGTTCGTCGGCGAGCGCAGCAATGGTCGCTGCGGGATCAAAGGCCGGAACGAACACGTGAGTCCCACCAGCCCAAGTGAGCGCATAGGCAAGCGCACCGTCAGCGAGGTGGAACTGCGGCGCGGCATGCAGGTAGCGGTCAATGGGGGTGATGCGGGCGTGCAACCCCATGTGCAGTGCATTCGCGGTGAGGTTGCGGTGCGTGAGCATGGCGCCCTTGGGCAGACCCGTCGTGCCACCGGTGTAGAAGATCGCGACAAGGTCTTCAGATTCCAGCTCGGGCAGCTCAACATATGCGGTGTCAACCATGGACTCATAGGCAATGGTGTCGTGTGGGGCGTCGGTGCCGGGACCGACCCACACCAGGGTGTGGATCGACGCCACGCTGTCGCGGAGTTGGCGGGCAACCGGCAAAAACGTCTCGTCGACAAACAGCAGTTTGACCTGGCTGTCGTCGCAGATGAATCGAAGCTCTTCGGTCGCGAGGCGGAAGTTGAGGTCGTTCATCACCATGCCGGCAACGGGGATGGCAAACCACAACTCGAGGTGACGAGCCGAGTTGAGCATCAGCACGCCGACGCGGTCGCCTCGGTCGAGATCGATGCTGTTGAGCCCTGAAGCCACGCCGTCGACGCGCCGTGCGACTTCGGCCCAGTCGCGACGTTCGCCGGTGCCGAGGTCGATGGTGGCGTCGCCGTGCGGGTTGATGTTCGCGGCCCGGTCGAGCACCCAGGCAATGGTTGGATCGTTCGTTGGCATTGGGAATCTCCTAGTTGGCCGACTTCTCATAGAGCGTCACGACGGCTGCGCCACCGAGACCGATGTTGTGCTGGAGCGCTCGGGTGGCGTTGGCAACTTGACGCTGCCCTGCTTCGCCGCGCAGTTGCCAGTTCAGTTCGGCACATTGCGCAATTCCGGTCGCTCCGAGCGGATGGCCCTTCGAGATGAGGCCGCCCGACGGGTTGACGACCCAGCGGCCGCCGTAGGTGGTGGATCCATCGTCGATGAGTTCAGCGCTGCGGCCGACCTCGCACATGTTGAGCGCCTCATAGGTCAGCAGCTCGTTGGGCGAGAAGCAATCGTGCAGTTCGATGACCTGTACATCGGCGGCGTCGAAGCCGGCCATGTCGTAAGCCGACCGTGCTGCAGCTGCGGACATGTCTGCGCCAACGATGGTGCGGGCGTCGTCGGTGTCGAATGATGACGCGAAATCGGTGGCCATGGCTTGACCGGCGATGCGGACTGCTTGGTCACCCAGATCGAACTTGGCGACGGCTGCTTCGCTCATGAGAATTGCAGCCGCAGCTCCGTCGGAGGTCGGCGAACACTGCAACCGCGTCAGTGGCCCATCGATGTGTGGCGACGCGAGAACTTCGTCGAGTGTGTATACGTCTTGGAACTGGGCGTAGGGGTTGTTGGCCGAGTGTCGGTGGTTCTTTTCGGCAACTTTGGCGAAGTGCTCCGGTGTCGATCCATACCGACGCATGTGATCCTCAGCAGCGCGCGCCCACATCTGCGGAGCAACGGGGCTTGCGGTCTCTTCGTGCAGATTGTGCAGGCTCGAGATGTGGCGGTCGAGCGGCGCCGTTCGATCTTCTGAGCTGAGGTCGAGTGACCCTCGCTGCATTTTTTCGAATCCAACCGCCATGGTGACGTCGGCGAGGCCACCGGCAATCATCTGGCGGCAGTACATCAACGCCGTCGAGCCGGTCGAGCAGTTGTTGTTCATGTTGACCACCGGAATGCCGGACAGACCCAGTTCGTAAACGGCTCGCTGACCCGCTGTCGAGTCGCCATAGACGTAGCCAACGCCGACCTGCTCGATCTCTTCGTAGCCGATTCCGGCGTCTTCCAGCGCTTCGGTGCCGGCCTCGCGGACCATGTCGGGATAGTCCCAGTCCCGGCGACCGGGCTTTTCGAACTTCGTCATTCCGACGCCAACGACGTACACGTCACGTGCCATCATCTCTCCTTCATCTCGCCTTGATATGGCACGGCTGACGCCGCTGGTCTGGTTGCTCGATCACCCAACGCGCGGGTGTCGGCCAAGCTGTCGATGAGCACGCGCGCAGCCCGCTCCGTCTCGAAACACCCCGGTACTGCAACGCCGTGCATACCTACGACCGTACAAACTCCGCGATGACAGCATCACTGTCGGACGGCGGGGTATCCCCAGGGTTCGGCTGGTCGACTCAAGTCTCGAGCAGCCGGGCTGCAGCCAGGTTCAGGTGTGGCGGAGCGCTGCTCTGGCGTTGCGTCCAGACAGATGGCGAGTGACCTCGGTGATGAGCAAGACCACGAAGAATCCGGCGACGCTGAGACCGGCCATTGTTGCGCCACCCGCCGTGCCGGCGTGGAAGCTGATGGTCAGCCCGGCTACGACGGCAATGGCTCCGAACAGCATTGAGGTGATCATCATCACCGGAACACGTCGCGTGAGGAGCGACGCGGTGGCCGGCGGCCCGACCAGCAAACCGAAGACCAAGAGCGTGCCGACCGCTTGAAAACTTGCCACGATGCTGACGGCCAGGAGCAACATGAGTGCGAGGTGTGTGGCTTTGGGGTGCATGCCGAGCGACTGAGCCTTCATGGCGTTGAACGTGAGTGCCATGAAAGGGCGATACAACGCGACGGTTGCTATGACCACGATGGCTGCAGCGACGAACTGTCCGTTGATGTCGCCGCGTGTCACACCGAGCACATCTCCGAAGAGCAACGAGGTGACTTCTGTGGTGAACGACCGGGCCTTGGACACGATGACGATGCCGAGGGACAACATGCCAACAAAGAGGAGTCCGATGCCGGTGTCTTCGCGAATCACGGTTCGGGCTGACACCACCGAGACCAGGCCTGCCATGAGGGCGGCGGCGGCGAGCGCCCCGATGATGGGGCTAAAGCCCCAGAGCACGGCGAGGGCGATGCCGGGGATGACTCCGTGTGCGATTGCGTCGCCGAGGAATGCCAGTCCTCGCAAGACGACCCAGGTGCCGACGAGCGACGTTGCGACGACTGCGAGCAGGCTGCCGATCAGTGCCCGCTGCATGAATGCAGGTTCGAAGGCATCCACCAGCAGTTGCACGACTTGACGCTATCGAACGCCACCGCCGGCCGGCAACGTTTTTCGGAGTGATTCTCGATATCGTCAGCGGCGTGCCTGCGGCAGTGACGATCAGCGATATTCACGTTGACTATGGCACCGTTCATGCCGTGGGCGACCTGTCGCTCGAGATTCCGCAAGGCGCCTCGGTTGCTGTCATTGGCCCGAACGGGTCGGGCAAGTCGACTCTGCTCAAGGTGATCGCCGGCATCCTCGAGCCAAACTCGGGGTCTCTCGACACCCACGGTGCAGCGACGGCCATCGTGCTGCAATCGACCGACGTTGACCCGAGCGTGCCGATCACGGTCCGCGATGTGGTCGCGATGGCGCGCTATCCCAGCGTGGGGCTCCTCCGTCGATTCGGTGCCGATGACCGAGCAGCGGTGCAGTCCGCACTTGAGCGACTCGACATCGCCGACCTTGCAGATCGCCAGATCCATCACCTCTCCGGAGGGCAACGTCAGCGAGCCTTCGTTGCCCAGGGTCTGGCCCAGGAGGCGCCGATTCTCCTCCTTGATGAGCCATTGACCGGCCTCGACGTCCGATCGCGCTCTGTCATTGCCGACGTCTTTGATGTCGAGCACAGCGCTGGACGGACGGTCATCACGACCACGCACAACTTTGAAGATGCCGCTCAGTGCGACCTCGTGCTGTTGCTTGCTACACGCTTCGTTGCGTTCGGAGTCCCTGACGATGTGTTCACCGAGGATCATCTCAAGACGGCCTTCGGCGGACGCTTCGTGCGCGCTGGGGACACCCTCGTCATCGACGACCCGCATCACGACCATCACCACTAGCACCGACACGGGCCACGCCGGACACAGCGGCCAAGTGACGATCAGTTCTCATTGGTTCCCAGAAGTAGCGGGCGGCCGGTATCGTGCAGATCGATGAGTGCGGACCTCCTTCACGACGATGTTGCGACGATGTTGCGAGCCGGCGATCACCGGTACACGACTGGTCGGAGGCGTGTCGTTGCTGCGCTACATACCGCAGCGAACCCGGTCACGATCCCGCAGATCCTCGAAGTCGAAACGTCGCTTGCTCAATCGAGTGTGTATCGGAACCTTGCGATCCTCGAAGAGGTTGGCGTCGTGGCCCGAATCGTCACCCATGACGACCACGCTCGCTACGAACTTGCCGAAACACTCACCGACGACCATCACCATCACCTGATCTGCACGACCTGCGGAGCAGTCAGCGACTTCGAATTGCCGCCGAAGGTCGAACGGACACTCGACGCGGCGTTCGCGGCGAGCGCAGCAGCAGCCAACTTCCAGATCGATGGACATCGTCTGGACCTGGTCGGCAGCTGCGCTGACTGCTCCTAAACGAGCGTTCAGACGGCGCGGACTGTCAGGACAATGCTACTGCGATGCGTTCGGCGTTCGCGCTCACCATGTCGAGGTAGGTCGCACCATCAGAGTCCGCCGTGCCGAGCGACTCGGTGAACAACTCGACGATGGCGATGTCTCCGACCTCGCTGGCCAAAGTGTTGACGAGTTCGTCTGATGACGACGTGTCGGCGAAAATTGCTGGGACGCCCTCTGTCTCGATGGTCTTGGCAAGCGCTGCCAACTCGCCGGCGCTTGCTGCGTCAGTCGTGCTTCCTCCGGGAACAACAACGCCAACGACTTCAAAGCCATACCGGTCAGCGAAGTAGGCAAAGACCTCGTGGTTGGTGACGAGAACCCGCTTGTCTTCGCTGATGGCGTCAAGCAACGAGACATTGTCGGCATCGACTGCGGCAAGCTGGGCGAGGTACTCCTCGGCTGACGCATCAAGTGCATCGGTATCGAGGCCGTCGATTTGTCCGCTCAGGAAGTCCACGATGCCCTGCACTGCACTGGACATCCTCACCGGGTCGGTGAAGAAGTGGGGGTCCGCACCGTCGTGACCATGTTCGTCGTGCTCCTCATCAGAGTGGTCCTCATCAGAGTGGTCCTCATCAGAGTGCTCCTCACCCTCGGCGCCGAATTCCATCGTCCCGACAACCGAGATCGCCTCGTGCAGAGGCACGCCTGCTTCCTCGGCGGACTCGATCACGTCGATGAGGCCTTCTTCGAAGTTTGCCCCGTTGACAATCAGGGCGTCTGCGCTCAGCATCCGGTTGATTTCCTGTGCCGATGCCTGGAAGTCGTGTGGATCGGCGCCGACCGGCATGATCGTGACCACATCAGCCTGGTTGTCGAGGAGTTCGCTGACCACATCACCCAAGATGTTCGTCGTCACAACAACAGTTGCGATCTCACCCGTCGATTCCGAATCGTCAGCAGACGCCACGTCAGTTGCCGACGCCGCTGTCGAGTCGGCGTCTGCCGTGGGGGCGTTGCCATCAGAGCCGCAGGCTGTGGTGGCAAGCGCGAGCCCCCCGATGAGGGCGAGCGAGGTGCGGGCACGGAATGTCGTCATGAGGGGGGATGCACTTTCTGAGTGAGAACCATTACTGAATTACAGAGTAACGGATCGGGAATGACTCCCACAACCAGAATCGGAGTTTGATTCCAAATCAGCGCCGACGGCCAACAACCGGCGCGTGAACTGAAAGGCAGCAGCGCAGGTCTACGACCACGCACTTGCAGCGAAGCCGGCAACCCTTGCGCGAGATCAGGCGTGTGGCGCGTTGCCGGTGGCGGCGCCGAAGGCCGCGCTGCCGAAAGTAGCGATATCGACAATGCCTCAAGCAGCAGTGGGCACCGTCATGCCGAGGACCGTCGCTGCAAGTGCAGGACGGATCGGCACTGATGCAACGAGTCTGGCAACTGCGCCCACACCGCGCCGCCCACCGAGCACCAGCAAGAGTGGGTACTGGACCCGCCAGCCTTGGTCTGTTGGACAGCGACGTCTACGGGTTCGCGGTGATCTTCGTGACGGGCTCAAAGATCAACTGCAGCTCAATGGCTTCGTCCGTGGCGCTGGCAATCTCAGCGGCAAGACCCGCTGGATTCTCTTCCATGGTGGCCCCACTCACAACGACCACGACAGTCGTTGGGTCAGATTTGGGGTCAAGGGTGACCTTCTGGACCGTGAGTGCCGGATCCCAATCGTTCACCGCACGGACAACGACGACTTCTGCCTGAGAGCGTTCGATCTTGTAATAGCTGTTGAAGCCGAGCGGAACTGCAACGGCCAAGACAAGCAGCGTCGTGGCAACGAGCCCGAACGCACGCTGCCGAAGCCTTTCCCTCGGCGGAGTGAAACCAGCAAAGGCGAAGGTCAGTCCTGCTGCGAGGGTGATTGCCGCAAAGTTCGTGACGAAGAGCAGCAACGCTCCGAAGGCGAGTTCCCCTCGCTCGGCGCCGAGGGTGATACCGACTGTTGCGAGTGGCGGAACCAAGGCGACGGCGATACCCACACCCGGCAATGCAGACCCAGCCTCGGTTCGAACGGTCACGTAAGCGCCAGCCGCGCCGGCAAGCAGGGCGATTCCAAGGTCAGCCAGGTTGGGCGACGTCCGTGCGAGAACTTGCTCAGGAAGGGGTGTATCTGGACCAATTCTTGGAATGATCAGCGATGTCACCCACCCGACCGAAATACCCAGAAATGCTCCACTCACCACAATCAAGAACGACTCGAGCACTCGCCTCGACCACGTCTGAATCAGCGCTGAAGCAAACGCCATGATCGGCGTCATCAAAGGTGCAACCAGCATCGCACCAATCACCACAGCAGCACTGTCGTTCATCAGACCCAGAGCCGCGATCCCCGCGGAAAACAGCATCAGCGCCGTGTAGCGATACAGGTAGGGACGGCGACGGTCGCCTTCGAAGTACAACTCGTCAAGAACGGTTCCCCGCTGCTCGCGGTCAAGGTCGCGACCGATAAAACCTATGTCACCGCTCGGGATGACCCCGGACAGTGCGGGCGCTGAAAGCTCGGATGTCGTTTCCACCGCCTAGTTCCTAGCAGCTTGGCCCCAGAATTATCGAGTCGGCCGCAATCGCTACCCAACTCCTACCGGCAAAAGAACCAAGCCACTACGAGCGAACGATCCGGTGCAGATCGGGCGGGCAACCCCGTCGATTTCATCGTCGCTGAATGGTGCCGGCGACTCCATGGCGTCCAGGGCGGGTCGTAACGAGCCCAGATCGGCTCTCCGATGGCGGTGTGACCGGCGTGCCTGACAGTGTCGGACAGCTTGCGGAGATGCCGCTCGTAACCGTCGCGTGTCCAGCGCCCGCGATAACGGATTGCGGCAAGACGCTGGGGTCCCACCTCGCTGATCGTGACACGCGGGTCTTTCGGTGCGGGAAGCGACTCGTCGGTGTACTGAGTCGGCATCATGAAGCGCACTCGGTACTGGTCGCCGACCCGGTCTTGAGTGACGGGAGTGGTCATCGCGATTTTTGTACTGTCACCATCGGCGGTCTTGTTCCCGCCGAAGATGTAACCGGCAAGCAGGCGG
>Ga0209251_1000056_pt1 | contig 102576 bp, 82 predicted proteins | sample SaaInlV_100m_DNA_6_FD_184665 | JGI IMG/M metagenome (GOLD analysis project Ga0209251, IMG submission 184665) | Marine microbial communities from expanding oxygen minimum zones in the Saanich Inlet - Saanich Inlet SI073_LV_10m_DNA (SPAdes) (version 2) | ecosystem: Environmental > Aquatic >...
AAACTGTTTCCCCGTTGTGAAAAAATCTAATGCGCAAGTATGCTGAAACATATTATGATTTCTTAATGGTTATCGATTGGGACAATCCTCTTTTTGTTGAAGGCATTAAAGAAGGCAAGACCAAGTTTCTCAGTAACATGATGGTCAATAGCAAGGTAGGTAGTCGTCATCTTTATGGTGATTACTACACGCCTACTGCTGCTGAGAAAGTAAAGAACAGAGATTTTAAAGGTCTAGTTTTTGAGCACATTGTTCCAAAGACTAAATACATTCTGAAACCCTGTGAGGAACGGGCTCGGAATAAAACACTGACTGTAGACTTTATCGAAGATCTATTGAATCGCTACTATAAAGTTGCAGTCGTTACAACTGAAGAAGATAAAATGCTAAATACGAATAGTATGCCAGACTCTTGGGATGGTGTGAACATCTTTAGCAGATACGAAGAAGTTGGTATTGAGCTTCTCGAAAAAACTTGTTTACAAGAATCTAAAAATGTTGTATAATAATTATGTTAACAAACAGGAGGTAATATGTCAACACCTGAATCCGCAAAAGTCTTAGCCGAGTGTGCTGAGATCCAAGTTAAAAAGTCTCGTGATTATCAAAATCCGAACTCGACTGTACAACAAGCCGATTACTATCCAAACGGCGTGCAATCGATCCATGATGTCATGCATGGCAAAATGCTTCGTATGAAATCCGTTATGGAAGCCATGCGTGGCGAAAACTATGAACCAAACTTCGAATCACTCGAAGACAGCGCCAAAGATCTTATCAACTATGCATCTTTCTTTGTTGCATATTGCCGACAAAAGATCGAGGGCCAAGACGGTTCTCGCGACATCTTCAATCGTCCACTTAACCGACAGGTGACGAATGTTGATGAATAGTGTAAAAGACATCCGTGAGTTCTTTATTGGTGAGCTCGCGGATGAAGCATTTACTATCGATAAAACTGGTCAGAAAACCATCGAGATGATTGGCGCAAACTTTGTTGCATCTGAACCATCTATCTTTGGTAAACCAAGTCGATCATATATTGATGCTGAAATTAATTGGTACGAATCTGAATCCACTAACATTTATGATATTCATGGCACCGACCAAGAACCACCTGCTGCTTGGAAATATTCAGCAGACAAGCATGGCAATATCAACTCTAACTATGGCCATCTAGTACAATCTGAAAAATACTTCAATCAATTTGATTGTGCATTTACTGAACTGTGGTCTAATCCTGACAGCCGTCGTGCTCAAATGATTTATAACCGTCCATCTATCTGGGTTGAGTTTAACGAAGGTGGTAAGTCTGACTTCATCTGTACCAACGCACAAACATTCTATATTCGTGATGGTGTATTGATGATGGTCTCTCAAATGCGTTCTAATGATGTAGTTTTTGGCTATAAAAACGATTATGCTTGGGCACAATATTTGATGGATAAGTTTGTATCTCGTTGGAATGATATGGCTTCAGTTACTGGTGAACACGGCGAAATCGAAAAAGGTATGCTTATCTGGAGTGTGATGAACTTGCACGTGTACGAACGTCATTTTAATTTGGTGAAATAATGGAAAAGCCTAGTAAACTTATTCTTATCTCTGATATCATCGAGACGAGACTGCGAAAAGAAAAAGAAATTGAGTATTACCAAAAGCAAATTGAAAAGATACAACATAAAATGTTCTTCCTTCAAAAAGATTTAGAAATTACAAATCTTATTGTTGAGATGATTGAAAAAGAAAAAGTTATAGACATAAGAGAGCAAATGGAGCAAAAGCTTCTAAGCCAAAAAGATGATGAGTAGAATGGAATATTATCGAGAAAGTTACCACGATTACATGGGGCGGCGAATGCGTGAGGAAGATGTCAAAGATAGAAAATGGGATCGTCGTTTCATGGAGATGGCTGAGGTCATCTCTGGCTGGAGCAAGGATCCGTCGAGTAAGATAGGTGCTGTTGTTGTTAATGCTGAAAGGCGGATCCTTGCCACCGGATATAATGGTTTTCCTCGAGGTATCGAAGACAGTGATGAACGTCTTAACAATCGAAACGAGAAATATCCTCGTATAATTCATGCCGAGATGAATGCTCTTATGAATGCTTTGTATAATGGTGTTACTGTAAAGGATGCTACACTATATGTTTATGGCCTGCCAGTTTGCCCAGCATGTACGAAGTGTGTTATCCAAGCCGGTATTAAACGAGTTGTAATGCCTACTGCAAAGACAGACAAGGGCAACTGGGAAGATGTGTGGTACAACGAATCGCTTCCCATGTATAAAGAAGCAGGTGTTACAGTAACAACATTAGATGATTGATATGATTGTAGTTGGTATAAATCCGTCGAACGGGCCTGCCCATCAGCAGAGTCCTACTATTAAAAGATTAAATCGCTGGATGGATCGGCTTGGTGTAAATTATTATGCATTTACGAATGTAATACACCAGACCGGTCCTTACAAGCAATCTATGGTTGACAAAGAGGCACTTTTGTGTTATATTAAGAACTATAATAAAGTAATCGCTCTCGGACCCTTCGTGTCAAAAACGCTAAATAGATTGGGTATCGAACATTATGTTCTACCTCATCCTTCGCCATTGAATCGTCAGTTAAATGATCCTGAATTTGAAGTGATGAAACTTACAGAATGTAAAAGATATATGGAGTCGTAATGAAAAAAATTCTTGTAACAGGTATGAATAAACTGCAGTGTACGAAAGACTTCTTTCTACAGCAACAACTTCAGGTTGTGCCATCTCACTATTCACTCATTCGTTGTCTTGAAGACATGGGCTATGAGGTTGAGCAGAGGCCTGTCAGACTAGGCGAGAACCTAGATCACTATGATGAGGTAATCGTATACATCCACAGTATTCAGGCCTTCTGCCAATTCCTGTGGTCTGGATTATATGCCGTACACGCTCGTCCGAACTGTATCATTGCTTTTGATGATTGGCAGTTCAAACAAATCTACAGCACTATTGAAACATATAAAGAGAAGCTTGAAGCAAATGATGAAGGCGTATTCCGTCAGTATCTTTTTGATCTGTGGCAAGGTATTGAAGACAAAGAAACTGTAGCATCATACAAAGAGCAATACATCAATGCTTGTAACATCATCACGAGTAAAGAAAATCGATTGCTCGTAAGTGCGTTTGCCGGTGGTGATATGTCAACACTAGAACTAGGATGGAAAGAAGAAAATGTTCACGTGTACAATCCAAATCCATATCATCTGAATCGTCGTTCAGACAACGGCTATGGAACTGGAACAGTAGCACTTGATAATTTCTTTGGTGATACACCAGAAAAAGAAATGAAATGGAATTTTGCGTCTCTCGTACAAGAGAAAACGCGGAAATGGCTCAAGGCGCAGCAACCTGACGATTGGAAGTGGGAAATTGTTTACTTTGGCGCAAAGCGCGGTAAATATAAGTCAGAGCGTAAAACCGAGCCTGAAATGGTAAAAGTATTCGAACAACAATGGGGCTGTCTAATGCCCGGATACTTTCATGCCGGATCAGGATGGTGGCGAGCACGCCCACTGCAGGTTGCTGACGCCGGTTCTATCATCATTGGTGATAAGCCTGAAATGATGGTTTACTATCAAGATGAACAACTTGCAGGGCTACGAGTGCAGGATGTGGAGGCAATGGATCTTACTCAGTTGCAAGCTACAGCCAAAGCTCAACGCGATGCTCTGTATGATAACCATTCTTTGGATCAGAGCATTCAAAGAAATGAACTTGAGAGAGTATTAGCGGCATGAAGTATTTAGTAGTAGGTGCAGGTCTATCAGGCTGCGTGATTGCTCGTGAACTTGCAAAAGCAGGGCATTCTGTAGATGTAATTGATAAACGAGATCATGTAGCAGGTAATGCTTATGATTATGAGAATGAACATGGCATTCGAGTTCATAAGTACGGGCCTCATCTATTTCATACTAATAATGAAGAAGTATTCGAATGGCTTTCACACTTTACTGAGTGGGTTGAGTATCGGCATAAAGTCAAAGCTCAACTCTCGGATGGACAATACGTTACATTACCAGTAAATCGTGAAACAAAAGATATTGTCGGTGAGGAGAATGTTCTCGATGTATTCTTCAGACCTTATACTAAGAAGATGTGGGGTGTCGAACTCGATCAGTTAAATCCTGATATTATCAATCGAGTTCCTATTCGTGATGATTACAACGAAGAATACTTTCCAAATGATAAGATACAGTACATGCCACGGCATGGCTATACTCAAATGGTTGAGAACATTCTCACTCGCCACAATATTCATGTATATCTGCAAACTGAGTACAGCTCTCACATGAATGAAAACTACGATCACGTATTCAACTCAATGCCAATCGATGAGTACTTTAAATTTAAACATGGCAAGCTTCCGTATCGCTCAATTAAGTTTGAAACTATGAGCCTACCAATTCCACAGGCCTTGCCGACTGCTACTGTTAACTTTACTCACCACGGTCCAAAGACTCGCGTCACTGAATGGAAGAATATCCCCTGTCACGGCGATAATAAATATATCACGACGCTAACGTTCGAGGAGCCGTGCGATTACTCTGAGAATAACTTTGAACGTTATTATCCTGTAAAAGATCGCGATGGTAAGAACCGAGAGCTATATAAAAAATATAAAGCAGAAATTCCAGAGCATATGACCTTCATCGGTCGCTGCGGTTTGTATGCCTATCTTGATATGCATCAAGCTGTAAGCACGGCGCTCTCAACAGTGAGAAAGTTTTTAGCATGAGTGATATTACCCACGCAAGTATTGTACCACTAATTGGAGGTGAAACTATTGGTTCTCATCGAGCCTTTGATGCGCCTCCAATTCATTTTATGTCCTACGAACCTTTCGAAGGCAACGACAGACATATTCTAAATTATTACGATAATAAGATTCCATATCATGTTCTAGACAAAGGTGACATGCCTACTGAAAGAGCGAATGTTGTATCATCAGTATGCCCATGTGCTGGTCTGTCAATGATGTCACATGGGTACGGTGACGACAACGAGAACAATAAATGGATGATTAAGACTGGTGAGTATATCCTCGGTGAATACAAGCCAGATTGTTTCTGGGGTGAGAATGCTCCAGGATTTGCTGGTAAGATTGGAACGAATGTTCGTAATCAATTGAAACAGATTGGTAAAGATAATGGATATACGATGAGTGTATATCGGACTAGATCCTTACTTCATGGTGTTCCTCAGGTTCGAGAACGTTCATTCTATTTCTTCTGGAAACGAGATAATGGTGTACCAATCTTTGATTATTACAACCGTGAATATACACCAATCGAAGAATTAATTCGCAATGTAAAGTCAAACTTTCAAACTGAGCCTATCAACGCTAAAAAGCCTTCCGACAATCCGTACTATAAGTATATTCTTGAAGAGATTGAAGGAGGTAAAACTCACACAGAGCATTCCCGCGATGTAGATCCAACATCAGCCCGTGGTGTTGATGCTTTCTCTTATATCGAAAGAGCAGGTAAAACTTATAATGAAGTCGCTGATTGGATGTCTGCAAATGGCTTTGAGAAAGAAGTTGATAAGTGCCACTATAAGCATGAGAAACTTGCTAAAGGTGGATCGATTATGCGCAGGGGTGTTATCGTTCCGAAAGATCGTATCGGCGCTTTTGTAGGCCACTATCCTACTATGCTTACCCATCCTGACGAAGATAGATTTATCAATTACCGAGAAGCTATGTCTATCATGGGATTGCCAGAAGACTTTGAGTTGGTCGATGCGTCACCTAAGGTAGCAAACCATATTTGCCAAAACGTTCCTGTACAAACGGCCACAGACATGGCTACAGAGGTTCTAGCAACGCTTAAAGGCCTAAGAAAAATGGTTGACACGGATTACATTTTGCAGTATAATGGTACTCAGAAGCTTGAATATCAAGAAAACATTACTACACTTGAGGCATTTTTATGAGAACTGACTTTATCTTAGACTTTGAAACTATCGGCCAGTGTGCTCGCAAAGCGCCAGGCATTGAGTGTTCTTATACGACATTTGTGTGGGATCGCTTTCTTGATGAACCATATTCATTTCAAGAACTTCTAGGTATCATTCAAAAAGCAAAGCTTGATTTACAAGATCAGATGAAGAACTACGACTTTGAGTATCAAAAATCAGATCTTGATTGGTGGTTACAACAACCGCCAGAAGTTCGTAGACTTTTAAAACCAAAGCCAGACGATCTTAAGATACCACAGTTTATTGAGCAGATGATTGGATATCTTCGCATTCAAGGTAAAGTTGATTACTGGTGGAGCCGTTCAAACGGTTTCGATCCAGTTATTCTAGATCATATGGCGATGGCTGTAGGTAAAGACAAGTTTCTAAACGAGTACATTCCTTATTGGCGTGTACGTGATACTCGTACATTTATCGACGCTAAGTTTAACTTTACAACAAAGAATGGATTCGTACCCGTTGCAGATACTGAGCAATGGGAAAAAGTATTTAGTGCTCATGATAGCAGACATGATGTCGCAGCAGACATCCTTCGGATTCAAGCTATTCATAGAGCAGAAAATGATATGGAGCAAATAGAAATATGAAAATTGAAATCTCTTTAGACAAACTAAAAGAGCAGAAGATCTTTATCGGTACTCCGATGTATGGCGGAAACTGCTCAGGCTCGTATGCTAAGTCCTGTAATGATCTTGCTATGATGTGTGCAGCAAATGGTGTTCCTATCCGTTTCTATTATCTCTTTAACGAGAGCCTCATCCAGAGAGCACGTAACTATGTAGTAGATGAGTTTCTCAGATCTGATTGTACTCACCTCGTGTTCATCGATTCAGACATTGCATTTAATGCTAAAGATGTTCTAGGATTGATTGCTGTAAATCTAGCAAATCCTGAGAACCACAACATCGTCGTAGGACCTTATCCTAAGAAAACAATTGCATGGGAAAAGGTTGCTAAGGCAGCTGAGCTTGGTAAAGGTGACGAGAATCCATTCGATCTTGATAACTATACAGCAGACTATGTATTCAATCCTGTTAAGAAGTTGGATACGTTTAATGTTGGTGAACCACTTGAGATTGGTGAAGGTGGCACAGGCTTTATGTGTATTCCACGAGAAACACTTGAGAAATATCGTGATGCTTATCCAGAGCTTCAGTATAAACCAGATCATGTTCGTACTGACAAGTTCGATGGTTCGCGAGATATCACAGCGTTCTTTGACTGTGTAATTGATCCGGAATCGCGTCGTTATCTATCAGAGGATTACTTCTTCTGTAAGAAATCCCGCGACATCGGTATGAAAGTGATTATGTGCCCTTGGATGCATCTTAATCACATTGGCACTTATATCTTTAAAGGTAATATGGCTGCTATTGGTTCTCTCGGTGTGTCAGCCACCGCAGACAGTAAAAGCAATCGTAAGAATTATGCCAATAAAAAACAGTTGACAAAATCCAAAAAACGTAGTAAAATTAATACATAATGTCAAATACTGTAAGGAGCTTATATAATGAAGTTTAGTGAACGTACTCTTACTATTCTTAAGAGTTTTTCGACTATTAACAAGTCGATTCTTATGAAACCAGGTGGTGTACTTAAAACGGTAACGCCTGAAAAAACGTTGGTGGCATCTGCAACTATTCCAGATCAGATGCCATCTCAGGCATGTGTCTATGATTTATCAAGATTTTTGTCAATTTTATCACTTTACAAGGATCCCGACGTAGAGTTTCATGATAAATACTTTATGATCAATGATGGTCGTCGTAAGACGAAATATGTTTACGCCGACGTATCAATGATTCATGCAGCTCCCGAAAAAGAGATTCAACTGCCATCTTTGGATGTGGTTGTCGATGTTTCGTGGGAAGACCTACAGTCTGTTCTTAAGGCTGCAGGTGTGTTACAATTCTCTGAGGTAGCCTTTGTAGGTACCGAAGGGAAGATCTGGTTGAAAGCTATTGATAGCAACAACCAAAACTCGGATGATTATGGTGTTGAAATCGGCGCTACATCTGATGAATTTAAGATTATCATTAAAACCGATAATCTTAAGCTCTTGCCTCAAGATTATAAAGTTTCTCTTTGCGCAAAGGGGATCTCTGAGTTCAAGGGCGTGGATGTCACGTACTTCGTGGCAATTGATACTAAGTCGACTTATCAGAAAGGATAACAAATTATGGAAGCTCAAGAAGCTCAAATGCAAGAGGGACAACCTCAACAGATCCAACTTTCTCTTCAGGATCTAGCAACTGTCGTACAGTTCGTAGATGTTGCATCTCGCCGTGGCGCTGTAGCCGGTAACGAGATGGCAATCATTGGAATGCTTCGTAACAAAATCGAAATGTTCCTACAACAGAATGCTCCGCAAGACGGAGCGCCCGATGGTAACATGCCGGCAGCCGACGCTCCAGCTCCGGATGTACCTGAGGATGCACCACTCGCTGACAAAGTGGTACAATAATGGGTGGGGCTTCGGCCCCCTCATTTCTTTTTTTATATAATGATGGTGATTGAATGTCTATTGAAGCAAAAGCAAATGAAGTACTTTGGGTAGAGAAGTACAGGCCAATGGTAATTGGCGACACGATTCTGCCAGACAAAACTAAAGCTGCTTTCAAAAAGTTTGTAGCAGATCAGTCTATCCCTAACTTACTACTCACTGGTGGTCCAGGTGTTGGAAAGACTACAATCGCAAAAGCTATGCTCGATGAACTTGGCTGCGATTATCTTATTAAAAACGGCTCACTTAACGTCAATATAGATACCCTCCGATATGACATCTCCACGTTTGCCTCGGCGGTTTCCTTTACAGGTGGCAGAAAATACGTCATCTTTGACGAGGCGGACTATCTCAACGCAGCAAATGTTCAACCCGCGCTCCGTAACTTTATCGAAGAGTATTCAAGCAACTGTGGATTCATCTTTACTTGTAACTTTAAAAATCGGATAATCTCTCCACTTCGTTCTCGTTTGTCGGAGGTTGACTTTACCATAGAGCAATCCGATCGGCCAAAGCTCGCGATGCAATTCCTACGTCGTGTTGAAGCTATCCTTGAACAAGAGAACGTTAATTACGATAAGGCTGTTGTTGCAAAGGTAATCCAAAAACACTTCCCTGATTTCCGCCGTGTACTAACAGAGTTGCAATCATACTCTGCTTCTGGTGCTATTGACGAAGGTATCTTTGTTAATCTCAAACAAGAATCTCTTGATGAACTCTTTAAACTTCTAAAGGGTAAAGACTTTACAAACATGCGTAAGTGGGTTGCAAAGAACTCAGATCAAGATATGACCGAGATGTTCCGACGTATCTATGACATGGCTGCCGATAAGGTTGAACTACGATCTCAGCCAGGCTTTATTGTAACTCTTGCAGACTATATGTACAAAGCAAACTTTGTCGCTGATCTTGAAATAAATATGGTTGCATGTTTAACTGAAATCATGATGGAGGCATCTTTCAAATGAGCGAGATCGGACCAGTAGCGCCTATTGTTTTAAGTTCTTATATAAGTACAACAATAGATCCATATAAAGAAACAATTTCAAGAGTATCACATGTAAATGATAATGGCTCAACCCGAATTGAAGCAGTTGACTATATTCGTTATAACCGAGAAGGTGAGCTTGTGAAACCTGAAAAAACAATTGTAGATATTTCAGTATGATAGAAATTAGTGATAATGAATATCAGCTTTACCAAATGCTCTTAAAAATTTGGAAGCATAGCTCACCTGAAAAAACCGGTGCATACTTCATTTGTGGTGAAGTAGGTGAGAAAGATGATTTAGGTTTGCCTGAATACATTCACGTTTGCCCATCTTATGGATTAGATGGAATAGCCTCATATAAATTGCACAAAGATTATTCAGCGCCGGAGTGGTAAATGAGTGAATGGTTTAAAAGACTAACTGAAAAACACACAGATGACTGCTTCTATTGCAACAAAAAGGTTGACAAGAAGGAGGCTTTTAGTATAAAATTAGATACAGGTGACGGTCCTTTTGAATTAAAAGCCTGTCCTGGTTGTGCAGATGATTTTAATGATATTTTGAAACAGATTGAGGAAGCTCGTGGCGAAGGACTATAACCCATTTGATTTTATGACAGCAGCTTCTTTCTCAAAAGAAGATCTGATTAACAATAACGAAAATCCTGAACTGATTGAAAAGCAGTACATTCCCTATATGGTAAATCGTGGCTTTGCAAACTTTGAGGATACTATTCTACACGCGAATGAAATGAATCAGCGAGCTCATATGTTTTATGCTGCTCAGTTTCAATATTATCGCGGAGCATTACGTAAGCGCAAACGTTTCTCAAAGTGGCCAAAGGCCGATAAAGATAAAGACCTAGATGCTATTCAACAGGTTTATCAATGCAACCGTACTGTAGCAAAGATGTATCAAAAAGCTTTGAGTAAAGAAGATATGAAATATGTACACAGCAAACTTGTCACAGGGGGAGTGTGAAAAATATAAATATTGTTTGGATGGTCATGATGAGCATCGTGATAATAACAATAATAATAAGGATGCTGTGGTTATGCAAGAAGATATTTTTAAAGGGGTGGGAATTGAGATTTCTCTTCCTTCGCCGGATAGCTTTTTAAAAGTCAAAGAAACCCTCACGCGAATCGGTATTTCATCTCGTAAAGATAAGACTTTATATCAAACTTGCCATATTCTTCACAAACAAGGTCGTTATGCAATTCTACATTTTAAAGAATTGTTTATCCTAGACGGAAAGAAAGACACCTTTTCAGAAGAAGATAAGGCTCGACGAAATACTATCGTAAACTTGCTAGAGGAATGGGATCTCATCTCAGTAATAAATACGGAGAAAGCTCAAGATCCAGTTGCTCAGCTTAATCAAATTAAGATTCTATCTCATAAAGAGAAAAATGAATGGAATTTAGAGGCTAAGTACAATATAGGAAAAAAATGATGATTGATATTGCTGTCTCCTTAAAGCATGGAGACTTTGTTGACACTTATAATAATTGGAACAAACGACAAAAGTTGCACGTAAAAGGCTTCGGCCAGGATCCGGATGCAATGCAGTTGATTCCAGACGTAAGAGCAATTATTCCAACAAGGCAGACTCTTGAAGTGCCGGAAGGATATATTGCAAAGATTTATATTAAAGAGGATTGTGCGCTTAAGAAATCGCTTGTTCTCGCTTCGTGTGTTCAGATTGTAGAAGAGACATCTGAAATTAATTTGATAATCAAGAATACATGTGACAGTTTGGTTGCCCTTAAGGACGGGGACGTTATTGCACACGCAATTCTTGAAAAAAAGGTTGACATCTCCTAAAGAATGTGATATAAATAATAATGGGAATGCCTAACGGGTTCCCTTATTATAAATCTTGCTTAATAAAGGAGATAGCAATGAATACACGTAGCTTCAGAGCAGATATGCTCAATGACCCACTTTTCATCGGTTTTGATCGCATGATCGAAAGAATGAGAGACCAAACACCGGGTCAAACTAATTATCCCCCATACAATATCGCGAAGATCGACGACGATAACTATGCCATTGAATTGGCAGTTGCCGGCTTTGGCGAAGATGAACTAGACATCGAACTTAAAGACGGTGTTCTATATATTGAAGGGACAAAGAAAGATGACGAAGAGCGCACATACCTACATAAAGGTATTTCAGCGCGTGGCTTCCGTCGCAGCTTTACACTATCTGATACGATTGTCGTACGTGGTGCACATTTCAAAGATGGCATTTTGACAGTTCAATTAGAGAATGTAATTCCAGAAGAGAAGAAACCTCGTAAGATTGCCATTGGCAAAGATACCGAGCCCGAACTACTTAATGGATAAATAAAACTAGGAGGGTGAAATGCCCTCCACTTTCACACACACATATTAGGAGAACTAAAATGAATAACGATTATATGACAAACATGTTTATCGACACGATCCAAAACGCAAAGAAAACCTTTGTAGATACTTGGTTTAAAGATGAGGCAATGAGTAAGCCTCTCAACGATTTTATTAAATCTCAAACTGAATTCACTAAACTAGCAGCGAAATCAACTACAGATTTTGCTAATGCAATTGGTGAAGCTATGACAAAGGTGGCAAAATGAGCAATAAAAATCCATTCGAAATCCGTTCAGAAATGCTTCAGCTTGCAAAAGAATATATGGATCAAGCTTACCATATGAATGTTCAATTTGCAGAACGCATGGTTGAAGAAGGCAAAATGCAATTAGAAGAGTTTCAGAAACAAACTGAAATGTATTCTGTTGAAGAAATGATGGAAAAAGCTAAAGAAATGTATACATTCGTTTCAGATAAGGGCGACAAATAAGTAAATGTTTTTTGATGAAATGTCAAAACGCAAACAGATCAGGTGGTATGATGAAAATCGTATCCCTGATTTGTCTTTAATTCAAAATGCAGTAAAGAAAGCGTATGATTCTGTAGCTTCTAAGCAAAATCTTATGCCATATAAGTTATATGTTATTGCTGGTAATCATGAATTAAATCAAGGCTTATATGATCTATCCAAAGGTGGAACTGGAACAGTAACGGCAAATACTAATTTACTTACTGCTCCATATCAGTTTATTTACACTGCTCGGCTTGTTAATGACGCTAATGATAAAGTTCAAAGTGATATGGATGATTGGGGTCATTGTCAGCCACCATGCGATCCAAACATGTATAAAAAGGTTATTGCTTCTCAAGCAACATGCATTGAAATAGGAATGCATTGCACTATTCTATCCAAGACATTAATTGAACAGGGCCTCGATATTTCATATACTCGTTGTTTTGAAAATTATGACAGTAATAAAGATTTGTGGATTCAAAAAGGGTTTGACTTTATTGAAGATGATGTGTACTTATTAATGTCTGCTGGTTATAGAGCTCTAGGCACATATGAAGAATCTGGAGAAAGCAAACCACCTTTTGAAAACGTAGTAAAGTATTGCTACTAATTTTTATACAAATGATAGGTTGTAGGGATCGTCGCTTCCAAAGCCGCCACCGCCACCACCGAAGGAGGCCATCTGAATGTAGTTGGCCGACTTCCCACCTTCTACATTATTCACTACGGGCGCACTTATTTGAGGCGCGTTGATTACAACACCACCTCCCCCAACGCCACCTAATGACATTCTTTCAACTCGATACGTCTGTCCATCCTGACGGTACATTTGACCGTCTCTTCCCATAAAATAGTTACCTCTAGAGTTCCCAAGAACACCGCCAGAACCGAACCCTAGATCTGGAGCAAAACCAGAATCTGAGAACGCTCTTGATCCGCCCATTTGCGCTCTTTCCATAGCACTTAGGTAATCGGCGTATGAACCGTTTTGTCTCATAGCTTCTAATTGGTGCTCTTGCATTTCTTTGTATCTTGCTTGCCTAGCTTCCGGTTCTTCAAACATCGCTTCTACCATAGCGCTAATAATGTATTCCCCACCAAAGCCAAAAGCAACACCGGCAAGTAAACCACCGATAAGAGCAGACCAAGGTCCGAACCAAATACCCAATTGTGCACCTACTAAGCCGCCTGCAACGAAACCAATACCCATCCCACCAATGATTCCTGATATAGCTGCGATCTTTTGTGGTTTGGTTGAGTTTGATGTCATCACCACATAAACTCTAAATATCTCGTATGCTAGCGCAGGTGGCCCAAGGAACTTTAAAAATTTAACAACGTTAGTATAAGCTTTAGCGTAGCGTGGAGCTTCGCGAACAATATTTTCTCCCATCATTTTAATTGCATCGGCGTCTGAAAGAAATCCACCAGTTCCATCTGGGTTTACAGTAAATCTGCCCGCGCCTTGGTTATAGCCAATTTTACCACCACCTCTCGTGATATTATCTGCTATTATTGGTCTGTTTTGGCCACGCATCTCCGGCGTTGACATATCTGGCAGTGACATTCTTGGTGTTGAGCCATCAGGAGTAGAAAGTACTGGATTATCTGCACCACCTGGAGGCGTTGATATTCGAGGCGGCTGGTCCATAACAGCAGGCCCTCTTGTTGGCGAACCACCTCTAATTGGTGTACCATCTGGTCTAAGAATAACTCTAGGCGCGTTAGGTGTATCTCCAAAAACCGGTCTGCCATCTTCACCCCATCCTCTGAAGTTTGGATTATTACTATCTACATCGTAATTGCCTATTCTCGGCTGGGTTGGCGCATCATCAGGAACATTAGGGGCCTTTTCTAATTCTAGATTTTGCAACCGGAGTTTTTCTAATCTAATTTTAAGTAGTCTATTAATTGCAACAAAAGGACCAATTGCTCCGATAGCAAGACTGATCCAAAATTGCCAGTCCTTGAGGGTAGATACGGTGTTTTCTATATCAGCTCTTAGACCATCGATTGTAGTTTTAAGGCCGTCAATTGTTTCATTTAATCTAGTCATTGTGCCTGTAAAATCTGGCATCTCGAACGTTCTTAATTTAGACGCAAAATCTCCGATACCACTTTCCATATCGGTAAATCCACCACCAGTTTTCTGATCGATGAAACCTTTTAGAATATTATATCCTGCGAACAACGCAGCACCACCAAGTACAATGTTCTTAAATGATAAAGCTTCGGCAATCGACTTACTTGCACTATCGATATTTCTTTCGCCATTCGCTCGCCCGTTTACTGGACTTCCAGCTGCTGGTTCGCTTGTCGGTTCGGGTGGTAGTACTTCTTCTTGTTGGCGGCGAGTTTCTTCTTGACGTCTTTGTTGAGAAGCTATGCCCATTTGCTGGCGCATCATATCGGTTTGACTGATGACATTATCGTTGATACTTTTAAACAGACCTTCAAATCGATCTAGTTTAATGTTTACAGATCGCATAGAATTAGGTCCGCTATCACGGATTAAATCGCCTTCTGCTTTTAGTCTATCTATGATAGCTTGTGTATCTTCTGAAAGAGCCATCTCTTAACCTCGATTTTGTTCTTGCTCTGCAATATAATTTATAATCATGTTGTAGTAGATGTCACGCTCATATGGCATTAAGTTTTCAATATCACTTATAGAGTATTTATGGTGCTGAGCCAAAGCGAACACCACTTTATAGTAATCCGCCAAACTAATGTGGCTCAGCACTAGAAAAAAAAACTATTGATTCCTTCAACAGCGTATATTTTATCATCTCCGTTATCATTTACATAAGTTACTTCATGCTTTAACTTAGGCATAGTCTCAAAGAATTTTTGAATACCTTTAAGAACCTTAGTATCAACGTTTTCCATGAATTGATCTATCTCTTGTTCAGAGTAGTTCGTAAACTCATGAACCTCGTCTTCCGAAGCCACTTTATCCAAACAAGATATCATAATCGTATAATTTACAAGAGGATCTGACTGATCCATCTCTACAATTCTTATGAACTGGTCTATCGTTGGATACTTTAAGTAAAGATTGTATTCATCATTGATAGCCACTTCATTTTTATGTTCATCTTTCTTTACAATCTGTACATCATCTAAAGCCATCTCTAAGTTTACTGGTTTATCAGTGTCTGGATCTGTAATTACGAATTTAACTGTATCATCAACTGCCCTAGCACGTATCATAAGCATCATGTATTCTAGATCAAACATAGCAAACTCAGCTACGTCATGACTAAGAATACAATTATTTACGACCTGTTTGATTGCTAAGATAGTTTGACCGATATCATTAGATTCCTGCGCAACAAGAAGAATCTTTTCTTCTTTAACTGTAAACGCTCTATATTTGACTTTCTCACCTGTTGATGGTAAGGTTGTTTCAAAAATAGGAAGATCAATTTTTGGTAGCATAATTTAATTTCTCCTGTTCATCCACCTAAGAATCTACTCACCTGGTTTGCGAAGCTTCGACCTTTTCTAGAAATATTGTCAAATTCTGCGTTAATGCCAGTGAGTTTATTAACTGCATCCTGTACACCTTGTGGAAGAATATCACCGCCCATAATGTCGTTGATTCTACCGGCAGCTGTCAGTAATTTAAGTAGGCTGTTTCCATCCCCACCTATAGGAACACCGTATCTTTCACCTGAGAACTCAATTCTGTCATATTGAATACTTACTGGTAGAACAACAAAACTGTCGCCGTTCTCCCATGCAAGATCCACATCACCCATTTGAATTGGGAATGCTTTATCTAGAATTACCTCATAATATTGTCCGGTTTCTGTATAGTTTGCACTATAATGTCTGATAACCATTCGACATGCATAATCATCACGATAATTAATTTCAAATGGTTTCGTACCGTCAACGGCAGAGAATGCTCCGCCTGCAGTACTAAAGTTTACCATACTCTGTGCCCAGCCATGAAAGAATGTAAGTACTTGTTTATCAGCATCAAGTAAGAAGATTGCTTGTACTGGTTCTGGGTTAAATCCCATAGGATAGACCTTACGCATCTGGCCCACGGCTTCATATTGAGCTGGGTTAAAGATCATGCCGGGTATGGCTACGTTTTTACAGAAAAATTTAAGGTCATATGAACCCGCTCTCGATTTAGTTAAAGGTAGACCACTAAGCTCTACTTCAAATAAAGAGGCACGATCTGGTCCACCGAACCAGTCCATCTGAGATTTGAATTGTGATAAGTTAAATGCCATTAACGTGACGCCCTTATGATTCTTCTAGAGTCGGCATAAACCTGAGTAGCATTCGCGCCGACAAATTTCTGCGTTGGTAAGAACAATGCAACATCCCATTCGCTTGGATAAATGTAAGCTGGCTTTGTTCTCACATGAGCACTGAGATAATGTTTGATCGTCGGCTTAAACTCTCTAAACTTAGCCGCACCATTCAAAATATCATATGACAATCTTAATCTTGTAGTCTCATCAAAACGTTTATTTGTCGTAACAGTATACAACTGATCCATTAACTTTGCTCTTAACATTGGCGGTAGGTAATGCATATTAATACCTAAGAATCCACCCTTAGCTTTATTTATTGGAAAAATAAGAGGAAACCTATCATAGTACGGAAGCTTGTCTTTATGCTTTGGATCGTAGGTAAAAAGATACATGTCACCCAGTCTAAATGTACTGCGCTGCGGTCTATCTCCATCTCTACGAATCTCTCGTATCAATTGATCTGCGCGAGTTCCGTTTCGAGATGACCGAGTAACTTCTTTTGCTTGGTCTCTATACCAATCGCGAGCCTGTGCTGTACGAGCAGGCATCTGGCCCGCTCTAATACCTTGTGATAGAATGTTGCTAAATATCTCAGCCATTATTTGATTCCTAATTGGTCCTCAGTATATATGTGGAATGTCCATCCACGTTGTGCGCACCATGCTCGGGCTGCTTTCCACTTTGCTTCATTGATACCGTACGTTTTTACCTCGTTAATATATCGCCTTGATAAGTTACCCTTAGGCGTTTTCATTTTAGATCTATCCGGAGGTCTTGTTTGTCCCTTTGGTTTGATCTCAATCATCATAGTAGTTTGCGATCCATCCGGTCCTTTTTTACAAACAACAACATCAGGAAAATACCGATGCCTCTTACCGTCAATTGGTGAATAGTATGGAATTACGTATTCCTCGCTAGCCCACCATAAAACATGCGGGTGTTCATCCACATAACGAAAAAACTTAAATTCCCACATGGAACGATAAATAATCTTTGTCGGATCACCCTTATACTTAGTTGGGTTTTTTGGTCTAAACCTTCCGCTGTATGCCAAATCGCACCTCATAATTTAGTATAAATAGATCATAATAACCTATTTATATAAAAAAGGCAGCAGATTAATGTATGGCGCAACCTACAGAAAATTTACCCCACCTGAAGTGCTGAGAAGCAAAAAGGAAGAAGAGAAAGCTCCAAAATTTTTTAGCTTTCCTTCTGAAGGCCAGCCGCACAAGATACTTATGGTTTTCAAACAATACGACTTCAAATCTTTATTTGGAGACGGAGATTCCGTGGGAACAGCCCGTGGACTTCTTGAAGCGCCGGAAGATCAGTTCGGTAGAACTGTTGCATCAACTCTTAAAACTACTACATCAATCGAGTTACCTTTTCCCAAACAGCTCACAGATCAAACAAGCCTCAGAGTAAATAACTTTGAGAGAGATCCATTTGTAGAACAGATTGCTACAAGAGTAAACAATTATATTCAGTCTGGTGGTAACGGTCAAACTATTGGAGATCTTCCAAAGATTCTGCAAGGTATGGGCGCCGCTGTTGGCAGCATGCTTGGAGGTGGTGGCACGTCAGGTGGTGGTGGTGCGATGGCTCAACTTCAAGGTGCACTTGGGAATGCTATGGGTACAGATATTGCTGATGTCGTAACTGGTGCTCAGTATCTATTAAGAAAAGCATTGCCGGGCGACTATGCCCGTGCAGTAAACAATGCTACTGGCCAAGTTCTGAACCCTCGTGAAACCCTTACGTTTGAAGGTGTAAACCTAAGACAGCACCAGTTTAACTGGGAACTGTTTCCAAATAACCCAAGAGATTCGGATGTAATTAAGAATATTGTTTATCACCTGAAACAGCACTCTTTGCCTCAAACAGCAAATCTATTTGGAATCAATTCAGCGTTTTTAAAGTATCCATCTACTGTGAACCTTTATTTGCTTGGTGTAAATGGAGAACACTTCATGAAATTTAAACCTGCTATGATTCAAAACATTACAGTTGATTATGGACCTACGGGTGGCGTATCGATTATGAGAGGTGGTAAACCAGCAGCGATAGGACTTGGTATCCAGTTATCAGAGCTTGAGGTTGAAACAGCACACGATTATGGCGTTGCTACTCCTCCGCCTGCTACTGCACGAGCAGAAACTCCTCCTGCTGAAGCAAATCAAGGTAACAATAATGGGACGACAATGGCATGACAAGATATTTTGAAAAATTTCCAGAAATTGAGTACCTCGGTGTTAAGGTTAAAGACATCACTCGCCGTAATACGTTTACAAAAGAAGTTACAAACAATCCACTTCTTTACATGCCTTATACTGTTAAGGAAGGCGAGAGAGCACAGGATATCGCAGAGTGGTATTATGGCTCTGTAGATTATGAATGGCTAGTTTATATGGCTAATAACATTACAGATCCATATCACGAATGGCCTAAATCAAATTACGAGTTCAATTTATTCTTAATTGACAAATACGGTGAAGCATCAGGACTCACGGGTGAGAACATTATCGACTGGACAAAAGACGATAATGACGAGAACATTATATATTATTACAAAGAGGTATAGTAAATGGCAGTAGAAATTGTCAAACTAGCGCCGGAATCTTTCCGAACTATTTACCTTCGTAAAGAAGATCGCGTGATCTTGCGTACTGAAACGGGTCGTAAGATTATTATTAAACGAATTATTCCAGATGAATGGAAACCTTGGAAGATTTACGACGAAGAATATGCGTTGAATGAAAATAAGAAAGAAATATTCCTAATCGATAGAGAATATCTGCCGCGCGTAGAACAAGAATTTATTAGAAAATTAAGAAATAGCTGATGTCACGTAATCTATCTCAATGCGAAGTCGTATCCTGCCAGATTGTAAACGAGTTTGATCCCAAACGCGTAGAGGATATTGCTCAGTTTATTACTGGCTTTGAGATTTCACAGAGCATGGAAGCTCATCAGTATCAGGGATTTTTAGAGATCGAGGAGACAGTTGGTCTTCTTGAGAATTTGCCGTTACGCGCAGAAGAAACATTGCTTATGACAATTATTTCTTCTGATATGCCGTACAAGGTTATTTTACAAACAAGAGTGATCCGTGTAAGTGATATTACACCTATGGAAAATACAGACGGTGCTGTATATAAAATGCACTTTGTTTCTAAAGAAACTTTTAATGCCAACAAAAGAAAAATAATCAAAGCCTACAACGGCCAAGTGCACGAGATTGCAAAAAGAGTATTCCAAACTTACTATGCTAAGATTGGTGGAGAGACTAAGATAGATCAATTGTATGGCCAAGACTTTACAATGAACTCTGCAAAAAGATACAATCTTAAAGAATCTACAATTGTTGAAGATAACTTCGGACAAAGAAAGTTTTATCTTCAAGATACTTCTTCTGCAACGGGTTTAACTATACCTGATTACACGCCACCGTATACAATGAATATGCTCGCGAGTATGGGATACAATACAAACGTTCCATCCTGTACTTATAGATTCTTTGAGACTCTTGAATCTTATTACTGGGTAACTGACGAATTCTTTATTCATAAACACAATGCCGGTAAGATTAAACACTTGTACTATGGCCCTCTTGGCAGCCTTGATCCAAATAGGCCTTTAGCTCAGCTCGAAAGAATTGAGCAGTTACAAATTGTTAATAAAGGTTTAGATACAGCTACTGATATTTTCTCAGGCGCTTATAGAAGCAAAGTAACAGAGATTGATATTGTAAGAAAACAAGTTACTGACTATAATTTTAATTACGATGAAGACGCTGATTATATGGATTTTAGTGGTAACCAAGCTCGAACGAGTAGTGAAGATACTCAGCCGCATACAAAAGCGTTTAGAGATGAAACATTTACAGAAGAAAATGCAAGAAATTTTGTAGTATATAAAGATTATCAAAGTATTGGTGATATTAGGTCGAACATTAGGTCGGAGAGATTTGTTCCTACGATTACACAGAACAGAGTTTCTTATTATCATCACTTAAATAATGTACAAGTAAAAGCCGCACTTAAGGGTAGATTAGATTTACGTCCTGGTGAAATCATTCAATTAGATATTGCTCAGTTGAATGTTGACTCTAAAAGAAATCAATCTCTTGGTGGTAAATATATGATTAAGACCACAAGCCATCAGATGAAACATGGAGAGCTTACAACTTCTCTTCTTCTGGTGAAGTTTGATTGGTCTGCAACTGATAGTAGAACGGATCAAGGAAATGCCTGATTACGGTATAGGAATACGCGACCCACTGTGGTTTGTAGGTGTTATTGCAAACACTGTTGACCCTCGTAAAGAAGGGCGAGTGCAGGTGCGCGCGTTTGGTATACACGGAACAAATAAAGATATACCTGATGACGAGTTACCTTGGGCTGTTCTTGTTTCAGGCGCCTATGACGCGAACGTTTTCCACGGCGCAAAGGTAAATAAATGGGTGTTTGGTTTATTCCTAGACGGAAGACATGCTCAGCAACCTATGATTATTGGTACAGTTCCAACACAAAATCTTGATGGGATTGATCCAGAAAAGAATGGCTGGGGAACTATTCCGCCAAGAGATGCACATCTTCTTGCTAAGGGATCTGAACCAGAAAGCATTGGTCAGCATGACGTCTCTAGACTAGCACGCGGTGAATATTTACACGAAACATCTCTCGTTGAATGGGAGATGGGTAGAGCCTTAAATGTTCAAGTAGCGGATTCTGAAGAAACATGGGATGAACCCGCACCAGCATATGATACCGAATATCCGCACAACAAAGTAATTGAAAGCGGTGTACATACTATTGAACTTGACGATACACCTGGCTCAGAAAGAGTTACTGTCTGGCATAAAGAAGGTTCCTATATACAGATCGATTCTCGTGGCACTGTTACCGAAAAATCTACATCAGACAAATATGAAATTATCGATAGAAAACAACACGTATTAGTTGGTAATGCAAGTACTGTAACAATTAATGGCGATGCGCGAGTTTATGTAAAAGGCCACAAGATCGAAGAGATTCAAGGTGATTTTAAACAAATTGTGCATGGTAATTATTATCTTGGTGTAGGTGGCCCTGAAACAATTATCAATGGATCTGAAAACCTACAGATGAGAGCAGGACAGGTCAAAGTAGAAGCCAACGTTGGATATATGTCTTTACTCGCAAAGAAAGAAACGCAGATAGAAGCCGGACAGGGTATCGGTATTCAGGCACCAAAAATATTTGGTACTGCGTCAGAAGAAATGCTTTGGCACTCAGATAAATTGTTTGCTATGGATTCAGCAGAAGACTTTAAGATCAAAGGTGCTGATGTAAGATTCCAAGGAACAGATTCATTTGATCTCAAAGGTGATGCTGAATTAAGAGTAAGTTCTGACGGTTATGTTATGGTTCGTGGTACTACTACATTTATTGACGACTTTGTTCGTATGGCTGAAGGCAGCGCAGATGCGGCTAGAGATGCGCAGGATGTCGCAAGACCAGCTGGTATGGATACTAATGCGCAACCTGTTAAAGCTCCAGAGCCTCCTGAGAAAGGTGTTAACCTACAAACAAATAGAGATACTGGATCTCGTGGTAGTGCTGGTGCGTCTTCACCTGACCATTCTGGCGAAACAGTATCGACCACAGAAACTGTCACACCAACAACCCCTGCAACTGCAGCAATGCAAAACAGCTTAACTCCTCTCCTGAATCTTATTGCAAGATTTGAAGGAGATCAGGATGGTGGGTATAATGCTATATCAGGATTGATTGATAGTGCGCTGCACCCATCTAGACCAATTACAACTATGACAATAGGTCAGCTTCTTCAATATCAAGAAGCTGTTGATAGCTCTTCTGGTTCAGAGGCTATGGGCAGATATCAATTCGTGGAAGATACTCTTCGCGGATATGATAACGACGACAACGATCCACCGCCTCCAGGTAATCCATTATATACAAGAGCAGGTCTAGGATTGGGCGATAAATTTAGTCCTATTAACCAAGATAAAATGGCTATAGTATTAATTAGAGGCCGTGGTCTTGACGGATATCTCAGCGGTGCTATGAATAGAACAGACTTTGCAAATGAACTTGCCAAAGAGTGGGCTTCACTTCCAATTGTAAACGGTCCAAACGCTGGCAAAAGTGTATACTCGAAACCGATTTTAGCTGACGGCCAACTAGTACAGAATAGAGCGAAGATAACAGTTGGAGAATTTGAGAGAGTTCTCGATGAGACTAAAGCAAACTACGAAACAGCTTCTACCACTGTAACTAATGAACCTGAATCTGGAGGTACCTATGACGTGTAAATGTTGTGGCATGGACCAATGTTTAAATCCTGGCCAAAAAATAGATACAACCACGAAGCTTTCTGGCGTAAACGGCAGAGGTGAGCTTACGATCAGTGCTCTAGATCAAATTGAAGCAAATTTTAGATCAAGCATGATTGAGGATACTTCAAGAAATGCTTTAATTCAATCTGCAAAAAGATTTCCAAACTTTTACGAATCTCTTTCAAGCTTTAACACTGACTTCTTAAAAAGAGATATTGCACAAACTTACATAAACGCGGGTGATAATGAGGTATTAGAATATAGATTAAATCGTGGTCCTATTACTCCTTTAGAATATGCTGAGTATTTAAGAGAGTTTAATCATACGCCTACTTCTATTGAAAACATTTACAATACAAAGCCGGCACAGATTGTATCTGAACTTAACTATTATTATACTGGGTCATCTTCAAATAGTATCCTAGGAAAGTTTTGCGCACTTATGCCAAATGTATTTGCAGCTATTGATGCTTTCTTCGATCTGCTCGACGATATCGACGGTTTGGTTCAGGATGCATTTGCATTCCTTGCAAAGATACGTAATGTTGAAGATGAAATTAAAGCATTCTTTGAAAAGATTAAAGTAAAAGCTCTTATCGAAGCAATCAAAGAAAAGGTGGAAAAGGCATTTCAAAAGATCGTCAAGCGAGTAGAGAACGCTATTAAGAACTTTAGTGTTGAGAATGTTATGGGACAAATCGAAACATTTGTCAACGACAAAATTGTAAAAAGAATTACTCAGCTTAAAGAAGAAATATTAGAATTCTTTAGTGAAGAAAATATTAAGAATCTAGGAAAGAAACTTAAAGCACAGATCGATTATGCTATGAGTGTTTTCGAGAATCCATCTATCGAAGAGGTACAACTTTTAATTGCAAAAATCTGTGGATTGATTACTGGCATTGAAGGAGTGATTAATAAACTAAAAGATCCTCTCAATGACTTCTCAAACCGTTACGAAGAAGTGTTTTATACGCTAAAAAATGTATCAGATAGGGTAAAAGGTGAAGCTATTAGAGCTGGAGCTATCAGATTAGATGATGAGGTACGCAAAGAAAGAATAAATAACTCAAGAGAGAGATTTGAACAACAAGGTAATGTACCGCCTCCAACAACTCAAGAGTATGAAGGCGTGCCAACTTGGGAAGAAATTAAAGATAATAATCATCCTAAGATTGGTATTCAAGGTGGTTGGATTGCGGCTCTTGGAAGTGCTGGATGGACCCAGACCGATAGAGAAGTAAAAGCCATGCTAATGGCGCTTCAGGCTAAAGCCGGTAGGCGTCTTATCGTAAATAGCTGCTGGAGAAGTATGCAGTATCAGAAAATGCTTTATGACGCTGGTAAAACTAATACACTCAACAGCCTGCACACGAAGGGAACGGCTTTTGATATTAAATGGGCCGGCTGGAACAGAGAAACCACGCCGGTTTCAGATGAAGCTTATGATTTCATGGACTTAGCAAAAGAAGTAGGCTTTAGAGGGTTTGGACGATATAAAGGATTTATTCATATTGATTACGGCCCAACAAGACTTTGGAAGTCTGAACAATTTAGGGAACTAGAAAGACAACAATTAGGTATTACGTCAACATGACAATAAAACTATTAACAGGTAGAACAAAAAAGATCTCCATATATTCCGATTTTAAAAAGGATATGGAGAAAAGCCCTGTGTCTTCTGACATTACAGTGCGCAAAGACGAAGATTCTGTAAAAGAAGCAATTAAAAATTTATTACTTACTGACCGTGGTGAAAGATTGATGCAGCCAAATCTTGGTGGTCATCTCAAAGCCATGCTATTTGAAAATATAACGCCCGGCGTTTTAAAAACAATCGAAGACCAAGTACGAACAACACTAGATATTTACGAGCCTAGAGCTGAATTACTAGATGTATCAGTATCCTCTCTAGTTGATGATAATACTGTAAGAGTTCGTGTTGACTTCATGATACGCAACCAAGCAAACCCAATATCAGTTGACGTATTTCTAGAGAGGACAAGATAAATGGCATCTAAACTCAAGATTAATGAATTAGATTTCGCAACAGTGAAATCGTCACTGAAAGAATATATGAAGAGTCAGACGCAGTTCAAAGATTATAACTTTGAAGGCTCTAACATGAGTGTTCTTCTTGACGTATTAGCATACAACACGTATCATAATAACTTTTATTCTAATATGGCACTGAACGAGATGTTCCTCGATTCGGCGGTACTTATGAACTCTGTTGTTTCTCATGCTAAGGAACTAAACTATCTACCAAGAAGTAGAAGATCTGCAAAGGCTGCTGTTAAAATCACAATTACAAACGACACGCCAGGAATTCAAACTATTCCAATTCCAGAATATACTCAGTTCCAATGCGTATATCAAGGTGAAAACTTTGAGTTTGTTACAGACAAAGGTTATGTTGCTAAAAAGGTTGCAGTCAATACATTTGTTGCAGATAATGTAGAGATCTTCGAAGGTCAAATGCTTGCAAGCTTTGAACGTGAAGGTTATTTTGTTGATGCTGACGGTATTCTTCGTGTTATCCTCTCAAACGAGAATGCTGATACAGATTCAATCGTTGTATTTGTTGACGCCGAAGAAACAGAAAACCAAAACATATTTGTAAGAAAGAATGATATTTTTGGTGTAGGACCAGACGATAAAGTATTCTATGTAGAACCATATTTTGATGGAAGATACACAATATACTTTGGTAATAATAGATTCGGTTCGCAGCCTCTGGAATTTGAGGATGTTCGAGTAAGATACAGAATTTGTTCTGGTGAAGAGCCAAATGGCGCTGACATATTTAGTCTTGAATTAAATAGTGGTACTGCTGTTGTTGAAACAATTCATGCAGCAGAAAACGGCGCTGAAAGAGAGTCTCTTGAAAGCATTCGTTACTTTGCTCCAAAAGCATTACAGATTCAAGAACGTGCAATTACTACGTCAGACTATGAGGTTTTACTTAAACAAAACTTCCCAGAAATTAAAGCGGTTTCTGCTTACGGTGGTGAAGATCTTACACCTCCGAAGTTTGGCCGAGTTGCTATCTCGGTTTATCTTGGTGAAAGAGAAGACAGTCTATCACAAACATTGTCTGCAAGATATATTGAGTTCTTAAGAGAAAGATCTCCTGTTGCAATTGAACCTATCTTTATTGAATCTGAATTCCTATATGCTTGTTTGTCTATCGACGTTTATTACAATTCAAACCTTACAAGTAAATCTCCAGACCAAATAGAAACGGAAATCAGAACTGCTATTACGACTTATAGTAATACCAATCTCGATGACTTTAATACAACACTCCGTGTATCAAAACTTGGCGGCAATATCGATGCTGTAGACGAATCAATTCAATCTAGTGAGATCGATGCATGTCCGTATATCTTGTATTCACCTGCAAAAGGTGTATCAGCAAACCCATCATTTAAGTTCTTCGCTGAACTAGTTAAACCGTATCCTTTTGATGATACAATTGGATTTGTAGATTATAAGCCTGCAATTAAAACCGGTGCTTTCACATATGATAATACACAGGTTTATATGCAAGACGATGGTAACGGAAATATTCAAATTGTAACAAACGACCCAGTAGATCCTAAGGTTATTCTGCCAAAAACTGGTACAGTAAATTATACTACTGGTGAAGTTAACTTGACAGGACTTACAGTGCAAAACTATACCGGCGCTGGAATTAAAGTAATGGCAACAACAAGACGAGACGACATTAAGTCACCTAATGGAAGAATCTTCTTTGTCCGAGATGAAGATGTAACGATCAACATTAAACCGATTAAGATAGCATAATGGCGAAAATCGAGAAAAATATTGCTCATCAGATCCAGCTGCAGTTTCCTGCAATTTACAGGGATGAGGGTCACGAGCTTGTAAAATTCGTAGAAGAATACTATAAGTTTCTAGAAACACAAGCTAATATGTCTGTGTACAATAACAGGCGTTTGTTTGAATACCGTGACATTGCTACAACTCTATCTGAAATGATTATATTCTTTCAGAAAAAGTTTCTTGCAGATCTACCACTCGACGATGTAGGTACGGTCAAGTTCATCGTAAGAAATATTATGAGCCTTTACAGAAGAAAAGGTTCTGAGAGCGGTATTATTCTTTTCTTTAGAATGTTCTTTAAAGAAGATGTGGAGATCTATTATCCTGCATCTAATATTCTAAAGCCTTCTGATTCTTCCTGGAAAACTGGTACATATCTTCAGTTATTTCCAAACAACGCAGAATTCCGTTCACCAGCAAATACATCTATTATATACGAATATGATTCATTAGCAGGTAAGAACATTGTTGGTAGTATTTCTGGTGCTAGAGCTGCAGTAGATAAAATTAACTTTATTATGTTAAACAGAACTCTTGTTCCTGTAATTTATATTAACGATGTTAAAGGTACATTTATTAAGTTTGATGATATTATTACAAGAGTAAATGGTACCGATATTAAGTTTGGTCAAGTGCAAGGCTCAGCCTCTTCTATTGCTATCGATCAGAGTTCGCCTAGAACTACAGATAATAATATCGGTGATATTTTTGACTTTACATCTACTCTTGGTAAAGGTGGTAGATGTATTGTTACAGAATTGCAAGATGAATTTACAGGTACAATCTCATACACAATTAAAGATGGCGGCTTTGGTTATACGGTTGCTGAAACAAGATTGCACGTTTCAGATCAAGTAATTATTTTAGATAATGCAGACCAAGACTTTATAATTGAAGAAAGACTTAGAGACGCAAGTGGTAACGAAGGTTTTGTAACTGGACAAAACCCTGCTGCTGTTGGTGTTAAGATGAACGCAGGAAACGAGTTTGATGGTACAGCGATCTCAACACTCGATAGAACACCAAATATTACTTTTCAACCAGCAGATTTTTCTTTATCAGAATTAAATAGCTCCTCACCCGGCAGTCTATTCCCAGATACTGCTGATCCCGATGACGTACAAGTTACTTTAAGTAATGTAGAAAATATTGGTCTTATTACAGATATTATTGGAAACTTTTTAAGTGTTCCAATTAATTCTACAAATTATAACGCAGTACCACCGGCTCTAGTGGCCATGTCTGGTGCAGATCCAACACCTGCTTTAGATTCTGTTATTAACGAAGCATTCGATCTTACGCCGTTTGATATTGGTAAGGTTAAAACTCTTGTTAATGTTAATCCAGGTGCATCATATGAAAACGACGTGTTTGCTATTTTGAGAGATCCAGTAATGGAAGCTTTTGAAAGATTCGATCAAAACCTTGTTCTTTCACAATTTAGTGCTAACTTTGATATAGGCGACACGGTTACGCAAGGTTCAGTAACAGGCGAAATTATTGGTTTTGATTCTACAAACAATGTTTTACAAATAAGACCGTATGCTTATTATGGATTTACAGCTGGTTCAATTGTTCATGAAAACAACTCGTACTCTGTAATTACAGCAGAAAGAAATTATGATTCTAAAAAGTTTGGTGAGAACGCTCTTGTAAATACACTTACTGAATTCTCAATCGGTCGTATCAATAAAGTAAAAGTAATCAATTCAGGCTTTGGTTATATTGACCAAGAAACTGTTTATCTAAGAGATGCTAATACCGATGTTGTTGCACAAGGTACTCTGAGTGCTCTGGAACAAGGTGTAACAGAGGGTTACCACGGAAACTTTAATTCTCATATTAAGCCTGAGAATAAGATTAGAGATAATGATTACTATCAAGAATTCTCTTATGAGATTCAAGGTGTTGTTGATCCTGTTGAATACGGAGATATTCTGAAAAGAACTGTACACCCTGCAGGTACTAAAACATTCAACAAGTTTGTTTATAAAACTAAAGTCAAAACAAATATTGGATCTAAATTTGCATTAACACGTAAAGATGATTATGTTGTCGGTGGTCCACCGGTTGTTGGGCCAGGACAGAGCGCCAACACTTATGCCGTAACATCTGATAAAACAGACATTACAGTAGACAGCAGCATTCTCAAGGTTGACGCATTATAATAAATAACTAAAAACTTAGGAGCTGAAATGGCAAGGCAAAATATTAACATCGGCGTAACGTCGAACGACGGAACAGGAGATCCGTTGCGCGATGCTATGGATAAAGTTAACGGCAACTTTATTGAGCTTTACGCCAACGTCGCAAATATGTTTGACGGGTCTTACACAAGTTTGTCCGGCAAACCAACTATTCCTGCAACATTACTTGATCTTAGTATCACTGAAGGTACTGCAGGACAAGTTCTATCTACAGATGGAGCAGGCACTTTTACATTCGTAGATGCTTCAGCAAGTAATGACGCTGCTGTTGACACTCACTTAAATACAAGTACTGCAAGTAACAATGAAGTACTAAGTTGGAATGGCAGTGACTATGCGTGGGTTGCACAATCTGGTGGTGGCTCAACATATACGGATTCAGATGCAGTTGACGCAATTCAAGCAGTAAACCTTGATATGGGTACTAACGATATTACAACAACTGGTAAAGTTTATTTCGCAAACGTCTTTCCAGACACAAACTCACTTCCAAGCGCTGCAACGTATCACGGCATGTTTGCTCACGTTCATGCTACTGGTGCAGCATATTTTGCTCACGGCGGTGCATGGGTACAGCTTGCTAATAATTCAGACTTGGGTGGAGGCGGAGGAGGTGGTTCATCTCTACAAACTCGTTCAAGCGCAACAGGTACATCTTCATCTTTGAACAATGACGCCTCTGCAAATATAGAAATTACTGGTTTTAAAGGTTATGCTTTGCTAAAAATCGAAACAGACAGAGCAGCTTGGGTAAGAATTTATACTGATGCCGCGGCTCGTACAGCAGATGTAAGCAGAGTTGAAACATCAGATCCTACGCCAGACTCAGGAGTAATTGCCGAAGTTATTACAACAGGCGCGGAAACAGTAGTTATCTCTCCAGGCACTATCGGGTTTAGTAACGAGAGTACACCTGATACAACAATCCCGGTGAGAGTCACAAACAAATCTGGATCTGCATCAACAGTACAAGTTACCCTAACAGTTCTCCAGCTGGAGGCATAGATGGAAGAACCAAAACAAGAATGGATCGTCACTCTTCATCGTAAAGAGGATTTAGAGGATTTCTATAATGATATGGAAACTCCTGGCGGTAACCTGTACATTCCAGATAGAGAAGTAGAAGTTTCTAAACGCAGAACTATTTCTCGCAATACTCATTATATGCTAACTAGATCGGAGGTTGAACTTGTAAGAGCCGATGATAGAGTTTGGGATGTTGAGTTAGCAGAATTGATTGACATTACTACAAGACCGTCATATAAAATAGAAAATGGAGAATTTTCTAAGTCTTGGGCTGGAGATGCAGATGATATTAACTGGGGATTGCTTCGCCAATCAGAATCATCCAATAGATCTGGCTGGGGTGACGGTGGTACTACACAAGTCATTAGTGATTTAACAATTACATCTTCAGGAAAACATGTTGATGTTATTATTGTTGATGGACATATTGATCCAGACCATCCAGAGTTTGCAGTAAACCCAGATGGTAGTGGTGGTTCAAGAGTAGTACAGTATAACTGGTTCCAAAACGATATCGGTTCTGGAACAGGAACCTATCAATATGACCGTTCAGGTTCTTATACAAACGCAATCGACGCTGTTGATAACGATCATGGTTGTCATTGCGGCGGAACAGTAGCAGGTAATACTCAAGGCTGGGCTAGAGATGCTAATGTTTATAATATTAGTCCATATAGTAGCAATCCAAACTGGACTACTCTCGGTTTCAGCTCATCTACTTATTGGGATTATATGAGAGCATGGCACAACGCTAAGCCTATTAATCCTGCAACCGGAAGAAAAAATCCAACAGTAACAAACAACAGTTATGGTTCTGGAATTACTCCCGGCAATAACAACTTTGGTAATGTAACAAGAGTTAATTACCGTGGCATGGATTTCGCTCCTGGCAGAGACTGTACATTAGCAGAATTAAATACTCGTGGCTTTGGTAATGATTCTTTAGTTGACTACGCATTTCCAAATTATTTTACATCAAGACAAGCAGATATTCAAGATGCAATAGATGATGGAATTATTATTGTAGCATCTGCTGGTAATGATTATTGGAAAATTTGTACTCCAACAGATCAAGACTATAATAACGTGTGTTATTTGACATATTTTGGATTTAATTATAGTTTCTACTATAATAGAGGAACTGGATCCGGTGCGGGATACGCTCCTGTAATTGTTGTCGGAGCAACAAGCAATGATAGTAATGAAGATAAAGCTTCATTTAGTAACTGCGGAGATCAAGTAGACGTTTACGGTGCAGGAGAAGCAATTCAAAGTAGCATACATACACCGTCAGGCCAAGTTGGTAGTTCAAGAACAGATCCTAGAGACAGCAATTATTATCTAGGAAAATATCAAGGTACGAGTATGTCTGGGCCGCAGATAGCAGGTATTCTAGCTTTGTTGGCAGAATCATGGCCAAACATGACACAAGCTGAAGCACACGCATGGATTATCAATAATGCAAACGAAAATCAAATGTTTGATTCCGGAGCTGATGATCCAACAGATTGGCAAAGTTTAAGAGGTGGTGCAAATCTTTTTGCTCGTTGGATTAATCAAAGACCAGAAAGTGGCACCAGTTACCCACAGAAAAATTTTAGACCTAGAGCTTCTTCAGGAAGAGTCTATCCACGTCCTAGAATCAGAAGAAGAGGCTAGAAATGTTTATAAATATTGTAAAACAGCGAGATTGATATGGGCGAAGTAGTAACCACAAGATTAAAAGCTGACAATTTACGTCTATTTGATAAAGAAGTCAGAGATAATAATTTATATGTTTTTGTTTCGGCAGTAACAACCGAGACAAACACTCGCTTGAGCGCTGTTAACTCTATTCAAAATAAGAATTTATTTTTAGAAAAAACACTGTTTGGCAAAAAGATCTTTCCAGGCGATGTTCGTTATATGATTAAGTACCATGCTTGGCAAAAAGATCAGGTATATGTGCAATATGATGATACTGTAGATCTAGAAGATAAAAAGTTTTATGCTGTAGTCGGCCCAAACAATAACGACACCGGAGACTATAGAGTCTATAAGTGTTTGTTTAACAACTTTGAATCTCCATCGTTGAATCCACCCAACTACAACTCACAGACAGAAAACCAAATCTACAGAACTGCAGACAAATATGTCTGGAAGTTTATGTTCGTGATTTCTGAATCTGATTTTGAAGCTTACAATGCTTCTGGTTATGTTCCGCTTATTGGTATTACAGATTCAGATCCTTTAGCGAATACTCAGGTAGAAGTTTCGGGTTCTTCTGTTAGTGATATCTTTGTAACAAATCCAATCGAGAATGCTGGGTATCCTTTTGTGTCTGGTATATTTGCATCCTCTCCTCCAAATAATAGTGAGGTAAGAGTAAGATCAGCAAATCTAAGTCAGACAGCTGGTTACTATGTGGGAATGTCGATATATTGTACAGATCCCGGTGGTGTATCACGCTTGTACAAGATTTCTGATTATCAATATATTTCCCAGTCTTCGGACGGACAAGCTGTTGGCAGAGTCACAATAAGCGATGGTGATTTTCTCTCAGCAGTAGGTGGAGGAAACTTTGCGCCAAACTCATCGTTCTCTATTCAGCCTCAGGTTGAAATAAAAGGAGATGGAACGGGTGCCGCGGCAAAGGCAAATGTTGTCGGAGGAAATATTTCTTCAGTTACTATTCTAGATTTTGGTAGTGGATATCACCAACTTGCAGCAGAGATCAAGGATCCTCTTTTTGAGTTTGATCCTGGCGCAGCTGGATCTACAGACGTTCGTTGTTTGCTTAGACCAGTTCTTTCTCCAATTGGAGGACACGGTTTTGATTTGATTGATGAGATGCACTGCAAACATATTTTGCTTTATGCTTATGTTACAGAAACAGATAACAATCAAATCGGCGCAACAAATACTTTCTCATATATTGGTATTGTAAAAAATCCAGAGTTTAGAAATGCAAATAACGATGTACTTGCAGCAAATAGTACACCGGAAATTTTCGATAATAGAATCGCAATAACAACCGATGGTTATAATCTCGTTAATCAAAATGATATTATAACTCAGACAAACTTGAATAACGACATTGTATTTACTGCAAAGGTCCATGAAGTAAATGAAGCTTCAAATACTATTTTCTTGTCAGAATATATGGGACCTTATGTTAACTCTGTAAATAACGATATTTCACTAGATTACACCAAGAAATTTGTTATTCCGACCGGACAGAAAATCGCCATAAATACACCAGAGGCAAATAATGTTATAGAATCTTCATATACTCAAAGATCAGGTTTAGTATATTTTATGGAAGACTTTATTGCGTTCGAAAGAACAGCAGCCTCCAGAGAAGAATACAAACTAGTTCTAGAATTTTAAGGAAACCAGTAGATGCCTATTAATACAGATCTAAATATATCACCATATTTTGATGATTTTGATTTAGAAAAACAATTTTATAAGATCTTGTTTAAACCTGCTTACGCAGTTCAGGCTCGTGAGTTGACGCAGCTTCAAACAATCCTTCAAAATCAGGTGGAGCAGTTTGGCGATAATGTTTACAAAGAAGGTAGCATTATTAAAGGTTGTAACTTTACAGAACTAAATGATCTAAAGTTCGTAAAAATAAACAACCCAGATAATTTTGATATCCAAACTTATAGACCAACACAGGAGGTGGCTGATGACCTCGCTGGTGACCCTACAGTTGACGTTGTGTATGAACTTGAAGGCCAAACTAACGGCCTTGTGGCGAACATTATTTGGTCGGAAAGAGGCTTTGAAACAAGACCTCCTAATCTAAATACATTCTTTATCTCGTATAACAACGCTGTAGATACCGCAACAAACACGCCTATTAAAACATTTATTGCTGGTGAAGTTTTAACACTTACAAAGAAAAGATATAATGGTTCTGTTCTTGTTGATACAACAGTTCTAACAAACGTAGCTGGTTTAAGTGTTACGAATAAACCTACACCTGTTGGTGATGCTTTTGGTTTACAATCAGCTTCTGGTGTTATCTTCCAAAAAGGTTACTTCCTCTTTGCCGACGAGCAAACTCTTATTATTTCAAAATATGATAATAATCCAAACGGTGTTTCAGTTGGTTTTGAAGTTCAAGAAAGTGTTATTCGTCCAGAACAAGACAACGCTCTTTATGATAACGCTTCTGGATCTACAAACGAGAATGCTCCTGGTGCAGATAGACTTAAACTTGTTCCAAAGCTTGTTACTAAAACAACTTCATCTGCTGATCTAGACGCAACATTCTTTACATTGGTTCGATATAAGAACGGTAATGCTGTTACTATCCGTGACGTTTCTCAATTCAATGCTTTGGGAGATGAACTAGCTCGTAGAACATATGAAGAGTCAGGTAACTACATTGTAGAGAGAATGGATGTTGTTGTAGATAAACGCGGCTCTGATCTAAAAGCTATCATAGGAAAAGGTTCTGCTTACGTAAAAGGATTTAGAATTGATCATAGAGGCGACCAAGAGCTTACTATTGATCAGATTGCAAATACTGTTGTTCATGAGAATCAAAGTATCTCAATCAATTATGGTGGATATGTAAATATTACAGATCTAAGTGGTACAGTAGATCTCGGCATGAATACGATGCAACTACAAAACTCTTCTGGTACTCCCATTGGTTCTGCAATTGCAAGAAATATTTCAGAAAATCGTTTATATTTAAGCAATATTAAGATGACTAATTCTAACTTCACATTTAAAGATGTGGACAGAATTAACGGTGATTCAGGTACAATCTTTATCGCAAACAACTCAATACTTCAAGACGTTAAAAATTCTCCGTTTATTTTTGACACGGGCCAGTTTAGTCTTAATTCAATTACTGATATGACTATTCCTACAAGAGAATATGTAGCGGTAGCGGGTATTACAGGAGACTCATTTACTCTTTCTGATTCCGACATTCAAGCTGACGACTTCTCACCAGATCAGGCAGACCTAACATTTATAGATGCTGGCAATGATAAGATTAATATATTAAGCTTTTCAAGATCTGTCAACCTAAATGAGATTACCGTTAATCTTGACCCAGCAGATAACTCAGATCCCGCTGGTACTCTATACGTGAACACGAGATATACTGCAAACCCAAGACCATTTGGTAAACTCGTGCGCAGGGTTTATGTAAAGAATACTTATTCTGCTGTAGTAAACACGTATAGTCTTGGATTCCCAGATGTATACGAGATTCTAGAAGTACTTGACAGCACTGGAACAGACTACAGTGAAAGCTTCAGACTGAGAATCAATCAGAAAGATACTTTCTACGATATCTCATATATGGAATATATTCCAGGCAGACCTAAGCCAAATGCTGGCACAATTACAGTTCGTCTAAAATGTTTCGAGGCAAATCCGGGTAGCGGCAAATATTTCTTCACAATCGATAGTTATCCTATCGACGACGATACTGCCGTATTGCCTTCTGATAAATGCCGTTCATGGCAGGTTCCAACATACTCGTCTGGCAATAAAAAGATTTATAACATGCGCGAGTGTGTTGATTTTAGACCTCATGCAGATAAAAACGCTGTTGTTCAGTATAGCCATGCAACTCCTGCATCTGCCGGAACAATCACTCAGACTGTTGGCCAACAAGCTCCTCAGTTCTCAAGAACAGATTACCTACAGCCTTGCTTGAATGCAGTTGCTACAGGTGACATTGAAACATATCTCGCTCGTGTTGATAGCGTTATTCTAGATTCATTTGGTAGTCTTAAGATCGTAAAAGGTGCAGAATCTGCTACTCCAGTTCCTCCTCAGGTAGGAGCTGATGAGATGGTAATTTCTCAGGTTACGATTCCTGGATATCCAGCTCTAAGTCCTGTTGAAGCTGCAGAGCAAAGAAAATTCGAGTATGCTGTAGAAGCTAAATCGAAAGGTACTCCTCGTTATAGAATGAGGGATATCGAAAAGATAGAGAAAAGGCTTGAAGGACTTGAATACTATATCAGCTTGAGTCAGCTTGAAGCTTCTGTTGAGAACATGACAGTTCTAGATGAAAATGGATTAACAAGATTTAAGAATGGTTATCTCGTAGATCCGATGAATGACAGTTCTCTTGCTAATCTAGAAGATACGGACTATAAAGCAGCGATTCATTTTAATAGAAAAATTCTTACTCCTGCAGTAAAAACTTTCCCAATGGATCTAAAGTATAAAACAAGCGTTAATTCTACTATCTTCCCGAATACAGCAGATGCTGATGTTAGTACACTCGAAAGAAATTCACACGTTGAATTACTTAATCAGCCTTATGCAACAGACTTTAGAAACTGCGTAAGTAACTTCTGGTCGTTTAACGGTACAGCAGAACTGTTCCCATCACATGATATGATTCATGATACTGTAACAAACCCAACACGTTTGAATATCGATCTAGCAACACCATTTACAAGTTTTGTCGAAGGCTTGCAAAGATATATTCCTCTTACTGATACTCAGTGGGGTGACGTTATTGGAAGTACTCAGATCGGCAACCCGAATGACTGGTTCCCAACACCTATTCAACAAGGTTCTGTTTCTACTTTAAATAATCAAGAGAACGCTCCTATTGATCAAAAAGTTGGTGACTTTGTTTCTAACGTGCAATTCATGCCGTTTATCAGAGCAAGAGACGTAAATGTTTATGTATCAGGTTTAAGACCGAACACTAAACACTATTTCTTCTTTGATGGTATTGATGTTAATCAAGACGTTGCACCCGGTACTGCAGTAAATGCTTCAAGAGACATTCAATCATTCGGTAATAAAGGTGCCGATGTACTTACAGATGCTAACGGTGTATTAAGAGCTGTATTTAGTATTCCTGAAGGAACCTTCTTCGTAGGTGAAAGAGTACTTTATATTGTTGATGTTGATCAGTACAGTAGTATTGCTTCAGGCTCAACATCTAGAGCTACTATTGCGTACAATTCATATAATATTTCTATAGATGCTCAGTCTATGACAGCATCTACAAGAACTGCGGAGTTCTTCACTAATGAAACAACTACAACTCGTAACCTACCACGTAGAAGAAGACCTCGCCCGGATCCACCCGCTAATCCATTCGGAGGCAGCGGTGATCCACTTGCTCAGACATTCTTTATCAAAAAAGGTATGGGCGCAGGATCTAACAGTGTATTCATTTCAAAGATTGATCTTCACTTTAAGAGAAAGTCAGAAACAAATGGTATTACTGTTATGCTTCGTGAAGTGGAAAATGGTTATCCAACAAATACGATCTTGCCTTTCGGTAAAGTACATTTGTTAGCCTCAGAAGTAAATGTTTCTGATACTTCAGATCTGGTTACAACAGTAACCTTCCCAGCTCCAGTAAGAATGGACATCGAGAAAGAATACTGTGTTGTTCTAATGCCTGATGCTAACGATCCAAACTATCTACACTTTACATCTAAAGTTGGCGGTAACGATCTTACATCTGGTTCTACAAACGGGCAGGCTGTTGTACAAGACTGGGGTGACGGTGTTCTATTTACATCTACAAACAACAGAGCTTGGAGCGCTTACCAAGATGAAGACATGAAGTTCAAGTTGCATAGACATGACTTTAATGCTTCAATAGGTTCTGTAACTATGACAAATGACGATCATGAATTCTTTACATTGTCAGATTGGGATGGTAAGTTTGTACAAGATGAGTATGTCTATCAGATCAAGCCAAAACAGGGCGCCACAGTAAGCGGAATGGCTATTAGTGGTACTACTGTAACTGCAGATTCCGGTGTTCTCGGTGATACATATGCCTCCGATGACTATGTTCTAATGGAAGATTCTGGAAACGTTGCAAAAGACGTATTCAGAGTTGTAAGCGTTAACAGCAATACTGAAATGACTGTAGACAAAGCAGCTCACTTTACCGTTGCTTCAGGTGAGCCCGTAGTTGTAGGTAGAGTTTCTTACTACGATAAACTCGACAGAGCAGAACTTCATCTTAAAGGAAGCTCTGCAAGAACAAGTCGTGGGTTTGCAGCAGGAACTATCTTAGGTCTTGCATCCGGCGTTGAAGCAACAATTGCTACAGTTGATGATATTAACTTAAGTTATATCCAACCAATTGTTATGAAAGCAAATGATAGCATTACAAGAACACAGCTTAAAGGTACTTTTGTTCCTCCTGCTAATACAAGTACAACATATGAGCTTCCAATGCGATTCGGTGACAATAACACGTTTACTCAAGGTGTTACACTATTCAGTAAATCAAACGATCCGTCAAGATCTAAGGCGTTTGATATTACAGTAGAGATGTCAAATGGCTCAAACTCTACATCAACACCTATGGTTGATATGGATTTGTCTGCCGCCATTGCTTACCAGTATATGACAGCTTCTACTGCAGCAGATACTTCTAAATATATCTCAAAACGAATCGAGTTAGCAGAAGATCTTGATGCTGAAGATATGGAAATCTTTGTTACAGGTTATAGACCACCAAACACAGATATTAAAGTTTATATCAGACCTCAGAACACTTATGACGCTGCAGACTTTGATACTCTACCTTGGATTGAATTAGAATTGGTAGAAGGTGTAGGTGTATATTCCTCAGCGATTAATCAAAAAGATTATCGAGAGTATAAGTATAAAGTAGCCAATGCAAATAAAGATGCTGATGGAGTTCTTGAATATACAAGTACTGAAGGAGATTTCAGTGGGTATAGAAAGTTTGCAATTAGAATTGATCTTATTGCAGATGATCTTCATCAGGTACCGATGGTAAGAGATTATAGAGGCATCGCGCTAACATGATACATCTAAAACGAGAGCAAACAACCGGCGCAGTTTTAAATACAGACAAGGCTGCGCTAAATAAATATAAACAAGAAAGAGCGTTATATAGAAAAGTTGAACGCTTAACAAAAGAACTTGTTGTTGTTCGTGAAACTCTCGTTAGAGTAAATGAGCGCTTAGATCAATTAGAGAACAGATAAATGGCAAAATCAAGTATTACAAATATTACAACTACGCAAACATTTCAAAACTGGTTTGATAAAACTAATGAAATGGTAGACTTGTTTAGAGCGGAAGTAGTAACCGCATCTGCTCTCGGTGACGACACCACGGGTAATGCTACTCTCGTAGGAACGTTTGAAGCAACGGAATTAAAAGCAATCGAAGATCTTTTTTCAGATCACGTAAGGGCTTATAACTCAGCTAATAACGTCACATTCCACAGTCCTGTTACGATGAATGCTACTACAAATCAGAATCAACTTGTTCTGAAATATACAGCAGGCGGACCTAGAATAGAACTTACAGATAATACCGACACGTGGACTTTCGGTATGCAGGATTCTGTAAATACTGCAATCATTTTAGACACGGGTTCTGGAGATCCTAAGTTGAGATTGCTACCAAATGGTACTCTTCAAGTTGTAGATCTATTCGTAAGAGATGACGTACTTATCTCAGACGGCCTTACGGTTCGTGGAACATTTACTGCTAATAACATTGTGACATCAGGCGGTACTGGTACTTTTACTGGTAGTGTAGTTGGTAACGTTACTGGCGATCTTACTGGAGACATTTATCACCCATCAGCAACTGGTGGTAACGGATCGGGTAAAGTACTCGAAAACGGTGGCCCTGCTGCAAATATTCCCGCAACTTTCTTTGGTAACGTTCAAGGTACAGTAAGTTCTCTTATTAACCACGATACAGATTCTTTAGACGAAGGCGCTGCCAACCTTTACTTTACTAATAAAAGAGCACAAGATGCTTTCTCAGAAGGAACGGGTGTATCATTTGGAGAAGCATCAGAGGGTGTAGTGCCAATCAATATTGGCCAGGCTGTTGGAACAGGATCGGATGTAACATTTGGTTCATTGGTTGTTAATAATTCAGAAACCCCATCCGCAGGCACAATACAAGCCAGCGGAGATATTACAGCTTTTGCAAATATCTCAGATGTTGCGATGAAAGAAAATATTCATCCAATTGAAAATGCTTTAGATAAAGTTTTACAACTTGGCGGATATACTTTCAATTATAAGAGTAGACCAGGCGAAGAGATGTCTGGAGTTATGGCTCAAGAAATTGAGAAGGTAGTACCTGGCATTGTATATAAAACAGTGAATCCTGATACTAATGAAGAAACTTATGCAGTTCGACATGGTAATCTAGTAGGTCTACTTATCGAAGCCATTAAGGAACTTTCAGCAAAAGTGGGAAAGTAAATGGCTATTAAGACTTCAGGCCCCATTAATTTTCAAAACATAGTTGACGAGTTTACCGGCGACAAACCACATTCTCTATCAGAATATGCTAGAGGGGCAGGTTTAGTGCCTAATAAAAACACAAATGCTGCAATCGGTCAAGCGGGTGAACCTCTTTCTATGAGCCAGTTTTATGGCGCTACTCGAATAATTGAGCTAACATTTGAAGCTTTTGGCGGCGGTGGAGCAGGTGGTTCTGGTTTTGAAAACAATTCTGATATTGTAAGTAGAGCCGGATCTGGTGCTCCTAGTGGCATCATGCTCATGTCAACTTTTGATGCCGCGGTTGCAGCAAACGGTGGATTACCACCAACTCAAATGAACTATGATGATTTTCTTACTGCAACTGGTATAACACGAGATGATGTGGCTGTAACAGATACTAAAGCTGGAGCAAAATCTGGTCTTGGAGGAAATAACAACGCATTTACAACTGCTAATGCAACCGCTGGTCAAGATTCTGAATTTGGTGCTGGCGGTGCTGCAGCTGCTCGAAATACTGCAGGTGGGTCTGCACCTTGGGGGAATTGGGGTGCTGGCGGTGGCGGCGGCGGTGGCGACCAAGGTAATGGTGATGACTACTTCCTCTTTATTAATAGAGGTGGTTCTGACGAATGGGGTAAAGCCGGCGAAGGTGGTTTTGTTGGTGGAAGATGGAATGGTAACATTGACGTAGACGTAGAGGTAGATTATGTTGTGCAAGTTGGTAAAGGTGGTAACCCTGCAGTTAACGTAGGTCAACACGACGGCGGCTACGGTAATCCAGGTTATTTAAAATTTGATGTTGACACGGGTGCTGCTACTGAAGTATTTGCGCCTCCAAGCACTGGTGATAACGCTGCTAGAGCTCTATCATATTATTTTGGTTTCCGCATAGAAAGAAATGGTTCAATAACAAGATTTTCAGTACCTGTTCTTTCAGAAGATGAAGGAGGTGGTAACTAATGGTAGATTCAAATATTTTTAGAGGTTATTATGATATTCTAGATGAAGCACTAGAGATATTTCCAATAAGCATCCTAACTACATTAGAATTTGTTAGACGCAAAGATGTGCATTCGGTTGTAATTTACATCCGCAATAACTCAGAAGAAATTAGACAAGACATTGATACTTTTTTACAAAAGTATGGATTTTCAGTACCAAGACGTTTGTACGAGCCTGGCCCTGAAGGAACAAGAACCGGTTTAATTGCCATTGATTTAGGCACGCTGAGTACTGAAAGTCTTAGAATTTATGTTACCACAACTCATAATAAACCTGCCGACTTGGGTACAGAATGGCATTGGGGAAATGGTTATTATTTAAATAAGCAAGGTAATGTGTTAGGTAAAAAACATTATCATATTAATTTAAAACTAAGAACCATGAAAGTAGATTATTTTGACTCAGAAGATAATTTAGAAGCTTCTGGAACAGATCAAGAAAATATTACTGATGATTGGAAAATTTGGGGAGGTCCTGAAAACTTATATAATGATGTTGTGAAAAGCGGTTTGGGATACTCATTTGGTCATAAAACAAAAAAAGATCAAGGCTATTTTGTTGTAGCACTTCCTGGGCAACGCTACGGCTAATTATTATAAATAAAAAGAAAAACTGCAGACTTATAAGGGTATAACCGAATGTCAAAGATTTCAGAATTAGGTCCAATAACCGGCGCCAATACAAGACCGGAAGACCTCTTTGTCATTGTTAACTTGATTCAGGGTGATGACGGCACAAAGAACATCACCCGTAAAGAACTAGTTCAAGCTATTCAGTACGAGATTTTTAATAGAATCACTATCACAGGTGGTACTATTAGAAACGTATCGATGTCTGATTCTACTTTGACGAGTGTTACTATTAACACTTCAACATTCACAAATGGACGAATCGAAACAACCCGATTTATTGGCGGAAGTCTTGAAGGCTCTACTGGTGATCAACTTCAAATAGCAAACTCTGATTTCTCAGACGGTACTGGTAACAACAACGTATTTACTCATACCACTATCGATCTTGGTACAATTACAAACTCGTCTGCTAACAACGTAACAATGTCTCAGTCTGTTATTACTGATTCTCAGTTTAATGACGGTACTGGAAACAACGTTACTCTTACAAATTCTACAATTGACGATTCAGAGTATAATAACGTTACTATCGATCAAGGTACTGCTAACGGTCTTATCCTTACAAATATTACCATCGACGAGATTATTCTTGAAGATGCATTTATGTCTAACTCAACAATCGTCACCACAAACTTCTCAAACGGTGACATTTTTGATGTAGAGATCTATGGCAATACTCAGATCTGGGATGTTGATATCTCTAACTCAGATATTCGCGACACCGATCTTGATAATGTTGTAATAACTAGATCTGTATTCGCTAACGGTAGCGTATATGATACGACAATCAGTAACTCTGCTATCATTGATACAACTGCAAATAATATTGTTATTACAAATTCAGAACTAAACGATTCTACTGCTAATAACACAAGCCTAGTAAATTCAGATTTCTCAGACGGCACTGGTAACAATAACGTATTTACAAATACAACTATTGACCAAGGCACAGTACAGAATTCAGTCATCGCAAACAGTGCATTCCAAGGTACTATGGAAAATACTGTTGCAGAAAATATGACTATCAACAATTCTGCTGCAACTGAACTACAACAAAATAAATCTACATTTACAGACGGTAATGTAGAAGATTCATTAATCTCTAATTCAACAATCGACGATTCTAAGCTTGTCGATTTTGACATGGATCTAACCAAAAAGTTTGAAGCTCCTATCGACGAAGATAGTTATTTCGCCCTTAAAAATGTTAAGACTGGCGATGTAGAGCAAATGACTTATCGTCAGCTTTATGACGAATTCTCAAGAAAAACAGAAAAAGCTCTTAAGGTTCACGTCTCAGCAGACGGTGAAGACGAAAATGATGGTACACTTCTAAGACCAGTACAAACATTGAAAAGAGCTGAAGAACTTGCATTGGAGAAAGCCGGTGGTTCGTATAATAGAAACGATATTAACAACGCTATACACATCTCCGTCGGACCAGGCACTTATTATGTCGATGAACCAATCTCACTTCCAGATGATTGTTCGTTAACATCTACTGCTGGTCAGTATGCAACAGTAATTCAAAAACTTCCAGGTTGGGAACAAACAAACGGTATCCAAGTCGGGTCTGGTTGTTACGTACAAGGTTTCTCATACATGAACTTCGAGGTCGATAACTTCGATCATCCTGAAGGCGGTTTCGCTATTGTTTATCGTCCGGGCGCTCTAATGAGAAGATCTCCATACATCAGAGACTCCTCTCAGCTTTCAAACTTTAACCGTTTGGATGTTGAACCTTCACTCAATCCATTCAACTCAAAAGGCACAATCTACGATCTTGGACGAGAATTCTATGTTACCAATGTTGTAGGACAAGCAAACTTTGAGATTGATGATGAAGTTGTATTCTCAAGCGGTGCTGTAGGAGTTATATCGTATATTGACGATCTGCCTAATACAGTTCACGTTCGTAACCTTAAAGGTAACGTAGAGCCAGGAGATATTCTAACAGCGCAAAGAGGCGGTACAGCTGAAGTTGTAAGTCTTGGCATTGACGACTTTCCGAACAGACTAATCGGTAGAGGCGGTGGTTGTGCGCTTATGGACAGAGCAGTTCTAGATACTGACTCACTCTACACATATCTACTTTGTTTTGGTTTTACACCTCGTACTCAAAACGGTACAGGATACGTTGCTAAGAACGGTGCTGGTATCAACGGTATCGGTTCATTGTCAATCTTTACTCGTCAGGCGTTCTTTGCTCTTGACGGTGGACAGGTTACGTTGAACAACTCAGGTTCTCAGTTCGGTGACATCTCAATGAGAGCTAGCGGTAAAACAACAATTGTTAAACCTGCAGAAGCAGATAGCATTGTTCTTCTTTCTAATACAGATTTTGCAGATGCTCTCTCAGATAATAAGCAAGCAATCGTTGACGACATGGTCAATTTCTTGACTGCAAACACTACACACCCGGCCTCTGCATTGAATTCTGATGTGGGTCTTGGCTACCAAGGGTATAATGCAGACAAGTGTTTCCGTGATACTGGAATCATTGTAGAGAACACTGGACTAGACATTGCAACCAAAGGCAACTACTGGGGTCGCCTAAACGGTATTACTTATCGCTCCCCGATTTCATATGTTGTTGTAAATGAACAGCTTACCGAAACAGTTGGTTCTATTGAGCATCTAAAAGATTCTATCGAGCATATCTTTAGAAATGCAAACACAGAAGTAAATGATAGAGTTGCAACATCAATCGATGAAACACTCAACGTTCTTAAGAATGGTGAAGAATTTGCAAACAATATTATCTTTACCGATACAGGTAATGCTCCTGCAACTGCATCTCGTGAAGTTGTACAAGACAACCGCGAATTCATTATCGAAGAGTTTATCGACTGGCTAGATAATAACGAAGAATTCTATGCATACGATTCTGCTAAATGTAAGAGAGACGTTCGCGAGTTTATCTTACCAGCAGTCAAGTATGACACAATGCTTGATACAAACTACAACTCTGTAACAGCCGGTAATGCATATTACTTTAAAGCTGCTAAGAACGTAATCGGTGCGCAAAGAGAAGAAACAATTGCTGCATATGAGAGACTACGTTTCTCAACAGACGAGTTAACTCAAGCTAACTCTGCAGTATTTGCTGCAGAAGCATATGAGAAGTTTAACGAGATTATTGGCATCCTCAAGAATGATGGTGATAAGTTTACGCCAACTGCGGTAAATTACACATCTTCAACAGGTGACTTTGAGATCACTATAGGTACTCACAGCCTTGACGTTGGAAGATATATTCTTCTAGAACCAGAAGGATTCACATTTACTTGTGCAACAGATGGTAATGTAGTAGAACTTAAACACCCAAGAAAATCGGACCCTGCGTTTAAATCAGCGCTTCCTATTACATCAACAACAGCAACTACAATTACTGTAAATGTTGGAACTACAGGATATAACGGTGTACATACTCTTGTATCTGTAAAAGATAGTGCAGTAGCAGTTCTTGGTTCAGCAATCACATTTAGTGACGACACCGCAATCTCTGCAGATAAGCGTAACGCTAGAGCTAAGCTACAACATAACCGTACTTGGATCCAAGACTACATGATGAACTGGGCTGACGAAGAGTGGTTCTTCTACGATTCAGAAAAATGTCAGAGAGATACGAAAGAGTACATCGTTCCTGCTGCAATGAGAGACATGCAGTTGGGTACAAACTTCAATGCTATCCAAGCTGGTATTGCATATCGCGGCGGAACAAGTAAGACTCTACTTACAGATCAGCTTACTGAAACAGTTGGTGCATTCTCACACTTGAGAGACGAAGTTTCTGATACCATGTCAGATTCTATCGCTATTGCAAAATCAAAAGACTCATTCAATGAAATCATCGGTATCATGAATACTGGTGCTAGAAAGTTCACACCGGAAACTGCGACATACGATCCTGTAACTGGTGTAATGACTCTTACATTACCAAATCATAGCTATGAAATTGGTGATATGATTATTGTAGAAAAAGAGTCTATCACATTCTCATGCGGTTCTCCAGTAGTTGAAATCTCTCATCCAAGAGCGACTGATCCTCTATTTAGAAAACCAATGCAAATTACAAATGTTGCCGGCGACGTTATTACGGTTAATGCTGGTGATGCAAACGGTTACACAGGAGCTCATACATTTGTAAGAGCAAAAGCAAATGCTGTTAAAACCTATGCTGAAGTAAAACGTAATTATACTCCAACAGGAAGTACTTACGACCCAGCATCTGGCAGAACAACATTTGAGATGGTAGGACACAACTTAAGTAAAGGTGATTACATCGTAATTGATGAAACTGGAATCACATATCAGTGTTCTAACAACACCCATACTGATGTACAAATTTCTCACCCAAGAGTTACAGATCCAATCTTCAACAATATGGTTGAAATTACTGACGTACCTGATGCAAATACAGTTGCTATTGATGCAGGTGCAATCTCAGACGGATATCTAGGTGCACATACATTTGTAAGTGCAGATACGGACTCTATCAAGCATGTGGAATATGCAAGAGGCAATGGATATACTCCAACTGCTGCTACATATAATGTAAATACAGGTATTATGACTGTTACTATTGGTGAGCATGATCTAAGAATTGGCGAGAAAATTAAGATCAACGAAGGTGCAATGACATTCTCATGTGGTTCACCTGCGGTTGAGATCTCACACCCAAGACCAACAGATCCGGCATTTAATACTGATCTAATCATTTCTTCGGTTACTGCAGATTCAATTACAATGAACGTTGGAGATGCAGGTGGTTACGCAGGAGCTCATACATTTGTAAGAGCAGAACCATTTGCAATTACATCTTCATCAGTTTACACTGGTAAATTTACTCCAAGCACAGGTTCTTACGATCCTGTAACCGGTGATATGACTCTAGAAATTGGTCAGCACAGCCTACCGGTTGGTAAGTATGTAATGCTAGCAGACGAAAGCATCAGATTCTCTTGCGCAAATACGTCAACAGGCGATATCGGTGCTATCTCGCATCCAAGAGATGGTGAGCCTTCATTTAGAAAACCAGTACGTATCTCTGCAGTTACTGATACTGCAATTACAATGAATGTCGGTAATGCTGGTGGATATGCTGGTGTGCATACGTTTGTAAGCGCTAAGGTTGATTCAGTTGATACAAATGCTATCTACTGGACAGACCCTGCCAAAGTTGCAAGCTATCATACACCAACAGGTGTTGATTATAACCCAGCAACTGGTGATATGGTTATTGACTTTGGTACACCTCACGATTTCACCACAAGCGATCATATCGAATTTAAACCAGCAAGTATTGTACTTTCATGTGTTAATACTGCAACTCTTGAAACAATTGAGATTGCACACCCAAGAATTGGTGAACCAAACTACGAGTTTCCACTTAAAGTTACAGCGGTTGCTGCAAATACAATTACGGTAAATCCTGGCGGTGCTGGTGGATACACTGGTACTCACACATTCGTAAGAGCAGACTATGATGCTGTAGTTAAAACACCAGACAGAGTTACAAGAAATGGCGCACTTGCTCGTAAGCAACTTCAGGCTAACAAAGCCTTCTTACAAGCCGAAGTTGACGCATGGCTAAAAGACAACTATTTCGTATATGATGATAAGAGATGTGCTCGCGATACAGGATATATTCTTGACGCGGTACGTCGTGATATGGCTACAGGTTCTAATGTTAACGCAGTATTTGCAGGGTTGGCATATAGAACTGGTAATGCAAGCGCAGAAAATGTTGTTAACAATCAACTTACAGAAACAGTTGGCGCGATTACTTGGTTAAAAGGTAAAATCAATACAATTACTTCAGGTGCAGCAGCCACAGCTGCTGACGCTGCCTTCGATGAAATCATCGACATCATGAACAACGGCGCAGGTAATGCTGATGCTAGAACATTCGGCGCGTCCTATGTATCACAAGATACTTTGGATGCAAGAGAAATTCTACAGTCTAACAAAGCGTTCTTGCAAGATGAAGTAACAGCATGGATTGCAAATACACATCCAGATCTTTCTTATAACGTAGCAGATTGCGAAAGAGATCTAGGATACTTTATCGATGCGGTATCATGGGACGTACAACACGGCTCAAATGCTGCAACAGTAAATAATGCAAGAGTTTACTTCGACAATGCTGTAAGCGTATTAGCAGAGCAAGAAAAACCAGTAACTGCAGAAGCATATGCTTACATCGCAGATATTGCTGGTGGGTTGGTAAGACAAGAAGTTGTAAGAACACAACAAAATGCTACAACCCAAACATATGCTAATACTCTAACACCTACATTTGCTGGATATAATCCTGTAAGTGGAATTATGACTCTAACAATTCCAAGCCACGGTAAATCAGTTGGTGATTACATTGTTATTGCAGAAGATGGTATTACATTCGAGTGTGGTTCTCCTGCAACTCAGATTTCTCACCCAAGAGCATCAGACCCATATTTTAATACACCAATTGAAATTACTAAGGTTGATGGCGACATTCTTACAATGTATGTCGGCACAGCTCAAGGTTATACTGAAGCTCATACATTCGTTAGTGCAGCAACAGACTGTGTCAAACCATCTGTAGCACCTGCTGTTGGTACAGAAGTTGAGAAACTGTTTAGAACAATTTCTGATATTATCGAAGAAGATGATTACAAAACAACATTCGGTATTGAAGGTTACGAAGATACAGACGGCTATGTAAGTGGAGGTGAAGGATACGGTACTGATGGAATCAATACTGGTCTAACAACTCCAACTATCAAAGAACCAACTCTATCTGGTACAGGATATGACTCAGCAACAATCACAATGTTTGAAGAAATTGCTGGTGCATCAGCTAAATACCAAACTGAGATTATCGATTATATTAGAGAAACATATAATGGTCTTGCTTATCAAGAAGATAAGTGCCCACGTGATGTTGGCTATGTTGTCGATGCGGTTTCAGAAGATATAGAATACGGTGGAGACTCCGCAACAATTCATGCGGCGAGATACTACTTTGAAGGTGCTATCAATGTTCTACCACTATATCAAAGAGAGCCGACAAGACTAGCATTCGAGCACATTGCAAATCTTATGGAAGATGTTGTTACTGAGACAGCAATTACACCTACAACAGGTAATGCTCTAACTCAAGATACTTCAGGCCTTCCTGCTGATGCAGCAACTGGCACAGAAGTTAAGAGATTGGCTAACATTATCTCAGGCATTACAGATGATCGTCTTGTAATTCCAGATTACCGTGGGTCTCTTGATATTACTCAGAAACCAGAAGCAAGAATTAAAAATCTTCCATCTGCAAACACAGACATTGCGCCTCTTATCGAGCCATCAAGAACATATGCTCGTAAGGCACTTCAGATGAACAAAGGCTTCATCCAAGATGAGGTTGTTGGATACATCAACGATACTTACTTCACATATGACGAAGATAAGTGTGCAAGAGATGTTGGCTACATTATCGATTCTGTAAGAAGAGACGTTGAAACAAATAGTGATTACTCAAGTAAGTATGCTGGCCGTGCTTACAGAGCTGGTAATCCTTCAACAGATGCAGTAATTAATGATCAGCTTGCAGAAACTATTGAAGCAATTAAGTATGTAAGAAAAGACATCGAAGCACAGCTTACAGGCACTGCTCTTGCAACAGCCAGTGGAGCGTTTGACAACATCATCAATATTATGAAAGATGGTGTATCAGGTCTAACATACAACTTCGGAACATCTAGAATTGGTGTTAGCCAAGGTAACTCAACAGACGGTTTGGTTGCTAACAGAACATTCTTACAGAAAGAAGGTAGAGCATACTTCGAGCAAACTTATCCAACACTTTGGGCAGCCCTTTCAGCTGATCAAAGAGATAAGTGCGAGCGTGACATCGGTTTCATGGTTGACGCTGTAAGCTGGGATATTCGCCACGGCTCAAACGTTGCTATGAGAGATGTAGCAAGTTTATACTTCGATCAAGGAACCTCTGTTCTACCCGCAGATCAGAAAACAGAAACTGCAGGAATATTCGCTCACGTGGCAACAGTCGCAGAAAGAATCTTGTTGAAACAAACTGTAACACCTACAACCGGTAACACTGAAACAGTAAGTACTGCATTCGGTAATGTTATCACTCAGGTTGCTCAAGATGCAGAAGATCTATTCAATATCGTAACTAACACTATTATTGAAGATTCTCTCTTTGGTTTACCTGCACCTGTATTCCCAGATACTGGAAACGCTGGCGCAACAGGTTATGCAGACGCATTAGACGTTTCTAAGATTACGGCTCGTAAAACAACACTACAAAATGGTGTTAATTCTTACTTGCAATCTAAGTTTGATTATCTTGAGTACGATTCAGAAAAATGTCGCCGTGATACCGGTTACATGGTTGATGCGATCTCTCACGATATTCAGTACGGTGGTAACTCTGCAATGTGGAATGCAGCGCAGATCTACTTTGTTAACATGACAAACCTACTACCGCTTGAGCAAAGAGAGCCAACTAAGAAAGCCTTTACACATATGGCTGAAGTAATGCGCAAAACAATCCGTAACGAAGACGTCGATCTAAGAATCGGTAAGCGCTTTACACCTACAAATGCGACATACGATCCTTTGACAGGTGTTATGGAAGTTACTCTTGGTGCTCACAACTTAGCTGTTGGCGATTACATCATGTTCGAAAAAGAAAGCATTACATTCTCTTGTCCTCCAGGACCGGTTGAGATCTCTCATCCAAGAGAATCAGATGATTCTTTCGAGAAGCCACTAAGAATTGATGCCAAAACAGCAACAACAATTACAGTTCAAGCTGGATACGCTAAAGGTTATGCTGGAACACATACATTCGTAAGTGCGACAGACAACGCAGTAAAAGTTATTAGAGGACAATCATTCAAGCAAAACAAATCAACAATGGCTGCAAGAAGAGAAATTGCTATGGAAGCAAAACATCTTGCACTTATGATTGCTGATATTGCAGATGATAACAATCCTGATAACCTACCTGCACGTATCGAGCCTAACATGGATTGGGTACCTTCAATCTTTAAGACTGAGAAAGATAAAGTTGACGATGCTCTTGAAGCGCTTACAACAAGCATGGTTAATCATATCTCAACAACTTACAATGGTATCAGTTATCCTAAAGAAAAATGCCGTAGAGACGTTGGCATCATGCTCGACGCTATCTCACACGACGTGCAATATGAAACAAACTATGCTACAAGACTTGCTGCTAATATGTATTTCGATAATGCGACAAGCGTTCTTCCATTCGATCAGCGTCAACAAACCGCTGATTTCTACGAAGAAATGTCTAACTACATCAGCAAGATTATCACTGGCGCGGTTGCCGGTGAAGCAGGTGGTCCATCAGCAGCAACAGCAGTTGAAGGTGAGTGGGCTGCAGACATGGTTCGTATTGTTGAAGAAGCAATTAGAAGAGATGGATTGGATGCAGTTCCTGAGCTTATCGAGCCCAACACAACATGGGTCGATGATAGCAAGGTATCAGCAGGTAAGATGATCGATGGAAAACTCGGTGATCTTGCAGACGATGTAACTAAGTTTATCTCAGACAACTTTACTATCGTAGATTACAGCAAAGCTAAGTGTCGCCGTGACTCAGGTTACATCATCGATGCTATGAGCTGGGATTTGAACTACGGTGGTAACCTAGCATCTCGCTGGAACGCAGACTTCTACTACTGGAACAACGAACTTCGTATTCCGGAAGATACAAGAGTTGCAACAGCACAATCTTATCGTCAACTTGGTAAGATCGTAAGTGATGTTACAGTAGGTAAGTATCCAGGCCAGAAGCTTCGTCCAGAAATGGGATCTGAAGCTCAGCAAGCACAAGCAAAAGACTTGGGTATGATTTTCTACAACGCACTATTCTATAACACACCAAAAGCTCTTGGTAGAACAATTAAACCAAACTTTATGTGGGAAGATAAACAGAATAAAGCGTTTAGATTCTCAAGAGATATCTTGATGAATAATAAAGTTGCACTTCAGAAAGAAGTACAGAGATTTATTACTTCAGAATACAAGTTTATCGATCTACCTAAAACATACCGTGATGCTGGTAACTTAATTGAAATTTTACAAAACGATCTTCGCTTTACAGATCCTTCACAGAACCCAATTATCAAAGGTTCAGATAAAGCAACAAGATCTTTTGCAGCAGCACTATTTAATATTGATTCACAATCGGTGTTCCCAGTATTCAACCCGCCAAGCGCGTTTGCTAACTGGAGAGATCTAAGATTTAAAGGCGCAGGTACACTAACAGAACGTGATGCGCTGGATAATCCGAAAAGATGGGATGCATTTGTTGTATCGGCAACAGGTGGATCTAACCCAGATAATAACGATTATGTTGGTGAAATTCATTATTGGAATGGTACTGGATGGATTGCAAGCGGACATCAAAACAACGTAGATTTGCTGGAATCTTTCTATAAAGCTTGGGAGCGTATGAGAGATTATATAAATACCAATATCGCACCTAACGCAGCACATAGATCTATGATTACTGAATTAATTGATGACGTATTAATTGACACAGTGTTGAGACCAAACTTCTTGGCATTTGGTTCGCTTGTTGAATCGATTGCCCACCAGTTTAACGGCGCATCTGCAGGTGTTAACAGAAATGCGTTGCCGCTAAACTTTAGAAACGTTGGTGCTGCAATTGGTGCTACCGCTTCTGTTCTTTCAGAAGATGGTGGTAGAATTAGATGGTCTGGTTCTGACGAATTGAACAACCAGTACTTCGCAAGAGGACTGAGAATCAATGGTAGAACTGGACGTATTGAGGGTAGACCGTTTACGTCATCGGTCAGAAAACTAGCTAGAAGAGCTTCTAACAGTAGGGCAGTACTATAATGGCAAACAATGATATTACAACAATTTCGACCTCGCAGGCGCCCGACGCAAAACCGGTCGCCAAGAATTTAACGTTAACGACGAACTGGCAAACCCTTATCGAAGTACCCAACTACGAAGTTCCTGAGCTTGTTTTTGGCGGCTCGAATGTGGTTGAACCGGGTGTAGGCGAAGTTATCAGTCCTTTGATTTTATGTAATTTCTCAGCAGTTACTGTAAATGTAGATGTACGTACACATAGATACAACTTAAACCAGGAATTTTACTTAATAAGAAACATGCCGATTCCGGCATATGACACCTTCGCTTTGCCTTTAAACGGACAATTCTATGCATCAGGTGATTTGTTGGAAATTAAAGCATCTGCAAACTTATCAATAGATGCTACGTTGTCGTTCACATTAGGTCAAAGTGAGGAAGACGATGTCGAGTAGATTTAAGAGCCTTAGAGGTCGCGCAACTTTTTTAGGACAGGGCGTACCACAAGATTATACGACGCTTGATCCTGCGCCACACGAAGGATCTATTGTCTATACAACTGCTGGGCAGATGCGCTACTCAGATGGTACTAACTGGGTACTTTTTGATGCAGCGGCTGCAACTTCTCAAGGCACCCAAGGTATCCAAGGTGTTCAAGGTTTACAAGGTGATTATGGTCCGGGATTTACAATCATCGGATCTGTTGCTGATGTAGATTCCGGTGGCGACCCCCAGGCCACATTGAACACCGCCTTTCCAACTCCTACCATTGGTGATGGTGTTATTGACGAAGCTGATGATGAACTTTGGATCTATGTTGGCGCAAGTACTTGGGTAAACATCGGTTCTTTCCGTGGTGTACAAGGTTTTACTGGTAATCAGGGAACCCAAGGTTGGCAAGGTGAAATTGGTGAAGAAGGTATTCAAGGTTCTCGTGGTTTCCGCGGGCAACAAGGTGCGCAAGGTATCCAAGGCTATAAAGGTATCCAAGGTGTACAAGGTAACCAAGGCATCCAAGGTACTCAAGGTCCACAGGCATACCAAGGTGTGCAAGGTATTCAAGGTATACAGGGCAACCAAGGCGTACAAGGGGTGCAAGGACCTCAAGCTTATCAAGGTGTTCAAGGTATTCAAGGTTGGTACGGTATTCAGGGTTGGCAAGGGGCTGACTCTGGTCTAGTACTTACATATAATCTTCTTAACGATATTACAGAAGCCGATCCCAACCTCGGTGGTGTTATCTTTAACGAAGCATCTGCAAGTACTGATGATTTCACAGCAGTTACTCAGATCTGGTTTGACGACGAAGACAATCATGGTATCAGTGCTGAAGGTCTTTATCAGGCGATGGATCAAGCATCGTCAACAAATAAAGGTTATTTAAAATTTACAAAAAGAGATTTTCCATCAAAGTATGTTATCTTCTCAGTTCAAGAAATTACAGATGCGACTGGTTATTGGGAATTTGATGTAACATACGTTTCTGGTACAGCCGTTAAAGAAGATTTTACAGAACTAACTACACCGCCTAGCACATATACTTCTTATCCACTCGTTGTCGCATTTGACATTTCGGGTGATCGTGGTTTCCAAGGTATTCAAGGACCACAAGGTACACAAGGTTTCCAAGGTTGGCAAGGTACACAGGGTGTTCAAGGTTATCAATCAGCACAAGGTACTCAAGGTTTCCAAGGAGACCAAGGCGCACAGGGCGTACAAGGAGATCAAGGTGTTCAGGGTGTACAAGGCCCACAAGCTTATCAGGGTGTTCAAGGTACACAAGGTATTCAAGGTTATCGTGGCTTCCAAGGTATTCAAGGGGATCAAGGTGTCCAAGGTCCGCAAGGCTGGTATGGTTTCCAAGGTGGATTCGGTACTCAAGGTGCTCAAGGCTATCAAGGTTTCCAAGGCGTACAAGGTACACATGGCGAACACGGCGGATTAACATTCGAGTGGGCATTCGATAGTGGTGTTACTACAGCAGATCCTGGTACAAGTAACTTTAGATTTGATAACGTAGATCCTACTCAAGCAACAAGAATTATTCTAGATGACACTCCTTCTGATCAGTATTCAAATCAGATCGATGAGATTCTAGATTATTTAGCTGGACTTCCGGGTACACCAAAAGGTCATATCGTTATTTCGCATGCAGGCGGAGATGGCGACGGTCCTGGCGGTCATCATTTCGTTGCTTACACATTCTCTAACTTTACTTGGGATTCAGTTGCTAAAAACTGGGGTTACTTTGACGTAACAAATATCGAAAGTACAGTTACAAACTGGCAAACAGAAGTTGTTGATACACACGACGAATTTGCTATTATTAACTTTATTCCGGGCGGTCCTATTGGTCCACAAGGTGCCCAAGGTACACAAGGTACACAAGGTTTCCAAGGTACACAAGGTACACAGGGTGTTCAGGGTGTACAAGGGCCTCAAGCATATCAAGGTGTGCAGGGTATTCAAGGCTTCCAAGGTATGCAAGGCTTCGAAGGTTCTCGTGAATTTACAGTTACAAATAACGGCTCCACAGACTATGTAATTGACGGAGTAAATGATCCTGATCTGCATCTTCTAAGAGGATTTACATACGTATTTGATATCAATGCGCCAGGCCATCCATTCGAGATTAGATTGTCTAATGGCGGTGCAGCATACAATACAGGTGTAACTAATAATGGTACACAAAACGGTAAGCTAGTATTTAGAGTTCCATTTAATGCTCCAGACTCGTTGTATTATCAGTGTACAGTACACGGTGCAATGGGTGGAAATATTACTACTTCTGAAGTTGGTCCACAAGGTATTCAGGGTTCCCAAGGTGTACAAGGTCCGCAAGGCTGGTATGGTTTCCAAGGTACTCAAGGTATACAAGGTTTCCAAGCCGCACAAGGTTTCCAAGGTGATCTTGGCTTCCAAGGTGTACAAGGCTTCCCAGGCCAAGTTGGTCCGCAGGGTGCGCAAGGTTCGTACGGTTTCCAAGGTGCTGATGGTGCTCAAGGTTCAACAGGTAGCTTCGGTGGTGTAACATTCGATTACACTTGGTCAACAAACACAGCCACATCAGATCCTGGTGTTGGTTACGCTAAGATCAATAACTCAAACGGATCTTCTGCTACACTTCTTTTAATGGATGATCGTGATGATAACTTCACAGACATTCAGCCATATCTAAGAACTATTAATGATTCTACAAGTACCATTAAAGGTCATGTTAAGATCACTGAAAAGCAAACACCTGCTAACTTCCAACTGTATACTATCAGTGGAGTAACAGAGGCTTCAGGTTATTTTGCTATCGATGTTTCATATGTATCTGGTTCTGTAGGTGGTACGTTCGCTAATGACGAAGATATCACAATCACATTTGCTAGAACTGGTGACATTGGTGATTCAGGCGCTCCCGGTCCTGCTGGTATTCAAGGTCTACAAGGTACTCAAGGTATTCAAGGTTTCACTGGGGCTGGTACACAAGGTCCACAAGGTACTCAAGGTGTACAAGGTTTCCAAGGTGATTCAGGTACTTTAGGTGCTGTTGGTGCGCAGGGTCCACAAGGTACTCAAGGTGTACAAGGTTTCCAAGGTGATGCCGGTATTATTGGTGGAGATGGTATCCAAGGTTACCAAGGTGTACAAGGTTACCAAGGTATAACTGGTCAAGGTGTCCAAGGTTACCAAGGTTTTGCTGGATTAGACGGTATCGGTGGTACTGGTATTCAAGGTAACCAAGGTACACAGGGTGTTCAAGGTGCTCAAGCTGCACAGGGTACTCAAGGTTTCCAAGGTGATTCAGGTACTGGTTTCCAAGGTACACAAGGTGTCCAAGGTTTCCAAGGCTTTGACGGTGATCCTGGTGCTCAAGGTTTCCAAGGTGCGCCAGGCGACGGTAACCAAGGTGCTCAAGGTTTCCAAGGTTTCACTGGTGATCCTGGTTTCCAAGGTTTCACTGGTATACAAGGTGGACCTGGTGTTGGTACTCAAGGTTTCCAAGGCTTTGACGGATATCAAGGTTTCCAAGGTTTTAGTGGTGAAGGTAACCAAGGTGTACAAGGTAACCAAGGCTTTATTGGAGCTGGTGCCATCGGTAACCAAGGTACTCAAGGCTATCAAGGTTTCCAAGGTACTCCTGGCGACGCTGGTACAGGCGGTGTTCAAGGTTACTATGGTTTCCAAGGTGCTGACGGTGTACAAGGTTTCACCGGTGGTCCTGGTGAAGGTGGTGGCCAAGGTGCTCAAGGTTTCCAAGGTTGGTACGGTTTCCAAGGTTTCGATGGCGGCGGTGGTACTCAAGGTCTTCAGGGTCTTCAGGGTACTCAAGGTTTCCAAGGTGATCTTGGTTTCCAAGGTTTCACTGGAGCAGGTTTGCAGGGTCTACAAGGTACGCAAGGTTTCCAAGGTGATCTTGGCTTCCAAGGTGTACAAGGTACGCAAGGTTTCGGTAATGAAGGTGGCGTAGGTAACCTACAAAACGTTCACACAACTGCTCTTCAAGATACTGCACTCTTTATTGCAATGTTTGAAGGTGGCGCAGAGCAGAGACCTCTACTTGGTACTACTGGTCCAAACCCAGGCGGTGAATCTAACTTCTACTATCAATCAGATGTAGATACACTTTATATTGAAAACCTAGAGCTTGGTGGCAACCTTACAGTTAATGGTACAACATCAACAGGATCCGTAACAGGTATTACATCAGACATGAACTTCCCGAATGACACTTATGCCACATTCGGTACTGGCGCTGTAATGAAACTCGGTTACGAGTCTGGGACAGGTAACTTCTTGTTTGATGCAACTACTGCAGTTCAATCATTCTCGATTGAGAATCAAGCAAATGGAACAGCATGGTTTACATTTGGTCTAGGATCTGGAGGTGGTAACTTTACTGCAACTGGTGACGTTACAACAAACTCTGATATTAGATTGAAAGAAAACATCGAAACAATTCAAAATGCTCTAGATAAAGTAGAAGCTATGAGAGGTGTTTACTTCCATAAGAAACACGATCCTGATGTTAGAAGAATCGGTCTCATTGCTCAAGAAGTTGAACAAATCATTCCAGAAGCTGTTATTGAAGATGATAGCGAAGATAAAATTAAGTCTGTATCTTACGGAAACTTGGTTGGTCTTCTCATCGAAGCAGTTAAAGAACTTAAAAAAGATTTAGACAAATTCAAGGGGTAATTGCAGATTAAATCTCGACTTTGAGAGGGGGGTTACCAACACCCCCTTTTCAAACCATCATTTTATTATAAATAAAGAAAAAAGCAAAAGAGATTTAAAATGGGATCCAAAGCAAATATCTATATAGATCAAGGTACAGATTTCCGTCTATCCTTAGAGCTATTCGACGAAGACAATGACGAGATGGTTCTCAGCACGATCACGTTTCATGCAGACATGCGTAAGTTATACTCGTCTAAAAAAGCAGTAGATTTCGATATTGAAACTGCTAACAACGACGTAACCCTAGTGCTTTCATCAGATACTACGGCTACATTAAATCCCGGAAAATACCAATATGATGTGTTAATGAAGAAGGCCACCGGAGAAACGTCTAAGCTCCTAGAAGGACTTGCGACAGTAGTTCCTACTATAACGGAGGTATAACCCTTGGCTATCAAATTAAAGGTTAACTCCCAAACAAACTCAGTAAGACTTGTAGCTGCCGGAGAGAAAAAGCCTCTTATAACACCAGATTCAGTCGCACTTGGCGCTGATACAACCGGCAATTATATTGCTAATATCACAGCCGGCGACGGTATTGTTGTAACTGCAAATCAGATTGAAACGGCAAATGTAGAAGTTTCTCACGCTGATACATCTTCACAAGCAAATACAAATAACACCGCGCTTGGTCTACTTAATAATATTACAGTAGATCAGTTTGGGCATCTTACTACTGTTACTAACACCGAGTTAAATACGTCTAACTTCTCATTTGCCAATGGAGTTATTTCTTCTCAATCGATTAGTTTTGCGAATACAGTACTTAATTTAGGCGGCAACACGTCTACACTAGATGGTTTGTCATTTACAAATGTTGGATCTATATCAGGTCCAAACAATGATATTTCATTCAGTAATAATAGACTTATTAATGTTGCGCCTCCTGAAGCAAACACAGATGTTGTAACACGAGAATATCTATCAGACGAACTAGTCGCTCTTGAATTAACTGTTCGTGTTGTCGAAGATCCAGTAGATCCAAGAGACGCGGCAAACAAAAGATATGTTGACAATACTGCTCAAGGACTTATAGTAAGACCTACAGCATTAGCAGCAACGACAACAGATCTTGGTGGCACATTTGAAAGTGGTAATACGAGCATCGGCGCTACGATTACTATTCCAGCAGCTCCAATTCTAAATATTGATGGCGTTATAAACTGGTCAAGAGGAGACAATGTCCTCGTTAAAAACCAGAATAATCCAGAAGAAAACGGTTCATATAATATCGATGTTGTCGGTTCTTCTCTTATCGATTGGGTACTTAGAAGAGCATTCTTTAACGTAAAAGCATCAGATGTTCCAGGATCATACGAATTTGTAACAGACGGTAATACTTACGGACAAACTGGTTGGGTTGCTACTGTTGCTGACGCTGAAACGTTCCAACTAGATGTTAATGATATTACTTGGACTCAGTTCCAAGGTGTTGGTACATTTACTGCTGGTAACGGTCTTTCATTAGAAGGCACAGAGTTTCACGTAGATGCTAGCCAAGTAATAAATTCTATTACACCTAACACCGGTATTTTACAAATTGGTGGAACAGGTGCAGTAGCTTTACCTACAGGAAATACTAGCGACAGACCATCACCTGCTCAAGGTATGATTCGCTTTAATTCTCTTGATGGACAATTCGAAGGATACGATGGCATTGCTTGGTCAGGACTCGGCGGTGTTATTGATGTTGACCAAGATACAAAAATTGAAGCAGAAAATACTGCAGGCTCTGATAACGACCAACTTAAATTTTTCACTGGTGGAACACAAACACTTCTTTTAGATTCCACACAAATGCTTGCCAATGTTAATGTTGTAATTGATACAACAGGCGCTATTACAATTCCAAACGGAAATACTACAGAACGCCCAACACCAGTTCAAGGTATGATTCGTTTTAACAACCAAGACGGTCAGTTTGAAGGATATGACGGCGTTGCTTGGTCTGGGTTGGGAGGCGTTATTGATGTTGATCAAGATACAAAGATTACTGCTGAATCGTCGCCTGGCTCTGATAACGATGAATTAAGATTTATTACTGGCGGATCGCTTGCTGCAAAAATCGATTCTTCAAATACTACTTATTTCTACGGAAATGTTGATGTAACTGGAAACGTTACTATCGGCGGTAACATTACTATTGGTGATGCAAATACAGATGCTATTCAAGTAGTTGCTGATTTTGAAAGTAACTTGATTCCAGATGCAGATAGATCTTACAATTTAGGTTCTCCTGTTAAAAATTGGAACAAACTGTTTGTAGATACGATTGACAGCAACGATGAAGTTATTACTATCGACACAACAGGCGCTGTTAAGATTCCAGTTGGTACTGTAGCAGAAAGACCGTCAGCAGTAACTGGTATGTTACGCTATAACACGGATGATTCTCGCTTCGAAGGTTATGATGGATTAGGATGGGCAGGTCTTGCTGGTTCAGTAATTGACATCGACCAAGATACGAAGATTACTGCAGAATCATCTCCAAACGCAGACAATGATGAATTAGAATTCTTTACAGCCGGTGTTAAGCAACTTACCATTGGAACAAACATTGTTGCTAATTCTACTATCACATCTGCTGGCGATCTAAACCTTGATGCTGCTGGAAATATCAGTGTTAACAATAATAGAATTACTGATGTAGCAACACCCACAGCCGCGACCGATGCTGCAAACAAAGCTTATGTTGATACATTCACCTCTAACTTAAGTATCATTTCAGGTGAAAACGGTGCGAATACTTATAACTATATCAACCTAATTCAAAGCCCAACTATTACTTTCACTGAAGATCATTTGGAAGTAAAAGGTGTTCCAGATCAAGCAAACAACTCTTTTGAGCTTGGTCTTACCGAGCCAATGGCCGGATCTGAAGGCATATACGGTAATGATGGATTTTCTCCTCGTATTAGAATTACTGCAGATGGGCGTATTGATTTTGCTACAGAGATTCCAGTTGAACTTCAAGCGAATGCGATTCCTGACTTTACAGAAACTGTGCATGACCTCGTTGGTCTTATGTTTACGGACGGTCAGGATGCAGGTCTTAACAAAGGTATCAACTTCTTTAACATCGATGCTAACAACACGATTTATGCAGAAATTACAAACTTTGATATTAATCTAGGTGGTGACGTAAGCGGTGCAAATACAGTAGTACAAGGCGGCGACGTTACAATTCCGGTTACGATTACTGCGAATTACGTTAACGACATTGAATCTACTGCCAATAACAGCGGTATCAGTATTACTCATACTCAGTCTGCTGGATCTGTTCCTGATATTAATCTAGACTACACATATCTAGATACAAGATATTCAACAACCACGGGCGCGACATTTACTGGTAATGTTTTTGCTCCAAGATATTACGATTCAGACGACAACGCGTATTACATGGATCCAAACGGAACCTCTATCATTAAAGGTTTGAAGGTTGGTGAAGGCCAGTCATATTCTCAAATTGAAATGAAAGATGGCGCGTCTTCTTCCGCGTATATCTATGCAACAAGCGGAAAGATTGGTTTCCTTGATCAAACATTCAACTTTGCAGCTTATGCAGATAAACAGTCTGGTGATTGGGTTGTACAAAACGGTGATGTTAAAGCCGAAAGATTTGTAGACGCAGATGCTACAACTTACTTCTTACATCCAGGTGGTACGAACTCGTTCCTTAAACATATTCAAGTTGAAACAGTTGTACAGGCTTCTGATGTTAAGATCGGTGGATCAGGCGCAGACAGAAGAATATATGTAGACAACGGACAAGATCTACAACTTCAAGCTAATGGTGTTTCAATTAGTACTGGAACAGCTCTTGAATTAAATGTTAATAGTTCTAGAATTACAAATGTTGCCGCACCAACAGCAGGGACAGATGCTGCTAATAAAACTTATGTAGATAATACAGTACAAGGTCTAAGAGTTATTCCTTCTGCTCTTGCTGCTACTACAGTAGATCTTGGTGCTATATACAATAACGGTGCAGGAACTCTTACAGCCAACACTAATGTGGCTTTCTCTTTAGATGATGTTATTTCATGGAATATTGGAGATAAAGTACTTGTTAAAGATCAGACCAATGCAGAAGAAAATGGCTCATATGAAGTCACCGTGATCGGCAGTGGTGCAACTCCTTGGGTTCTTACTAGAGGAGAATACTTTAACGAATCATCTGAGATTCCTGGATCTTTCCAATTTGTAACTGACGGTACCACAAATGGAGGTACTGGATATGTTGCAACTGTTAATGATGCTGAAACTTTTAGTCTTGGAACAGATGCTGTAAATTGGTATCAGTTCTCAGGAGAGGGAACATATACTGGTGGAGACGGTTTAACCTTGACAGGTACAACGTTCTCTGTTAATGTAGATAATTCTACGCTTGAGATAAATAATGATACACTAGAAGCAAAACCATTTACGATTGTTGATGAAAACGGTGCGAATACTGAAATCAATCTCGGCACGAGCTTAACATTTACCGGTACAGATGGTGTAGATACAACCGTCACAGCCGGCCAAGTTGCTATTGCTATTAATGAGATTGATGGAGGAACATTTTAAGAAACAACTAATATTATTTTGTAACCTATATAGGTATTATAACAAAGGGACATACATATGTCAACAATTAAATTACGCCGTAGTTCGGTTGCTGGCCGAATTCCGACCACCGCTCAGCTAGAGCTTGGTGAAATTGCCATTAACACCGCCGATGGTAAATTATATTTTAAGAAATATGACGCTGTTGCAAATACCGAATCTATTGTAGACGTTTCGGCAGACCTTGATGCGGCTGCTATCCTCTCACTTCTTTCGGGAGTTGATGGCGCTAACTCAGGATTGGATGCAGATCTTCTAGATGGCCAAGAGGGATCTTACTATTTAGATTGGGGCAACTTCACTAATACAGCCACAGGTGTTACAGCAAACACTTATGGGTCTTCTACCGCCATTCCAGTAATTACTGTTGATACAGATGGTAGAATTACAAATGCAAATACTGTTGCAGTCGCAGGCGTAGATGATTTTACGTATGACAGCGCAAACAATCAATTGTCGTTGACAACTGGCGACGGTACAGTATATAATATATTCTTAAATCAATTTAAAGATCTCGTAGTTGAGGATCTTACCGCCAACTCAATTAACATTGATACACTTGGCTTTGATGCGTTAGACGTCGCCGGTGACATTAGTGCAAACAACGGTCACTTTGCTGGTGATATCACTGTAGGTGGAGTAGTTAATGGCGCTCTAACTGATACTGGTGTTACAGCAAATACGTATGGATCTGCCACAGCTATACCAGTTCTTACAATCGCAAGCGACGGTAGAATTACATTAGCAAATACTACTCCTGTTGCCGGTGTAGATAACTTTACATATTCGGCTGCTAACAATACAATCACTCTAGAAACTGGTGATGGATCTGTTTTTCATGTTGCTACAGAAACAGAAGTTACGCTAACAGGCGATGTAACAGGTACGGCAACTGCAACAGATGGTAACATAAGTGTTACTACAGATATTGCTAACTCAGGTGTTGTTGCTGGAACATATGGAAGTGCATCTCAAATTCCTGTTGTAACAGTAGGATTAGATGGTCGTATTACATCGATGTCTAATACCGCAGTTGCTGGCGTTGAAGACGTAAATTGGTATTCATCAAACAATACACTTGCTATAGAAACTGGTGATGGATCGGTATTCAACACTACTATTGATTCGTTCAATCAAATCACAGCAAATACAATAAATGGAAGAGATGTTACAGCCGACGGTGATAAGCTCGATGGTATCGAAGCAGGTGCTACTGGCGACCAGACACCAGCAGAAATCCTTTCAGCTCTTTTAACAGTTGACGGTGATGGATCTGGTCTTGACGCGGATACTCTTGATGGATATTCTGCGCAAGAAATCTTTGACGAATCTTCAAACAACGCATCTAATCTGATTGGTGACGGCCAGGTTGATATTGTTGCAAACAATGGCTTGGTAGTAACTTCAACAACATTTACTCTTAACCAATCTAATAATGCTTCAATTCATATTCAGCACGACGACACGAGTACTCAGGCATCTGTAACTAACGTACAAGGTAGCGTAATACAAAGTGTAGATGTAGATGGTTTTGGTCATGTGACAAGTCTTGGTACTTTAAATTTAGATGATCGTTACTATACAGAAACTGAGTTAGAAGGCGGTCAACTTGATAACCGTTACTATACAGAAACAGAATCTGATACAATATTTGTAACTCAAACAACTCAAGTAATTGCTGGAGACGGTTTAACTGGTGGCGGAGCTCTTGGTAGTAACGTTACAATCGATCACGATGATACTTCTTCACAAGCTAATCTTACTTTTGCGAATACAGGCGTATCTCAAGAATTTGTTGAAGCTTTAGACTTTGACGATTTTGGTCACGTAATTGCTGTAACAAAAGGTGTAAGATCTTACTTAGATGAAGCAACTGCTGACGCTAGATATGTAAACGTTACCGGCGATACAATGACAGGCAACTTGACTGTACAGGGTAATTTTAATCTAAGTCACTCTACTTTTGTTTCATCGAGCACTACAACGACTTCTACTTCGCAAACAACAGTACAAGTATTCCCTACAACGTATAGTGGTGCTGAGTTAACAATTACTGCAACTCAAGGTAGTGCTAGACATATTTCTAAATTGCTAATTACACATGATGGATCTACGGCAATTGCAACAGAATATGGTACTGTGTATACTGGCAGTTCTCTAGCAATATTTGATGTATCGATTAATGGACCCTTTGTACAACTATTAGCAACACCTGCTTCAAGTTCAAGCACAGTATTTAAAGTTGTAGGCACTACGATTACTTAACATCTTATAAATATATCAAAACAGAATATACGCCAAACTGGGGAGAGTGAACCGAATGGCAAACGATAAAAAGTTTATAGTCAAAAATGGCCTATTGTCACCAACTGGTGCTATTGTAGTAGGCTCAACTTCATTTAACAGCACAGACGAGTTGCAAGTAATTGGTAGTTCATTATTTACCGGATCAGCATCGTTTACTCAATCAAATGCAAGTTTAGCAACAATGCAGATCTTCAATACTGGAGGTCATGCAGCAAATTCAATTGTCACAGAATTTAGAGGCGATTCAGATAGTCTTCAAATCGTGAACTTTGGTTCAGGTGATTATGAGATTACAAACTCAGGTCAAAACAACGGTATTAGATTCTATGACGATACTGATGGTCTTGAAATTGTTTACAATGGCGTTACAGATCTTGAATTTAGTTCAACAGGTATCGATTTTAAACGCGAGCCACAATATCTAGGTAACGTATTCTGGAATGCGAATAACGACGGTGCGGGTTCTGGTTTGGATGCCGACTTACTCGATGGACTTGATTCACTTCAATTCCTTCGTGCAGATGAAGATGATACTATGGATGGTAGCCTTACTATCACGGGTAATCTCACAGTACAAGGCGTAACTACATACATCAATACAGAAGAAATTCTACTTTCTGATAACATTATCACTCTAAATGCAAACTATACGGGAAGTACTCCAACAGAAAATGCTGGTATTGAAGTAGAACGTGGAAATCTTACAAACCCAGCGCTAGTGTGGAATGAAACATCTGACTATTGGCAGATTGAAACAAACGGTAATCCACTCGGCAGAATCATTACAACTGCTGACGAAGGATCTGGTAATGGCTTTGATGCTGACACAGTTGACGGCTTAGAAGCTGCTCAGTTCCTGCGTTCAGATGCAAATGATACTGGTACAGGCGACTATATCTTCCAAGGAACTTTAACTCTTGGTAATAATACTGCAGCTGGTGCTCAGCTTATTATGGATGGCCAAAACGTTAACAGATCTTTGTATTCAAGTCTTGGTGAGATTGGTTTCTTAAACTCTTCACTCAACTATGCTGCAAAATCAGACACTAACGATGACTGGATTGTAGGAAGAAATGTTGTTGCCGAGCAGTTTGTAGATGCAGACAACGCTTCTTATTATGTAGAACCTGCTGCCGCATCTCATCTAAATGACATTGAGTTGTACGGTCAAATCATTGCAGACGGCGACTCAGATACGTTCATTAATTTTGATGGTCCTGATTCTTTAGAAGTTAGAACCGGCAACTCTCAAAGGCTTGTCGTTGACAACAATGGTGTGACAGCAGTAAATGCGGTGTATTCACCGGTATATTACGATAACGACAACCAAGCTTATTTCGGTAATTTCGCTTCAACGTCCGTAATGAACAGAGTAGGGATCGACGATAGATTACTTCATAACGGAGATACTGATACTTATCTAGAATTTACTGATAACCAAATCACATTAACAGCAGGTGGTAATACCGTATTCACAACAACTGCCTCGTCAGTTACTGTTGGAACAGATCTAGTTGCTCCAAGATTTGTAGATGCAAATGATACCGCGTACTTTACAAATCCAGCCGGTGTATCTGAGATGCAACGTATTGACCTAGATGATTTTATTCGTCATCGCGGTAATACAACATCATACTTTGGTTTCTCGGCCGATAACGTATTTAAAATCAACACAGGCGGTGGCGAGCGAGTAAACATCGATAGTGATTCCGCTGACTTTACTCAAGCCATTTTTGCACCCGCTTACTACGATTCAGATAACAACTCTTTCTATGCAAATTTTGGAGATACCGGAGCTTCTATCGTATTTGCTGGACAAGCAAGAGGCGCAAGCGGTACTGCAGCGCTTCCAACATATTCATTTGGATCTGATACAAATACTGGTTTATACGCTCCAGGAGCTGACAGAGTTGGCATTGCAACAAACGGTGCATTAAGATTAGATGTAAGAAATACTTATGTAGATGTTATCCCATCTGCTGGCATCAGAGCATCTATTTTCTATGATAGAGACAATGTTGCATACTATGCAGATCCAGCGTCAACTTCTGTATTTAACACGCTTGGAATTGACTCAGATCTATTCCACAATGGCGACGTTGATAATAAGATTTCATTTGGAACAGATACTCAAACATTTACAACTGGCGGTACAGCAAGATTAACTATTAATAATACTAGTGTTACATCTTCAGTAAATGTTTTTGCTCCAACTTATTATACAGATGATTACTTAATTCATAACGGTGATACGAATACATATATTGGATTTGATGCCGTTGATCAATTTGCAGTGTGGACAAATGGCGCTGAAAGACTTAGAGCCACTGCAAGCGAAGTGTACACATCAGTTAATTTTGGAGTGAATGCTTCTTCTCCATCTGCAGCTCTAAGTGTAAGAACTTCGGGTGTGATGGGCAACAATCCATTCCTAGCTGGTAATAAGCTCGTAGATTACGGCGATACTTCTACAGATTACACTCTTGCAGGTGACGCAAGCGGAAACATCTATCATATCATGGATGGAAGTCAAGTTTTCTATGACACTGGAGCTACCGGCAGATTTGCAATCCTAAGCGATGGCAATATTGTAGTAGGAAACGATTCAACAACATATACTGTATCTGATACTGCATCCGTAATCGGCGGCCCTCGTACAATTACAAACAACAGATTACATATAGACGGCTCTGTACAACTGAATGGTGCTAATGACGCGTATGTAATCGGTAATTCAAACGCTACTTTCTTATCAACCGACGAACTTGCATTTGGATCCGGTGGTGGATTCTACATGACTGACGCTGATAGAGTGCGTGTACGTAATAATAAGATTATTTCCTCAACGGGCGATTTTGAAGCAGCAAGATTTGTTGATTCAGGCGACACAGCTTATTATTTAGATCCTGCTAATACAGACGTTGCTCTTAAAATTGCAGGCGAAGCTCTTGGCGGTGCTGGTCAATTAGGATCACCGACATACTCATTCGTATCAGATACAAACACGGGTATGTATCTTAAAGCAGCAGACACGATCGGTTTCTCTGCTGGTGGCAACGAAGAGATGAACATCTATACAACTTATGTTGATGTTCTAAATGAACTTCGTACTCATAAACTTGTAGACAGAGCAAATACATCCTTTTCGTTTGAACCACAAGGAGTGTCAAATGGTTGGAGATTAAGTACTGCTAATGGATATATTGACTTTGGTCCAAGGAACGCGAGCTCTGCTCACATTGAAACAGATAGAGACCATTTTTACTTTAACAAAAAAATAGTTGTTGACACGGGCGAAGTTCATAGTTATAATGAAGATCTAAATCTTCGTAGAGCTGGAAACGCAAATAATAGACTTCAAATTGCTTCAGGCAGAACATACTCTCACCAAACCTTCCAAATTACTGGTGGAACAGCAAACGCCGCGGGTGCGAACACTCCAACTAGGTTAGAAATTAATTCTGCACCAAGTAATGCTACTTCACCTGGCGACATGTATGGCCAAATTCAGTTTAAAGTTACTGGTGCTTCAGGCGTAACTACATCAAGTATCAGTGGTACAGATGTTAATACTGTAGCAATGATTACTGCAGAAGATTTCAGAGCTGGTACCGGTAAAACAAACGAAGATTCTGGCATTGGTTTCTATACAACTCCTTCTACTGGCGCTCTTCAATACAACGGTGGTGTTAGTTCTACAGGTGCTTGGTATGTTGGTAACCTTAGAGGTACTGACAACCGCGGTAGACTATATGTACAAAACGAAGCATATGCTACAAGATACTATGATAGAAACGATACGGCGTACTATACAGACCAAGCTGGCACATCTATTCACAACGTACAAAGAGCTAACCTCTATCAAATTGATGGCTCTACATACACTATAGATTCACCCAGCGGCGATTACGGTTCTATTAAAGTTGCTGGTGCTAAAGGTGGTTGGGCAGGTTACGCAATCAATGACGATTGGGTATTCATGTCAGATGGAAATGTGAATGCTGGTATCTACAACGATACGCGTAATGAGTGGATGACTCGTTGGTATGATAATGCTCAAACAGAAATCATGTACAATGGTACAAAGCAGGCTGAAACTGGAAATGGTTATCTACTTGCTAATAACCAGATGCGCGCGCCTATCTACTATGATAGCGCAGATACTGCATACTGGGGAGACTTTGCGTCAGACTCTAGAATGAAATCTATCTCGGTTGGTGACCAAGCTAGAATTTCTACTGACAGCACATATCCATTTAAGATCCATCATGCTAGTCGTTACTTGGCTGCATTTAAAAATAGCGGAGCCGATGTTAACTATCCTTGGTTAGTCCATGATGACAGAAACAGTCGTTCAAACTTTATTGTTCACTTTAATGGTGTAGGTGATAGATTCTGGTTTGAAGAAAATGGTGACTTCCAGGCATATGGTACTGGTCGTTTTGCAAACATTGCTCTTAACGGCGGTAACGAAGATCTTAGCCTTCTTAAAGCATACGGTTCTGGTAAAGCTGATACGGTCTTATTCGACGGTACTGAATACTGGGAAAAACGCGTTATTCAGCCAATGCAAGGAGCAGAAGACGCTGCTACAACTTCAACCGGCGATTTCGTTAAAAATAGCGACGGTCCTTTTGAGTCTTCATACGCTCTAAGAACAAGTGGTTACAGAACACTTGACTCTGACTATATCGCAGTTGAGCCTGGCATGGAGATCTACGGTGAGATCTCTGCTAGACTTGTAAGTGGTTCTGACTCAGGTGGTGTTCGGTATCTCTATATGGGTGTGCGCAGATATGATAAAGATAAGAACCCTATTGCGACCAACTCCGGTATTTCGTACTTTGTGGCTTCTGCGGCAAACGTAACAAGCACGGGTTGGACTACATATAAAGCCCATCATACAATTCCAACATCACATACACCATTTGGTGGCTCAGACGGTGGTGGTTGTAAATATATTCGTGTTATCGTATTGATGAACTATGCAGGTTCTGGCGCTGTTCGTGAATTTGGTCCTCCGATTGTAAGACGTACGAACTATCTTTCAAATATCGATGCACAGGAAGCACGCTTTTCAGGTAACGTTTATGCTCCACGTTATTATGATTCAAATGATGAAAACTTCTATTTAGATCCGGCTTCAACATCTAAACTGAACACAGTTGATGCAAGTAACTTTAGAGATAGAGATAATACTGCAAGGTTTATGAACCCAGCAACTGGCGGTAACGTTCAGGGTTCTTGGAACTGGAACAACGGTAGCATTACTGATCTAAATGATTTGTCTTTTGCTGATCCAGGTCCTAACGAAGGTATTCGTTGGAAAGGCGGCACTGACTGGAGAATTTACGAATCACCAGATGACCTAAGTACAAACTCAGGCGGTAACTTGCAATTTGTTGCAACAACTGGTGGAGCACAAACCTGGCAGACGAGAGTTACAAATGGTGGTTCTCTGCAAGCCAGAGGCAATATGCGTGCTCCAATTTTTGAAGATATTAATAACACAGCTTATTTTGTACATCCAGATTCTTCCGGCAATGCAATGAGACTGCGTGGGTGGATCAAGCTAGATGCTGATAACAATGATCTGTGGATGGATATGCAATCTGCATCCAACGGAAATGGCCGTATACGTATGTTTGCGCAAGCTGGCGATCCGGTTATTGAATTTTCAGATGCCTCAAATGGCGCAGGACAAGACCAAGTATGGGCATTTGGCGCTGATGATCGTAATGTTGGATCGATGGTTATTCGCTGGAATGGTTCTACGCTATTCCCGCAAGATTGGACATCGGCAGGAAATGAATTCTTCCAACTAAAAAATAACGGTAACTTATCACTAAGTGGCGGCGAGCCAGATTCTTATAGATTGCATGTTGGTGGTACAGCGTATGCTTCAACATCTATGCGTTCACCTATTTTCTATGACCACAACGACTCGGCGCGCTATGCTGATCCGGCCAGTGAATCTAGATTTTCTAACCTAAGATTGTACAGCAATAACGCCTTGTATTTTAATCCTGGATCCAACACTGCTAACTTCCGTTCTCAAGCTACTGGATCTCCAGTCACGTTTGACATGATACAAGATACTGGAGATAATACTAACTCAGTAGATTATGGCGTTCTCCGCTTAGCTCGTGCAAACCATGATAATAGCAGTGCCGTCGCTGGCGCAGGTTTGTACTTTAGATTAAAAGATAACGGTGGCACTTACCGCGAATATGCCGGTATTTCTGGTAACAAAACTGCAGCCGCCGCAAGTGGTGGTAAACTAAGATTTATGCGCTATGGTAGAACTCTTATGGGTGAGATGGATTCTGCTCAGTTCTATCACAATACATCCGTTAGAGCTCCAATCTTCTACGATACTAACGATACTAACTACTATGTAGATCCAGCGAGCACATCTAATCTAAATACCGTACAAGCAGCTGATGCTTTCCGTTCTGATAGATACGAAGAGCTCGGTGGTGGATTCCTCTTTAGAGATGCAAGTGCAACTGGTCCAGGTCGTCACCTCAATCTTTGGGATAGCACATCAGATCCGTCACAAGCTGACGGGGGTGTAACAGGCATTTCATGGGGTCAGAGAAGTGACAGCCAACCTTACTACATGATCTATACAGATAAAGAAGCTTATAATGGCGACTATTCTAAGCTTCGTCTAAACTGGCATACTGGTATTCAGATTGGTGCTAGATCAGGTTACGGCGGTACTCGATTCTACAACGACTCACGTCGTGGTGCCGGCGGCGGCGCTGAGATCTTCTCGGTTGGTAGAGGTGATAATCACGTACGCGTAGAGTACAATTTGTATGCTGATATCATGTATGATAATGATGATACTAACTACTATGTAGATCCTGCATCCACATCTAATCTTAAAGGTTTAACAGTTGATGGCTATTCTCAGAACCAACCTTGGACCGGGCGTTGGTATAATCAAAGTACATACGCATATAGTGCCGCACTTGGTACTCGCTATTACTGGATTCGTGTAGGTCGTACAAATACTGGTGGTGCAAAAGGTATTCTTGAGTACTATGCAAAAGATGACGTTAACACTTCAGGCTTCGTAAAAGGTACTGTTGTTGTTTCTTCTTGGAACAATTCGTCAATGTCAGTCGGCCATCAGTCGAATTATCCACACGATAGTATTACGCCAGAAGTCAGAATTGACAATGATAGATACCTATGGTTGAGAATGAATGGTTGTACTTGGGATTCACAATTGTGGTGGAGATGGATTCGCCAGGATGGCATTACTGTTGAAACAGGCGGCACAAAAGTTGAACCGGGCACTCCGCCAAACTCTACAAACACTATTAACGCGGGGCAAGGTTACCGTGGTACATTAGGATCAGTTGCAGGTGGAAGCCCATACAACCTGAGATCTTACTTTGGTGATATAACTGCTATAGGTGACGTACGTGGTACTCTATTCTATGATCAGCAAAACACGTCCTACTTCGTGGACCCAAATTCCACATCTAGACTGATAGGTACCAATGTTAATTATCGTTATAGACCGAGCCACTCAACAGGCCACCTAGTTGGTTCATATAACAACATCGGTGCTAACTCAACTAATACAAACCCAATTTACACTATTGGTTCGAACTACAACCCAACCGATGGTAACTTGGAAAACATGTACGGTATTGGTTACACAAATGGGAATGCAACTTATGACGGCATCAATACTGTACTCGATGGCTGGGGTCTATACGTTGCAGCAGATGGTGATGCAAGAATTGGTCTAGATGGTTCTAATGGTAGAATTTATGCAACAAGTGCTGCATATGTTCCGATCTATTATGACCGCAATGATACGAACTATTACGGTGACTTTGCCGGTACTACAAGATTAAACGTTCTTCGCTTTAATAATGTTACTGGTTCTGGAGGATCAGCCACACAAGGTATTTCTGCGGTCGGTCAGTTTGGCCAATGGTACAACCACAGCACGTATACGGACTTTAATGCTGCGGTGAATCACTGGGGTTGGAGTTACGTACAAGGTAACACAAACGCCCCTAACACAGGTTCAAGCCAGTGGTATCGTCTAAGAACATCTCTTGGTCAAGAATATGGCTTAAACTATGGCGGCTCTGATTACTGGTTAGAACTAGCATATCCAAGATCTAGCTACACAGGTGATACTGGCTCAGGTTGGATGCGTACTTGTGAAGGTGGCGCTGTACAGAGTTGGGAACAAATCGGTTCTTATATTAGAGGTACTGGACAAGCTTCTGGTGACTACCGTGCGCCTATCTTCTATGATAGCAACGACACCGGGTATTATATAAATCCAAACGGCAACTCGAACATTTCTACAATGGACTTTGATAGACTTGATGGTCCTTCAAACTCTACTCGTGATAAGGTTCGTCTTTATGATAGCTCATCCTATGCTATTGGTATGCAATCAGGCATCACATACGGTGCCCTAGGCGATTGGGCAATGACATTCCAGTTCAATGATGATGATGACCGTGGTTTCTGGTGGGGTGATACTGGTCATACCACTGCGCAAGGTGCTATGTCACTGACAACACAAGGTGATCTTACAGTAGCAAGAAGAATAAGCTCTGGGTTTGGCGCAAGCACTACATCTGGCCCTGCTTATACTCTTGATATCAATGGTACTTCATATCTTCGTGGGTCGGTTTACGGCGACATCTACTATGATAGAAATGATACAGCCTACTATGCGGATCCTGCAAGCACATCACGTATGAATAACTTAACATTAAACGGCAGAATCTCATTTGTTGATACAGGCGGTACTCGCACTAACGAAGGTTATTTCTTCTACGGTGATAGAACTACTCGTGGTACTCCAAATACGAACGCAACCATTTATAATTATGGTACAGATGGATGGGGTCTTATTCTTCAAACTGGTTATAGTTCTGACGTTGGTTTTATTAAGATTACTGACGACGGTGTTATAGTTGGTGGTGCTGCAGATGAAAACGTGTTTATTGTTTGGGATGAAGACGCCCAAGCCACTCGTTTCTTTATAGATAACAGCGGTAACGCCCAGTCAACTACATCGATGCGTGCTCCAATCTTCTATGATTATAACAATACTGTCTATTATACAAACCCAGCCGGCACATCACTCATGAGCAGCCTTGATATTAGAGGTGAAATCTATAACGACGGTTGGTTCCGTAATGATACAGATGGTCGTGGTCTATATAACACCTCATCCGGAACGCACTTCTATTCTACAAATTCTCAAGAATGGAGAATGACTGGTAACAACGATAATAGTGCCATGAACATTCGTGGATTGGCTACATTTGATGGCAGAAGTCGTTTCTGGATTCATGGTGAAGGTGATAGTTCTAATGCTTCTTTGTGGCAAGGTTTCTTAAACTCAGGCGGAGAATGGATGTTCCGCATGACTCACAGAGACGGTTACTCACCGGGCATGCGTTTCAACGAACCTGATGTTCAATGGACAGGAAATCCAGGAAACGATAGAGGTAAGATTGAATATCACTCAGACCGTTTCTATATTGTTGGTGGTGGTAACTCAAACCGTATTTGTCAGTTCCGTAGAGATGGATCAGATAAAGCTCACGTTGATAATGATGGTGTTTATAATGGTACTGCAACAAGCGCCCGCTGGGCTGACTTGGCAGAACGTTATACTGCTGACGAGATTTATGAGCCAGGCACTTTAATGGGTATTGATCTAGATGGTGATGCTGAAATTACAGTATGGCGCGCAGGTTTACCAATGGTTGGTGTTATATCTACAGAACCTGGCGTTAGAATGAACGATATGGGCATTGAAAATGATAAGTCTACTAAAGCTAAGATGAATCCATTTATTGCTCTGAAAGGTCGTATTCCAGCGTTTGTTTCTGGTGACGTGAAAAAAGGTATGTGGTTGATTCCAGATCCAGAAGCTGTTGGTAAGTGTATGGGAGTTCCATATGGTACGCCAGATATAAATAGTCATGAGATTATTGGTATCGCGCTAAGCAATAGTGAAGATGGAAAAGTAGAGGTGAAAGTTTAATGGCGGTTACAGCAGGAAATTTGATAGAAAACTCGGCGGCGGTACAAGCGTTTGTAGACGCTGTACAAACGCCAGCTCATAATACAATCGTATATCATTCTACAGAAAAACACACACCAACTACTGGTGTTGATGATAGTCAGGTCCCACCCGACGCAAATTATGCTGCAGATAATCCAGATTCAGGTGCATCAGTAGCTGGCATCGGCGCAGATGGTACAACAATCACTGCTGAAACCGTTTATAATCATCTGACTGCAGCCTCGGGAAACCTTACTAACATACGCCAGTGTAAAGTGAGATGGCTGCGTCAGATAGATCCAACAACATCAACAGAGGAAAGAGGATCTGCTGACGGCATTACTGTTCGTGATACCGGTCAAAGACAAACTATGACTTTGGTTAATAGTGGTGGTGTTACAGCAGGTGAAGTAGCGGACGCTGCTGATTTTAATAATCTTTGTACTAATTTATTTGACGCGTGGAATACATTAAAAGACAATAGAGCTGACTTTGACGTTACATATTGCCATAACAGTTGCCATACAAGTTGTCATAGTTCTAGAGGAAGAAGATAAGGAATTTATATAATGAGTCTTGTAGAAAAAGTTGAGAAAGCCGGATTAAAAATTGAAACTCTAAAATCTGAGTGGGAAAGAAATCAAGATCTTTCTGTTTCTTCTTGGAATGTTTTAAAAGATCTCGGCATTACGAAGGAAGAAGTACTTAAATTCGTAGAAGAAAATGCAGATGATATCAAGCCTAAGAAGATTATTGAAACGTCATGTCCTTTACCTATGGAGGTTTTAAAAGAGTACTTTCAGGATAAAGAGAATACTGCTTTTAAGATTAACTATAGGGCTGGTAAACTAGATGCAAACGCCCTGATGATCTATTTAAGTAACTTAAATCTAGATGCAGATTTTGATGAAGAAACTTATAATGATAGAGATGCTTTAAAAGAGCTTACTGCTGCTTATATGACAACTACAACAGCATTGGTTGGTATTGAGCAGTTAGCAAGAGAAGCATTGGCGATTTGTTGTCAATATATGAAAGTGCTGAAACCAATGTACGAGTTTGGAACTAATATTCCTACTGTGGATCAAGAAGAAATTGATGAATTTTGTGAAGATCCTACGTCACTTTATATGTACTTTGAGCGTCTTAATAATGCAGAAGATTTTATTGAAGAGAATTTAGATGTTGTAAAGAAATGGTGCGAGATGCTAGACTCATCTCCAATATTTAATTTTCAATGTTTAAATGTTCCAGAGTTTAATGAGTTTGTTGAACAAAACTTTGAAGAGGTAGATGATCCAGACTATGTAGGAATTAACTTTGTTAACACGTACGCTCTACCTTGGATTGGATATTATATAGGATCTATTGGAGATAGAAAAGGAAAGATCTTCAAGAATCAATTTAATGAATATAGATTTAAAGGAAGAAACATGTTTTCGTATTTTGACACAGAAGCAAATACACTTTGCGTACAAACAAAAGTAATTGCTGCTAACAAATGGAATGAATGCACACCAGAGGGTTTGAAATAAATGTCATTTAACTTATTTAATAAAGTATATGTTTCTCCAGACTGGGCTTATGATAATTCTCAGGACAGAGCCGTATTTTCTGCATCAAGAAATGCTAGCCCATACACAAATATGAATACTCTAGCAAGTCCTGGCTATGGTAATTCTATACTTCATTGGGAAGCTTCTATAGATAATATTATTGGAGATGGCGAAGGACAACACGAGTCTTTAGCTCACTTTATTAAATCTCTATACGACAACGATTGGTCTGGAAGAGTATATGCAGACTCAGAATCATACCATAAAATCTTCTTTGCTTGGCTTAAAATAGCAATGCCAAATATAGATCTAGATGCTGCTTTCGTACTCTATAATATAACAAGACAAAGAGAAAGTCTTGTGGAAGTTGATAACATGTCAAGCAGATCGTTCTCCGCCAATAGAGTTGATGATGCGGAAGCAGAAACAATATATACTCAAGCAGAATTTACTGCAGCATATAACGCATTTAATACCGCAGATACTGTTGACTCTTCTTACTATACATCTGTTCGTGATGCTTTGAGAGATAACCTGTGTATTGAAATTCAGCTCGCAGCTTATTTGTGTGGCGATATTACAATTACTCCTATTGCTGTAAAAGGTCAAAGAATAGCCTCGAAAATCGGTTATGGAATTGTTAGTGATCTAAGAGAATACATCAGAGATAATATTATGACAGAAAAAGTTCGTAATATGACCGGTGTATCATTGGATTGGACAGATCCAAATTGGATGACTTCACTTAGAGCTGCCAGTTCTGACATGAATTTTCTTTTTGATAGATCTTATGACGCTCTCGTAGAAAACTGGGAATGGCGTGTAGCTCACTGGGACGTGGCACGCGGCTGGATGCAATGGGTTGTAGATAATACAAATGCAGATGACGGTAATGATGTAGAACTTCAGGATATTATCAAAGGTTCTGAAGGAATGCTTAATAGAATAGACGGAACAAATCTATCTAATACAGAAATCAGAGATACGGCATGGGAAAACATTATTGCTGACGACATTGTTTATCAAGGAACGACCAAAGTTTGGCATTATGAATATATGCAGGAAAGAATAAATACATTTTGGATTGAGTATCTTTATCAGTTAAAAATTGCAGACAACGTTGCTCAATTAAATAAATTCAGCCATACATAATAAAGGTTTGTAATGATTAATACGATTGATGTCACCGACAGTGGTGACAAGTGGGGCTCTGACACCGCTGCAAATTTAATCTTCGAAAAAAGAAATAAGTCATGCGAGATTGTCGTAATACTTTTTGAGTACTGCAACTTTGCCTGCTCATTCTGCCCGCAAGATCATAATAGTAAAAAAGGTATGAACTACGAAGCTATTGTATCTAAAGCAGATATCATTGCTGAATATATTAATCAAAATAGTTTTGCCACAGAATTTGTTGTTAGAATGATTGGTGGTGAACCATTCAATGACGCTATATTAAAAGATTCTAATCTCTTAGAAGCTTATAGAGATCTTGCAAATGGAGTAAGAGAAAAAACGAATCTTACAGATCAAGTTCTAGAATTTATTTGGATCTCTAATTTTAGTATGGTTGAGACCAGAGATCACATTAAACAATTTATGGACGAACAAGGTGAGGATACGACATTCGTTGTATCTTTTGATTTAAAAGGTAGATTTAACCAAAAGAACTTACAGATATTTAAAGAGAATATCGAAATATTTGCACCTTACATTCGTAATATAAACTCCGTGATTACAAAACAAAACATTCAAGCTTTGCTTGCGGGCGACGAATACTATGATTATTTGTATAACAGATTTGATTATTCTTGGGATCAATATATTAAAGGAACCGAACACAACGATGTTGAGATACCTTTAGAATCAGAAGTTTTAGCATTTTATAAATTATTGGTTGACAAGTACCCGAAAGTAGAATATATTATACCTTTCATACAGCCAAAAGACAATCAGATGCATACGATATGTTCACGTGGTAATGGTGCCGCTATTGATTGGGACAACAAGATTATTCCAGAAGGATGCGTTGGCTCTCATTATTTAAAGAAGTTTAACTCTCCTTCTTATCGTCAACATAATGGGCCAGACAGTTTTCTTGATAATACTTTAACGAGTTTTCTTGATAAATATAATTGCCATGCGTGCGAATTTTATCAAAGATGTCCTATGATGTGTTTCTCAGGAATAAAAGCCGGAAACATGAAACAGGATATGGACGAATGTATAAACAAAGAACTATTTAGATATGTAGATGCGAAGAAGAAAAAATGAGTAAAAAATTACGTTTAGCTTTTATGTCGCCGCCGCATGCGGATTGGCAAACACCAGCAAATTTAACTTGGATGCTACTTGAAAGTCATTATAATCATGAAAGCATGCATGCTGATAAAGTAGAATTTATTCCAGCTATTTACAAATTTGATAAGTATAGCTCTTGGCAAGAGATGAAAGATGATATGGACAAAGGTGAACCAGCAGATGTTTATTGCTTTGGATCATACATTTGGAATTATCAAATGTGTGATGAAGTTGCTAAACTTGTAAAAGAACAAAATCCAAAAGCTATCACCGTTATCGGCGGTCCTCATATTGGTCGCAATGAACCAGAATTGATGGCTAAAAGACTTGAGTTGTATGACTATATTTGTCAAGTTACAAAACCTGGTGAAGCATTCTTTACGTCTCTATTAGATGGTTATTTCAATAACCTTAATATGTGGCCAAGACATGAAAATGTTATTTGGGAATGGCGATCAGATAAAAAACAAGTTATTGATATTGGTAAACAAGATTACTCTGTTTATGAAGAGCATTTGCCGTATTTAAAAGAGATGCGCGAATGGGCTCGTACAGAAGTGCTTGAACCATATATGGCTATTGAAAGTACTCGTGGATGCCCTTTTAAATGTGCTTTCTGTGAATGGGGTGGAGGTATTGGTACAAAGATTTATAAGAAATCTATCGAAATCTGGAAACGAGATGTTGCAGCTTTAAAAGAAGCTGGGTTTAGAGATGCGTATCTTACTGATGCTAACTTCGGAGCTTTCTTTGATAGAGATGTTGAAATCTTTAAATGGTCTTTTGAAAACGGGTTTAACCTTACTGATATTTCAACATTTAAAGCAAGAGATTTACAAAGACGTAAAGATCTAGTTGATGCTTGGTTTAAAGTTCTTGGAACTGGAGAAGAAAAGCACTCTGAAGTATTTGTCCCAGAACAAGGTTCGCATGCTTTATTCTTTATGGGAAGCGCAGAAAAAGCAGATGGAACCCAAATAAAAATATTTAATGAGCAAGATTACAGCCGCGGCGGTGTTGAAGACGAACTTGGCGGAGACGAAGATGAAAAAGTACAAAAAGAAATAGCAAATGGTGATGCGCTCTATATTTCTGTTGTTCCAACTGTAAGTATTCAAAGTGTTAGCAAAGAAGCAATGGACGTTGTTAACCGTGTTGACTTAGACCTTGACGAAAAGATTGCTTTGGCTGAACACATTAACAAAAGATGTAATGAAGAAGGTTACCCAAAACCACCAGTAGAAATGATTCTTGGAATGCCAGGATCTACTATTGATGACTTTTATAAAGAATATGAAATCTACGATAACTTCAAATCTTATGGATCTTGGAGACATGATTATATGTTCTTACCAGATTCAGAGTTAACAGATCCGGGTTATGTTGAAAAATACAAAATTGAAACAGTTGAATGTTTTACAGATGTTATTGAAGAAGGTGGAGCTAATAACAGATATGGAATGTATAAAGGTTTAAGATCTTATTTCAGAACTATTGCTTCCTGCTATTCTTACACTCGAGAAGAAATGCACGAAATGTGGTTTATGAACGTATGTGGAAATATTATTCTTCAAAGACATTATGACACATTTAGAGACGTATTATCTCCTGGCGAGTTTTGTAGAACATGTTATTCAATTATTAGAGATTGCATTCCAGCATTTGCAGAAGTACATGAAAATATTGTAGATATTCTAAACCCAGATACAACAGCGCGTGGATTAAAACGTATTGTTGGAGAAAAGTCTCGTTTAGAATGCATCATGGAATTAGTATCTGATGATAACGAAATGATTTTGCTTAATGAGCTATTTGTGAGGGCTTATGCAACTGCCTGAATTGAAATGGTCTTATGAAGACTTTGAAGAATACGTACTAAGTCACGAAGCTTATATGTATGATCGCACATTATATATTGACAATCATGGAAAAGATGTTAAAATAGTATCAGATGACTACAATGAGTACTTAGCAAAGGTACAAGTAAAGCTTGCAGAATCAAATGATACGATAAAGGTTGAAGGTATCGAGCACGTTTGTGGCTTTGAAGAAGGTACCATTCATGCTTTCAGATACTGGAAAGAATCACCAAGTTTTGGTGTACATACTGACCCAGTTGATGTATTATTACATGTAAGTGCTGGTCATAAAACAATTGAGGTTAATGACGTGATTCATAATCTCGAGGAGGGTGATTTTTGGATGATACCAGAAAATACTCCCCACAGAGCATTGAATGTACGAGAAGGATTAATGTTTAGTTATGGTTTGTCCGATACAGAGCAACCTGAGTGTATACGTCAAGACTACGGAGACGTGTAACTTAAATTGCTTCCACTGCTTTACAAGCGGAATCAACGGAGCTAAGATATACTTTGACCCAGTGGCTACCGCTAACTGGGTTAATCAGTTATATGACGGTCTCAAGATATGCCATTTTGAATATCATGGCGGTGAGCCTATGCTCGCTAAAACAGAAGATCTATTTGAATTCTACAATAGAGTACTAAACGTATGGGGTGTAAGAAGCTCCTTCGGCATTACAACCAATCTTACATATAAGTTAACAGAAGATAGGTTAGATTTCTTTTCTCGTGTAATGACAGGTAAACGTATCGGCACCTCTTGGGATCCAACAATACGATTTGCAAATAAGAAGCAAGAAAAGCTTTGGGAAGATAACGTAAGATTCTTAGTAGATCAAGGATTCATTCTTAAAGCATTTGTATCATTATCTAAAGACGTTGTCAATAGGTCTCCTCGAGAAATGATTGATTATTTAAGAGGTCTTGGCATCACAGAAATATCGTGGGAACGTATTACTGGTAATGGCAATGCTTTGTTGCATGGTGAAAAGCTTTATCCTACAAATGCAGCACTTCAAGATTTCTTTATGAGAGCGTATGAGGAATGTTATGATTTAAGAGGAGAGTTCGAAGATGTCTTCATGGAAACGGTTTATAACAAATTCGAAAAAGGACTCCTTCACCAAGGAACGTTTTGCAGAGATTGTGAACAAAAACTATTTACGATTAATGCGGATGGTACTATTGCTGGGTGCCCTAACGCTGCTCCTACCGATCATTATGGCAATATTAACCAATCAGTAGAAGACGTTATAAATAGCAAGGGGCGACAAAAGGTAATTATCGACGAACAAGTCATAAGAGATCCACGTTGCTATTCGTGTCCGGTATTTGCCTATTGTCACTCCGACTGCCACCAACTTGAATGGCAAGGTGACGTTTGTCCTGCACCTAAAACTTTGATGATGGAATTATTGAATGGAACTAATAATAAAGCCGACAGAAGCTTGTAACTTTAAGTGTACTTTCTGTTCGTCTACAGACATTGATCCGAAGAAAGCAAAGCTTCTGGATCATGACTATATTTTCAAATTTTTAAAGAGGTATCCTCATACTCGCACCATCATCGTGAATGGTGGCGATCCTTTAATGGTGGAACCTAGTTATTATTGGAAGATTATAGATCATTTAGATGAGCATGACTATCCTGCGAGCATTAGTTTCACAACTAACTTATGGCCTTTTGTTGTAAAACCAGAGAAGTGGACAGAACTATTTCGTCATCCACGCATGGGAATTTGCACGAGTTTTCAATACGGTAAAGGTCGCTTAAAAGGTGACTTTAGTATTTTTACAGAAAAAGACTTTTGGCGTGCATCTAATATGATGTTAGAAAAAGTTGGCTACAGACCAGACTTTATTTCAGTTATGACTGAAGAAGATGCGCCTGCTGCTATTAGGAATGTAGAATTAGCCAAGGAAATGAACGTCGAGTGTAAGCTAAACTACGCGATGGCTTCGGGCGTACAGGGTTCCACTTATAGACTAAGTAAAGCATACGAAATGTATGTTGAGATTTATGATCGAGGTCTGTGGAAGTGGGAATATAATACCAAGCAAATGATGCGGAGGTTAAAAGGTAATGCAACAAGTTGTCCACAAAATCGTCGATGCGACGAACACATTAGGGCTTTCAATCCTGGCGGAGATTATTATTCTTGCGGTTCCTTTGGTGATGATGGGGATTATTCTATCTCCTTTGACCACGAGTTAAACGGCGGGTTTTCAACTCCATTACAAGATGACTTTAATATTCAATCATTAAAACAAGCCTGTTATAGTTGTCCGATGTTTGAAATATGCAATGGCTGTAAAAAGACAGTACGTGATATGAAGCGAGAAGGTCAAGCAGAATCTCATTGTAAACATATGAAATCTCTTGCCCCTCGCATTTTAGAAATTAACGGGTTAGATCCAAACAGTGTAACCCCATATGTGAATGAGGAAATTGATGTTCTCAGTATCGATTAATCCAACATACTTTTGTAATTTTAATTGTGACTTCTGTTATCTAAGTAAAGAACAACTCAGAGACAGAAAAACAACGCCCATTGATGTAATTATGGAGAGACTCGCAGAGATTCCTCATGACATTACTCATGTCGATCTTTATGGCGGTGAGATTGGTATCTTGCCTGATACATATTTAGATGATTTGATAGATAGAATTAAAGATAAATACGAATGTACAATATCGATTATCACCAATCTTTCTGCAATACGCAAATCATTTCTTAGAGAAGACATTGATCTATCTGTATCATATGATTTTGGTGCCCGCGAGAAAGAGATGATCGTGTTTGGTAATATGCTTAAGTTAAATAGACCATTTTCGGTATTGACATTAGCATCAGAATATGTTATAAATGATGATGTAGACTATATGATTAATATGTTTAATACTCTAGGCAATCTCATTGCTGTAGAAATTAAGCCATTTAGTTCTACAACTCATCGCAAGCAGTATGTTACTGATCTTGAATACGAAGAGTTTATTATGAAATGGATAGATAGTCCTATTGAAAAGAACTTCCAATTCATTAATCAGGATAAGATAGAGGAATGTTTAGATGGTAATTATAACGCCTTTAGCGACGATCATGTGTATATTACTCCTAACGGCAAGTTTGGTGTATTGGATTTCGACCTACTTGGTAACGAAAGCTTTACGGAACTGGAATCCTTTCTAGAATATAACCAATGGGCCGCAAAAGAAAAGAAAATCGGCGTATCAGATATATGCAAGGAATGCAAATACTTTGGTAAGTGTTTAACAGAGCATTATAAGTTTGTTTCATTTCCACCAACAGTAAACGGATGCAACGGTTATTTTAATTTACTAGAATGGTATAATGAAGACGCAGTACGAGTATAGAGTACAGTATCAACAAGAGTATAGCAGAAAAGACGATCCTCATTTACGAAGTGTAGAAGACGGTCATCGTTATGCTATGTTTGAAAAAGGTAATCTACATCTCGTTAACGGAAGAACTTACATGTTCAGAGATCATCTTGGACAATATGTAAGTACATTTGTAAGTCAGTACTCGGATATAATAGATAACAATTTAGAGCCCGGTATAAAAAGGGCCGTACTTGAGTTACATAAAAAAGGTTACTTGACGTATACAAGTTGTCAAGGCCACGACGATTCCAGACACAGGTATATTGGAGTCGTATTTAACACAAAAGAGCAGAAGCAAGAGTTTATAGAAGAGGTTAGTAAACTTAGTTGTGATATTTACTGGTATGACAACGCAATAAATACAGTCGAAAGGCCAAAGAAACCAGTACCTTGGTGGTCTGACGCAATACACCTACATATAGTTTATGATGATTTTTCGTTCGCTAATTCTCCTATTACAGACAGGAGAGATAAACCATACACAGACGAGCATCTTACTAAGTTTTGGAATATACAAATGAATCGCCAATACGAACATTACGAATCAATCGTATTTACGTTTGGTTATCCAATGGTAGAAAGAAACATGTGGGAAAGAGTTAAAAAGTTATTTTTCTATAATCACTACAAAGTCACAAGTGCATATCTAGATTTTTGTGATAAGGCACACTTACTAAAGGAATACGAGGCATAATGAAAGAATGGAAAATCAGGCAGCAATATTTCAATATGGTCAACGGAGATGCAGAATATAGAGATGATCTAAACGGGGTAGAAATTAATTTAGTAGAAGGCGAAGATATTATTACAGAAGCAGTTCGTCATTTCGAAGAATACGTGGATGAATGGATATATCCGTCTAAGTCTTATGTCGTAGCTATTTGTTATGCTACATGGATTGAAGATAATTTTGACGAAGATTTCTATGAGACATTAAACGACCCAGAACTGTTACCGCACGATCCTCATTTCGTCCCTTATGACGAAGATCGGTACACATACGATGGTATTATTGATGCTATTGGTGAAGTCGATATGACTGGCATGGTACCGGACATATATGAATATTATAAAGAAGAGATTTTAGAGTCAGTGGGGTGAAATGGATTGGTATACGAGTATTAAAATAAACGGATTTTATCATTTCAATGACCCTAGTGTATTTACTTATTTAAAATGGTTTTACAAAATACCTACTGTAAAATATGAAAATTGCAGATACCCGATATTACATTGGCCAGTTGGAAGAATATTAATAAGATTAACACAAATGGCTGTATACAAAAAGTATTTAACAAATTATAAATTAACTTTTGGAAATGTTGACGCCTGGAGTGGTATTGATATTGGCACTGATAAATGGCATAATGATTCAATAGAAGGAGGCAACACATCTTTTCTTCTTTACTCATGTAATACAACAGAAGAAACAGGCGGTGGTATTCAATTTAGAACGCTTGGTGCGGGAAAAGTTCACACAGTGTATCCTAAAAAGTACGACATTATCGTTATAGATCAAGACTTAAAGTTTATGCATAGAGTTATCCCTCTCAAAAGAGACATAAATAGAGATGTAGCAAATATAGAATTTAATATAGAATTATGATGTGTGAAGGAAATGCTAAATGAATTTTGAAAAACTTTGGCCAACAGTGGTTGGATCTGGCAAATTTTATCCAACAGATCTAGCTACTCATATTTTTATGAATTATGATTTGCAGTCACCGCCTAGTGATGTTGGTGGTTACAATATTTTAGAAGACAACTCGACTGAAATGCAAAATTTTAAAAAAGTTGTTTACGATTGCTTCAACTCGTATTTAAAAGAAACTGTTGGCAAACAGATAAGTGATTGGAAACATCACGAAATGAAAGGCTGGATTACCGGTCACGGTGCAGACTATAGTATGACTATTCATAATCACTCCGGTGCGCATTTATCTGGGGTTTTTTATGTTATGGCAGAAGATCAAAAATCTGGTGGCGATATAGTATTTTCAGATCCAAGATCAAATGCTAATAGAGGCTATGACGAGTGGTTTGATCCCATGTTCAAAAGGTTCCACCATAAACCAGAAACTGGCGACTATATGATATTTCCAAGTTTTACATATCATCACGTGAACCCGTACTACTCGTCATTACGAATATGTGTACCTGTAGATCTCTATTTGTACAGAGGTTAAAACATATAAATAGATGTAGTATCATAATATAAATATAGCAATCAAATAAATAAGGTTGTCAACTTAACTAAAATGGAGATAAAATAATGGCTTTCTCATACACCACAACGGTTACTAACCTGAAAGTTAAAGATCAGGTAAATAGCGAAGGCGATACTCTAACCAACGCTGTTGTTCAAACATACTGGAAACGCAAAGGAACGGATGCGGATGGAAACACAGGATCTTTCTCAGGCGCAACTCCTTTCACTGCGGAAAACGTGGCATCTGGTTCTTTCGTAGCTTTTGAAGATCTTGCAGAAAATACCGTAGTAGGTTGGATCAACGCAGTGATCGAAGGCGATCCAGAATATAAAGCTCACATCGATGGAGTTATTCAAGCTGAGATCGACAATAACAATATCACAGATATGAATCCACCGTGGGTAGAAGATGAACCAGAAGTTCAATCTGACGCCGATCCAGACGCACCAGCAGGTGACTAATGAACTATACTTGGGAAATACTCAAGCTCGAGACGCAAGAGGAAACAAGCTCTGACGGCACCAGTCTTACAGATTCTATTGTAAGAATTGACTGGAGACGCAGAGCTGTTGACGACGACGGTACAGAAGCAAGTTACAAAGGTGTTACCCACGTTTCAGCTTCAAGCACACTGGCTGAAGATTTTATTGCACTAGCTGCAGTACAAAAATCTCATGTTGTTTCATGGATTGAATCTGATATGTCAGATGGCGACGTTGTAATCATGAATAAGACTTTGCAGGATAAGATAAATACTAATAGAACGACAAGGAGTTCTTTTAAACCTGCTTGGGACTAAGTGAATTTTATATTATGGAGTTAAAATGCATGATCTGTACACAGGCGGCTTAGCCACCTATGCCCTTAAAAGAGGCGGAACAATTAAACCGGTTATACTGCCGACAGAAGTTTTAGGATCTCACGGCGAGACCGGTTTAATGAATCCATCCATTTTCCTTCATAAAGGGAAGATTCTTTTAAACATACGCCACGTCAACTATATTCTCTATCATTCAGAAGGCAAAAAGTATCCTCACCAGTGGGGTCCTTTGGTGTATGTGCATCCAGAAAACGATGTATCTCTCACAACATATAATGTTATGTGTGAGCTTAATCATGACTTAGATCTGGTTAATGCTCAGCGAGTAAATACGTCTGCCTTAGATACTAAACCAACATGGAACTTTATTGGATTAGAAGATTGCCGACTATTTGAGTGGAATGATCGCTTATTCCTATGCGGGGTTCGTCGCGATTGTTATGATGACAAAGGCAAAGGCCGCATGGAAATGCAAGAAATTGAGTTTATTGACGGCGAATGGAAAGAAGTATCTCGTAATCCTATTCCTGCACCAAATGGCGACGAAAGCTATTGTGAAAAGAACTGGATGCCGGTAAATGATATGCCATTCCATTTTGTAAAATGGACAAACCCAACTCAGCTTGTAAAATACGATATTGAAGAAAAAACATGCGTAGATGTTGTTAATGATCCAGACAGATATGAAAAATACAGCCAATTTGATTTTAGAGGTGGTTCTCAAGTAATCCGCATCAATGAACAGCAGAGAATGGCTATTGTTCATGAAACAAATCTATTACGAGATCCTTTCCAAAGGAAGGACGGTTGTTATAATCACAGAGTTGTAATATGGGATAATGATTGGAACATTGTCCATGTATCGAGAAGCTTCCACTTCTTAGGAACATATTACGATCATGTAAAGAATACCGATTACAATATTGAGTTTGTAACTGGCGCTGCTATTTTAGATAAAGATATTCTAATTTCGTTTGGTTGGCAGGATAATGCAACTTATATATTGAGAATGCCACTTAAAGCATTTGAGAATTTCTTGAGAGGTTAATATGAAATTTGAAAACCTAAATTTGTTGAATGATGTTGTAATGGATTATGATAATCCTGAAAAGATATATAAACTTGCGTTTGAATATGATAAGCTTAAACAAGGTGCTGCAGCGTTTGGCTGGTATCTTCGTGCAGCAGACATGTCAAAAGGCGACACGTTTGAATCTAAATGGCTTCAATATAAATCTATTCTTCGTGGTGCTGCAATATTTGATAGAGCTGGGCATAGAGATCATACAACTGGTGGTTTATATAAGATGGCTATTCAAACCTTGCCTGATAGGCCTGAAGCGTATTACCTGTATTCTAAATGGCAGATGGACAGAAGTGATTGGAGAGAAGCTTTAGTATATTCTAAGATGGGATTGAATTGTAATCACGATCCTATTGTAGACCCTGATCTTGAGTATCCAGGTGTGCTTGGACTGCAATATGTAAATGCAATGTCTGAATGGAAAACAAACGGCAGAGATGATTCTAAGAATCTATTGTTTGATTTGAAATATAAGAATAAGCTTGATTCTGTTACAGATAATGAAGTGACCGGTGTTCTCAACAACATTGGGTACCCAAGTACGTTGACTTATACTCCAGAACTGCACGAGAAATGGAGATGGAAGTTTGATGGCCAAGAATCAATTGAAAGAAATTATTCAAGACATTTTCAAGATATGTTCGTTTTGGCCTTTACAAACGGTAAGAAACATGGTACATTTATAGAGATAGGTTCAGGACATCCTGAGCTTTACAATAATACTTTGTTGCTTGAGAAAGATTTTGAATGGAAAGGGTTGTCAATCGATAATTCAGAAAGATTTTGTTCTCAATTTTCAAGATCTAGAAATACAACTATCATCCAAGCTGAAGCAGATAAGATTGATTACAGCATGTTGTTTAAATCAAATTGTGTAGAAAACTTTGTTGACTTTATAAGATACAACGCAGACTCTGCTTCTCTTACTGCTCTTCAAAATACTCCTTTTGATAAGTATGAATTTACAGTAGTTCAATTTCAGCATAACGCTTGCTGGTGGGGAGACGAGGTAAGAGCTAAGTCTCGTGAGATATTAGGTAAGATTGGTTATGTTTTATTAGTGCCAGATGTTGCTATTAACGAGACAGATAACTATGAAGATTGGTGGGTGCATCCAGGATTCCTTACACCAATCAATGAGAGAATGAAAGCTCCAGAAGATACAAACTTTGCTTGGAGATATATGATGAAGGAATATAGAGTATGAAACCAGTAATTGTCACAGGCGGATTTGATCCAATTCACTCAGGCCATATTGAATACTTCAAACATGCAAAAGAACTTGGCAGTATTTTATTTGTTGGTGTAAACAGCGATGAATGGTTAACTCGTAAAAAAGGTCGCCCGTTTATGCCACTTGAAGAAAGAATGGCAATCATTAAAGAGATTGGATGTGTTGGCCATGTCTTTTCATTTAATGACGATGACGATACTGCTATTGGCGCTATTGAGTATGTAAAAGAACAAGCACCAGGAAATTCTAAAATTGTGTTTGCAAACGGCGGCGACCGTACTAAAGACAATATTCCTGAGATGGTATTCGATGATGTGGAATTTGTTTTCGGTGTCGGCGGTGAAGATAAGAAGAATAGTTCATCATGGATTCTGTCGAACTGGGATAAACCAGAAACTCAACGCAAATGGGGTAAATATAGAGACCTAGATCAAAATGGGCATTGGAAAGTAAAAGAACTATCAATTGATTCTTCATTGAGCGACCAAAGACATTTTCATAGATCTGAGCATTGGCATATTGTTGACGGTGAACTAGAGATGATTCTTGAATTCTCAAACGGTTATAAGACTTCTAAGATCTATAAATCTGGAGAAAGTATTGATATTCCTCTTAATACTTGGCACAAAGCTACCAATGTGGGCGAGAATTCTTGTAAAGTGATCGAAGTTTGGATGGGAGATACTTTGTCTGAAGAAGACATTGAAAGAAGATAATCATGTTTCTTTATAAATAAGAATGAAATGTCTTTAATCCCAAAAAAACAAGGAGAAAGCGAATGGCTTTTCAATTATCTACTGCGGTAAGAAACGCTACATTGTCCGCTATTGAGACTACAGTGGGAACAACACCTATTCTAACTATCTCAACAGATTCACCACCTACAGACTGTTCTACAGCAAACACAGGTACGGTTCTAGCTACAATGAGTCTACCTGCTGACTTTATGCAAAACCCAGCGAGCGGCGTAGTGCAACTCTCAGGCACTTGGCAGGACCTTTCTGCAGATGCAAGTGGTACAGCAGGACACTTCAGAGTTTTCGACAGCACAGGTACTACGTGTCATATGCAAGGTACTATTACAGCTACTTCAGGTGGCGGTGACATGGAACTTGATAACACAAACATCGCGGTCGGTCAGCAGATCCAAATTACAGCGTTTACAATTACTGCCGGTGGTGCATAAAAGGACTAGTTAAATGTCCGCAAACGGAGTATTCGCAGCCGCGCTTGGATTTACTCTTGATGGTGAAGGCGATGTAAAGATTGTAGCAGAGTCGTATGGCGCTGTTAATAATCCAATCACTCCTACTTTCCAAGGGTCAGCAATTAATATCGTAGATGGCCAGCTTAACAGCAGCCTTGACTTTAGTCTCTATGCAGAATCTAAGGTCCGCGTTGGCGCGATTGCTAGTACCGTAGATTACACAGCAGCTGCTTCAGGTAAAACTCTCGTAAATGGCGGAGCTAATAATCTAATTATTAGTTTCTCTCCAAGCGGTACTGAAGGCGATATCATTGTTGAAGGCGAAGCAGCACCAGTAGGAACCATTACATTTGGAGTCGCTGCATCTGCAAGCGTTCTTGTTGCTGCAACTTCTCAACCTATTACTGAATTTACATCTTCTAGTGCAGGCGAAGTAATTGTTAAGGGTATTGCTAATGTACCTCTTGATTTTACTACAAATCCACAGACAGAAGGCGATGTTCTTGTAGAGGATACTGGAGCTGGAGCTGCGATTGGATTTACTCTTGATGGTGAAGGCGATGTAATCATTACAGGTGGAGCAGCAGCCACGTTTAATATTACAAATGAATTTGCAGGCAGACATGTTTATCCTATATTCCCCAAAGCTAACAATGAAATATCATTTACGCTAGCTTCGACGGGCCAACTACCAAACCACGGTAGATTAAATCTTTCATACTCATTTGATTTCTCAGGTAGACTTGCCCAGTTTAGTTTAGGCGACGGAGGCGGTTCTATTGGATTCACCTTTAAAGGTAAGGGTGTTAATGTTACAGAACACATATACAGCAGAGATGGTGTAAATGGATTGGCGTTTATTGGAAACGGATATAACGGTGTTACCATAAACCAACCTGATAACGGTGTTAAATTGTTAGCCAATGGCACTACTGATGTAAAACTACTACGTTAGTAGTTTAATAAATAAAAGTAAAATACTCGGAGAAAAGCGCAATGGCAGCTACTTTTTACATAAAGCAGAATGATACGGCACCATCTATTGAAGCTGTCTTAACAGACTCGAACGATAGAGCTAGATCGCTGGCAACAGCATCTGCGGTTAGATTTCATATGAAAAGAGAAAACGGCGCTGTTGTGATATCAGCTGGCACAGGTTCTATTGTGAATCCTGGAAAGGGAATCGTGAAGTATGAATGGCAGTCCGGTGATACAAAAAATGTTGGTACACATACTGCGGAGTTTGAAGTTGAGTATTCTAACGGGCAGATAGAAACATTTCCCAACTCGAGCTATATCAAGGTAATTGTTAAAGGCGAGTTGGCGTAAGGGGATTAAATATGGCACAGCCAACATCAAGAGAAGAATTCACAGAATATGTCCTAAGAAAAATTGGTGCGCCGGTCATTCAAATTAACGTGTCTGATGAGCAGGTAGAAGATAGAATAGACGAGGCTATTTCTTTTTGGAGAGATTATCATTACAATGGAAGCCAATTAGTTTATCTTAAGCACCAGATTACTCAAGAAGATCAAGACAACGGATATATTACACTACCTCAGAAATTGCTAGGTATTCAGAAGGTATTTGATATTGGATCATCTATTTCTTCGGGCACAGGCATGTTTAATGTTAACTATCAGTTTGTACTTAATAACGTAAGAGACATTACTGGATACGACGTTTCATCGTATTACATGACTATGCAGCATATTGAATTTATGGCTGAGATTCTAGTAGGTAGACCTCTTATTAGATATAATAAACATATAAACAGATTGTATATTGATGCAGACAAAAGCAGAACTACTGTAGGGAACTATATCATTATAGAAGCTTACGACGTAATCGATGAAGATTTCTATGAAGAAGTTTGGACAGATCGTTGGCTGCAAAACTATTCTGCTGTTCTTGTAAGAGAGCAATGGGGTTTGAATCTTACTAAATTTAATAACATGCAACTTGTTGGCGGTGTTTCATTTAATGGAGAGCAAATTCTGGCGGAGGCACGAGAAGAAAGAAGAGCGATGGAAGAAGATGCCATTTCCTCGCTTCAACCACTAACGTACAACTTTATTGGATAAATCATGGCCACCAATGTTTTCTTCAGAAACTACGATAATTTCAACGAACAGAACTTAATCGACGATCTTGTTATCGAGTCGATTCAGATCTATGGCCTTGATCTTATCTATGTTACGAGATCTATCCAAGGTGAGGATAGCATCTTTAATGAAGACGATATGCCGTTGTATGATGAAACATTTAACTTCGAAGCTTATGTTAAAAATGTTGATGGATTTGAAGGTGAAGGCGATTTCCTATCTAAGTTTGGTCTTGAGATTAGAGACTCCGTTACCTTTACTGTTGCTATTCGTACATTTGAAAGATTTGTTACTAAAGAAGATCAAAATAAAGTACGACCTCTTGAAGGCGACATTATATTCTTCCCACTTAATCAGAAGATGTATGAGATTAAATTTGTTGAGCACGAGAGCGTATTCTATCAATCAGGCGCATTACAAGTATATGACCTACGCTGTGAATTAATCGAAGCATCAGGACAAAGATTCGATACTGGTATTCCTGATATTGATGATTACTTTACAATTAACAATATGGATGTTACAACGACCTCTAGATCTACCCTTACGGCCGTTTCCAACACATCAAACTCATTCGCTGATAACCTATACATTGAACAGGCTGCAGACGATATTTTAGACTTCTCTGAAACAGACCCGTTCAGTGAAGTACTTGATATTCAGGATTCATAAAAATGGCAATAGCAAATTACTTCTATAATCAAACAACAAGAAAATATGTTGCCCTGTTCGGTACACTCTTTAATCAATTAAAGATTAAAAGAACAACCAACGATGGAACTGCATCACAAGATATCATTGTGCCTCTTTCCTATGCTCCATTCCAAAAAGTATTGGCAAGGGTACAGCAAGACGCGAACCTTCTTAATAGTAGAAGAGCGGCAATTCAATTGCCTCGCATGTCTTTTGAAATTACAAATATGTTCTACGATCCTTCTCGTAAGATAAGCACTACAAGAAAAGTCTACACAACAAGCGCAGAAGATAATGAAGACAATAGAAGCATTCTTTATTCTCCTGTTCCGTATAATTTAGACTTCTCTTTGTACATCATGACAAAGTATTCTGAAGATGCTACAAAGCTTCTCGAGCAAATCATTCCATTCTTTACACCTGATTGGACTGTAACTGCAAGAATGATGGATGATATTGATCCAGTTGATATTCCTGTTGTTCTAAACGGTATTACCGTAGAAGAACTATATGAGGGTGATTTTGACACTCGCCAATCTGTTCTCCATACTCTTTCCTTTACACTCAAAGGTTGGTACTTTGGACCAGTCAAAGAGAAGAAAGTCATTAAATTTGTTGAAGCTAATCTATCATCATCTACCGCAACAGACGCTGAGTTCCAAGAACAAGTGCAAGTATATCCAGGCCTAAATCTTGATGGAAATCCTGTCACGCAGCCAATTGCTGCTGCACAAGGAGTTGCAACAATCGCAAATGGAGGAGTTTCTGGAGTTGCAGTTATAAGTGATGGTGAAGGATATGACGCTAACAACCTTCCCGGAGTTGCAATTACTCCTGCTTCTATCGTAACGGCAACAGCATCAGCAACAGTTATAAACGAGCTCATTACTTCTATAAACCTAACGGATACTGGTGGATACTATTCAACAGTTCCAAATGTTTCTATTTCAAATCCAGATGGGCCTGCTCAGCTGCCGGAAGCCACGGCTAATGTAAATGCTGGCATAATTGATTCTCTCGCGCTTACTGAGGGCGGAAGATACTATGCATTGCCCCCAACAGTTACTATTGCTCCGCCTCCATCTAACTCGCCTGTATTTAAATTTGGAGATGACGCGCTTTATCATCCGTCTAATCCTACCACAACAACAACACTTGGAAATCCGAGTTCAGACATAGATACTGGAGCAGATGACGGCTTTGCTCTTGAGTTTTGGTTCTATCCATTCAACGCTATCGGAAACAGAGTAATTCTATGGGGTGATAGATGGAAGGTGTGGTACAATTCATCAGCAGTGATTTACTCGTTTGGACCGAACAATATTTCATTAAACCAGCCTTTAAACATGAATCAGTGGAATCATATTCGCATTGAACATGTTAACGTTCTGGCAAGAATTACAGTAAACGGAGTTGTAAGTAATTTACAAAGTCCAGGTGGTGGAGCTATTAATAGAACTTTCCAAGTTATCAGAGCAGGTGCCGATCCAGCTCCTTCTAGTTCTATCGCATCAACATCTGTGAATGATGGTTTTTACGGCGCTATCGATAATGTTACTTTTGATGCCATTACAGAAATTACTGCAAACACAGTAATACCAACAGTTGCTTCTACTGGTAGTTTTGCAGAATATAATTTTGACAAAGATCTTGCAACAGCAAATGCTACTGTAACAGATGGCGAAGTTACTGCAGTTAATCTTATAACAAGCGGTTCAAACTACAATTCTCCACCTGATGTCTCTTTCAGCGCTGCAACAGGAAGCCCAAGCGATTATGCTGCTACCGCAACTGCTAATGTTAACAATGGTGTGGTTGATAGCATAACTGTTACTGACGCCGGAAAGTTTTATGTGAATCCAGTAATTACAATAGATCCTCCTGCATCTAACACAGCTACAGCGACGGCTGCTGTCGATGTTAACGGAAATATAAGTAGTATTACAATAACAAATGCTGGTAAGGGTTACCTTACGGCTCCATCCGTTACGATAGAAGCCCCAGCAAACAACACTATTTGGTATCAAGATATTGAAGAAGACGACGACTGGGGTGTCATTAGTGTAGTGGTTGATTATGAGGAATAAAGAATGTCAGATGATAGAATTGCTCAAAGCCTAGGGTTAACTCCTCTTAAAGAAGTTAAAGAGGAAGAAAACACCGCTCCTACGATAATAGAAGAACCGACTCCTCCTGCGATTGTTAGCGAGGGCGATGACGAGAATCTTCGTGATTTAGAGCAGGTACGACAAAATATACAAGGTGTTATGGAAACAGGTGAAGAAGCAATGAGAGAGATGCTTGAGATTGCAAAACAATCAGAACAGCCAAGAGCATTCGAAGTTGTTTCTACATTAATGAAAACTATGCTAGATGCTAACAAAGACTTTGCAGATATTTCAACTAAGAAGAAGTTTGCAAAAGAAGAATTAGACGCTCCAAAGCAGCAAGAAACAAATATTACAAATAACAATCTAATAGTATCAACAGCAGATCTTCTAAAAATGATTAAAGGCGACAACGATGTTTGAATTGATGAAAGGTTACCTCGGTAACACTAATCTAAAACGCGTCGGAGAACAGCTTGAGTGGACACCTGATCTTCTTAAAGAGTATATGAAGTGCGCAGACGATCCTATTTACTTTGCAAAAGAATATATTAAGATTGTTCACGTTGATAGAGGATTAGTTCCTTTTGAAATGTATGATTATCAAAAAGAAATAGCCAACAAAATCTTTAACAATCGTAGAGTTGCAGTTCTTACAGCTCGTCAGTCCGGTAAAACAACAACAGCAGTTGCAGTAATTCTTCATTACATATTGTTTAATGAATTTAAAACAGTAGCTATTCTCGCAAACAAAGGAGATGCCTCCAGAGAGGTTATGGCACGAGTTAAGTTGGCTTATGAAGCACTACCTAAGTGGCTACAGCAGGGCATAGAAGAGTGGAATAAGGGCAATATAGCATTAGAAAACGGGTGTCAGGTGCTAGCTGGTACTACATCTTCTAGCGCAATTCGTGGTAAATCTGTTAACTTTCTATATCTAGACGAGGTCGCCTTCATCGAGGGATATGATGAGTTCTTCGCTTCAGTATATCCAACTATTTCATCCGGTGAATCTACAAAGCTTTTGATGACCTCTACGCCCAATGGTTTAAATCACTTTTGGAAAACGTGCAAAGGTGCAGAAGAAGGAACAAACGGTTATCAATTCATTAAAGTTATGTGGAATGATGTTCCTGGTCGAGGTGAAAAATGGCGCAAGGAAACAATGGAATCGCTTGACCATGATCAAGAAAAGTTCGAACAGGAATATTGTTGTGAGTTCTTAGGATCTTCTGGTACTTTGATATCAGGATCTAAACTTAAAGAAATGTATCCAGAGCAACCTATTTTAAAGAACGAAGGATTCATACAATATAAAAGACCTGAAGAAGGCAGAAACTATGTTATCACTGCTGACGTTGCAAGAGGAAAGGGTCTAGACTATTCTACATTTAATATTATAGATACTACAGAAATGCCTTACCAACAAGTAGGTGTCTTCAGAGATAACTTAATAGGACCGGTCGACTATGCATCGGTATTGTTTAGAATTGGTAAGCTTTACAATGAAGCTGCAGTTCTAATAGAAATAAATGACATCGGAGAACAAGTATCCGATGTTCTTTTACTTGATTACGGATATGAGAATTTGCTTTATACCGCGAATAATGGAAGAAGCGGAAAAGTTCTAACTGGGGGTTTTGGTAAACGAGTTGATAATGGAATTAGAACTACAAAACTTGTAAAAGGAATAGGTTGTTCAATGATCAAGATGTTGATCGAACAAAACCAACTTATTATTAAAGATTATGATACCATTCAAGAATTGAACCGTTTTTCTAAGAAAGCTAATTCATTCCAAGCTGAGCCTGGATTTCATGACGATCTTGTTATGAATCTAGTTATTTTTGCATGGATGACTGAACAGCCTTATTTCAAAGACTTAACGGACATAAATACTTTAATCAAACTTAGAGAAAAAACAGATGAGCAAATTGAAGAAGAAATGTTACCGTTTGGATTTGTTGATGATGGTGATAATACACCGGGTTTTTGGGACGACGACGGCCTTAGATTATGAGCTCTTAATCAAATAGTCATTTTTATAAATAGAAACAGTGATATACGAAAAACAAAAAACGCGTTTCTAAATACATAAAGGAGAAAAATATGGCTTTTTCCGTAAGTCCTTCCGTTATTGTTCGCGAAGTGGATGCGAGTGCGGCGGTACCAGCCATCGCAACACCACCTGCAGCAATCACTGGGATCTTCCAATGGGGCCCAGTAAACGACCCAATTCTAATCACAACAGAAGATGAATTAGTAGATCGCTTTGGTGCACCTACTTCAGATAATTATGAAACATGGTTTGCTGCTGCAGACTTCCTTTCATATTCAAATGCATTGTATGTTGTTCGTGCTGATAATGGCTCAACAAAAGCGGATCACACGAAAGTAGTGCTCGACGGTAATAATGACATTATCGTAGCTCAAACAAATTACGGTGTATTCCAAGCAGCCCATGTGGGTTCGCGTGGTAATGACCTAGAAGTCGCATACGTTAGCGCCGATGGATATCAAACAGACATCGCAGGTGTAGGCGATATAACCGCAAACAGACCTTCAAATACACAAATCGCTCAAGAGTTTAGTTTTAACTCTAACAGTGTTGTAATTGAAGTTGCAAATACTGCTCAGCTTACTGGTGTTTCAGCAGGCGATGTTCTTACAGTAGGTAACGCTTCTGTAGGTTATGCCGAAATGCAAGTTGCTACATTCACAGAAGCATCAATCACAAATGCTGGCGCAAACACTGATCCAGCTGCTACGGATGATGATTTTGTAGAATACTATCGCTACACAATCACGTTTAGCAATAGATATCCACTAGCTGAAGAAAACCTTAATAAGGTAAGCTTCGTTAAAAAGTGGAAGCACGCAAATCTATTTGGTAAAGCACCAGATGCAGGATCCCTGCATATTGGAGTAATCGATGCAGGTGGCGGAATCACAGGAACTGCTGGTACAGTTCTTGAAAGATTTGAAAACGTTTCATCATCTGTAAATGCTACACTTCCACAGGGTACATCAAACTACTACAAAACAGTTATCGACAACTTCTCAAAGTGGGTAGATGTTGCTAATACTGCGCCGATTGGTACTGCATCTACAAGCATCTCTAAATACGAGAGACTAGGTCAAACAGCAACTGGTACTGTAGGTTCAGATGCACAGACAGAGTCAAATGCTTCATTGGCTGCATACGGTTTTGCTGTAGATACTCTAAAGAACTCAAACGAAATTGACATCAGCTCAGTTATCGTAGGTAAGAGTGACGATTCTGCACAAAGAGCAAACTACATTCTATCAAACGTTGTAGAAACTAGAAAAGACTGCGTAATGTACGTGTCTCCTTCTAAAGAATCAGTGGTTGATGAACTTAAAACAAACACTAAGCTTACAAATGTAATCGCACACAGAAACAAGATTCAAAACAGCTCATACGCATTTATGGATTCTGGTTATAAGTATCGTTACGACAAGTATAATGACGTATATCGTTATACACCACTATGTGGCGATATGGCAGGTCTAGCATCTCGTGTAGAAACTTGGGAATCACCAGCGGGCTTCCGCAAAGGATTGATTAAGAATGTTATCAAACTAGCATTCAACCCAAGCAAACCACAAAGAGATCAGCTATATAGCTCAGACATTAACCCAGTAATGGCTCAAGCTGGTTCAGGCATCATGCTCTTCGGAGACAAAACAATGCTTGGTCAAGCATCAGCATTCGATCGTATCAATGTACGTCGTCTATTCATTGCTGTGGAGAAATCTATTGCTACTGCAGCTGAGAGCTTCTTGTTCGAACTAAATGATGAGTTTACGCAAACTCAGTTTAGAAATATTGTCGATCCATTCTTACGTGACATCCAAGGTCGTAGAGGTATTATCGACTTTAGAGTTATTTCTGACTCGAGAGTGAACACTCCTGAAGTGATTGACCAAAACAAATTCCGCGCAAGCATCTTTATCAAACCAGCACGTTCTATCAATGTTATCGAACTTACCTTCGTAGCAACAAGAACGGGTGTTGAGTTTGACGAGATTGTTGGTCAGTTAACGTAATAAATAGATTAAAAAGGAGAAAAGATAATGGCATTCAATATCAACCAGTTCAAATCAGAACTCGTCGGTGGCGGTGCACGTCCTACGCTTTTCCAATGCCAAATCACTAACCCGATTTCACCAGCAGCAGACATTAAAGTACCATTCATGGTACGAGCTGCTGGGATTCCGGAATCAGTTGTAGGCCAATTTGTCGTACCATACTTTGGGCGCCAAGTTAAATACGCAGGTGATAGAGTATTCGCGGATTGGACAGTCACGGTCATTAACGATGAAGACTTTGCTATCAGAAACGCAATGGAAGCTTGGTCTAACGCAATCAACTCGCACGATTCAAATACTAGGGCATTGCCACAGGACTACAAATCAACTGGACAAATTACACAGTTCAGTAAGGACGGTAGTCCTCTACGTACTTATATCTTCGAAGGCATGTATCCAATTACAATTGATGGTATCGCGATGGATTGGCAGCAAACTGACTCAATCGAAGAATTTAATGTTACATTCCAGTATGATTTGTGGAGAGTTGAAGGCAATACCGGCATCCCCACTACTTAATTCTATATAATGAAGGAATAACCCTGTGAAGATATTTGGCTTTGAAATAAAAAGAGAAGGCGAAGAGGACGACGTAAAGCAACCCGTCTCCTTCGCCGAACCTATTAACACTGACGGTGCGATTACCGTCGGCAATGCTATGGGCGGGTTCTATAGCACACTTCTTGATATGGAAGGTGCTGCTAAAAGTGAATCAGAACTCATAACAAGATATAGAAACGTTGCAGCACAGCCCGAACTTGCTCAAGCAGTCGATGAGATTGTAAACGAAGCGATCGCGGTTGACACTGACAGCGAAGTAGTTCAAATTGTCCTTGACGATACAGATCTACCTGATAAAGTAAAAGATAGAATTATAAAAGAATTTGAAGACATTCTTACTCTTTTTGATTTCAGCGCTAATTCTTACGACATTTTCCAAAGATTTTATGTCGATGGTAGATTAAACTATCATGTTATCATTGACAACGACAACTTAAAAGAAGGAATCAAAGAGCTACGATATGTAGATCCTCGTAAACTAAAGCTTATCAGAGAAGTTGATAAGAAAGGTAAAGACGAGCATTCTGGCATTCCTGTTAAAAAAGTAAAGAATGAGTACTATATGTACTCAGAAAATGGCTTTACTTCAGAAGCAAATACACCTAATGGTTCTGGTACTCAAGGCTTTAAGATTGCAAAAGACTCTGTTGCAAGAGTTACTTCTGGACTAATGAATGAAAACAATTCTCTGGTCCTTTCATATCTGCACACGGCTATTAAACCTTTAAACCAGCTAAGGATGCTTGAAGATGCGACAATCATTTATACTCTTACGAGAGCTCCTGAAAGACGAATCTTCTACATTGACGTTGGCAATTTACCTAAATCGAAAGCTGAGCAGTATCTAAGAGATATGATGATCCGCCATAAGAATAAGTTGCAATACAACTCTTCTACTGGTGAAATCAGCGATTCTCGTAAAATGATGACTATGACTGAAGATTTCTGGTTCCCACGTCGTGGTGGTGAAAGATCTACTGAGGTTGATACATTGGCGGGCGGTACTGCTCAAGCACTTAGCACAGATGAGAATCTGCAGTACTTTCAACGTAAACTTTATAAGTCGTTAAAGGTTCCACTATCTCGTCTTGAGCCAGAAACAATGTACTCATTTGGACGAGTTTCAGAAATTACTCGTGATGAATTGAAGTTTTCTAAATTTGTAAAGCGCTTAAGATCTCGCTTTTCAACTTTATTTACTCATGTTCTTGAGAAGCAAGTAGTTCTAAGAGGACTTATGACTCCTGAAGAATTTGCCGAGATTAAGAACTTCATTCGTTATGACTTCGTTCAAGATAACTATTTCGAAGAACTAAAACAAGCTGAGATTATCAAAGAGCGTATGGCAACACTTCGTGACGTTGAGGATCATGTTGGTGTTTACTATTCTCGCGAATGGGTAATCCGTAATGTTCTTATGATGTCTGAAGAAGAAATGAAAGAGATGAAAGAGCAGATCGACCAAGAGACAAAAGAAGCACCTGAAGAAGTGCCAGACGAGCCTCAAGAATCAGTCAAGTCCTCGAATAACATAATTGAATAAATAAATTACAAATAAATACAAATAAATTAAAACCAGGAGAACAGAAATGAAATCCTTTAAACAAATGATGGCAGAGGTAGCAGAGCCAAAGAGCCCAGAAGAAAAGCGCTTTAAGGATCAGCATGTCATTCAAAAATTCGATCATCCGGCTGCAGAAGATAGCCAATTTACTGGTGAAATTACTGGTAAAACAAAGCAGAAGCGTCTCGCCGATCAAGAAGGTGATGCGAATTATGACAAAGCCTATTCTCAAAGAAAAAATGGCACAGCCAAGCTTGAATCTGTAGAAGAGGAAGCTGATCAGCTCGATGAGATCTCAAAAAAGTTGGCAGGTCGTTATATTAAAAGGGCGCAAATGGATACAGCTCATGCTGGTGACCAAATCGCAACAGGAAGTATGGGACAAGCGGGTGCATCTCCTGATGTTAAAAAAGGTTATGAGAAGCAACGCCAAAAAGGTATTTCTAAACTCATTCGCCGTCGTGCGGGAACAAGCGATGCTGTTGCTAAACTAACAGGAACTGCGAGAGTTAACGCAAAAGAGGAAGTCGAGCTTTCAGAAAATCCTATGGAAGAAAAGCCAATGATGATGAATGCTCTGCGTGCTATGTCACATAATATGCAAGGTATCGCAAAGTATGTCCAGTCAACAAATGATCCAGAAGAATGGTTTCAAAACAAATTAGCTGGTGTTGCTAAGGAAATGCAAACTCTTTATAGCTAT